>Ga0314760_1000065_pt1 | contig 7772 bp, 3 predicted proteins | sample G5R1MT_51_FD_207782 | JGI IMG/M metagenome (GOLD analysis project Ga0314760, IMG submission 207782) | Metatranscriptome of switchgrass phyllosphere microbial communities from Michigan, USA - G5R2_NF_28AUG2017_LR1 (Metagenome... | ecosystem: Host-associated > Plants > Phyllosphere >... | reverse complement strand
CAATTATACAAAATAAGGTTGAATAAAACAAAAACAAAACAGAACTTGTCAAATAGGAAAATATAAAAAGACGATACAGTCAAATCAAAATAATAAGGAATGAAAGACATTTTTACTCTATTTTTTGTACTGCACTTAATTAAAATATCATTGACCCTTAGTCAAAAGATAACATTAAGCATGAATAACCCAAATATACAAAAACCCTTCTGAATTACACAGAAAAACATATGTAATAGCACTATTTTAGAATACAACAGACAATAACAAAAGTACTTAGTAACGTTATAAACTTTGTTGGTAAAACTAGAAAGATTGTTTCTAAAATAGACATGATTCATGTTCATGACTTATACCTGATACCGCACTTCATATTTATGTTTTCAAAGAGTTAATTGTGTTTTAAACGCAAAGAAAGAGACCAGACCATGGAATCAAATTAAGAGTTAATATTAATAACGAAGCACATTTCCTAATAACAACAAATACCTCTATACCTCATAAGCCGATCATTAAAATGAGACAAGACATAAAACACAAAGGTTAACCATAACTATGTGACATAGTTTAGTAGGGGATTTGATTTTGGTAATACTGAATCATGTCATATGTACGTGTTCTAAAGTTTAAGAATGAATTCCTAATGACAGAAATCATGTAAGCGGCGGCTTCTTTCTCACTTGCCTGGGGTGCAAATCGAGCTCGGAGAAGTTTGATGGTTTGCCCCCTAAAGCATGGCAGACCCGTGTCCAACATTAGAGATACCAGTGATATGATGGCTTCCTGGTAAGGTCTAACGGCCAAGTACGCTTGAACACACAGTTCCGTGAACCATCGAAACGGGGCTGCCTCCGTCTTGCCTCCCATCACCATCACCATCTCATCTGTCAACTTTATGTCCGGCTCAAAGCCTAGATTTCCACCAGGAGAGCTTTCAAACATGAATCCAAAGTCAATATGAATTATGTGGCCATCTTTGTCAAGCATTATGTTTCCGTTGTGCCTGTCTTTGATTTGCAAAAGGAAACCCACTACACTGTACGCTGCCATGGATCGAACAAAATTTCTTCTTGCGTTCTGGAACTCTTTTGTTGTCTCATCACCGTAGGTTTTGATGAAATACTCGTACATGCCGATATCTGTTTGTCTTCCCAGTTGGTCTCGAGATTTAGCGTCCGGAACACATTCAATAACTCCACATCCTGGAGCAGTGGCAACGACTCTGTAAGGGAATAGAAATAGCTCCAACCCGACTTGTTGAAATACATTCTTGAATATCCCGATAACTTGTAACGCCAACATGTCTTGCCTCACATCGTCTCCTACTTTGAATATTGCTGCTTGCCACATTTCCGGACCCATGCTTACGTCTAAACTCTCATCTAGTTTGGTCGTTCCTTCAGAGATTGAAAGGGCGATCGCTTCTAGTTCATTGATACCGCAATGTCGCACCCTGAATCTTGCCAGGTATGGTGCTTTGGCTGCACTTTGCATGGGTGTACCACTTTTGTAATCAATATCTATGACCATGGCTTCAGGGTTAGAGGGCAAATAACAACCAGGCTGCACTTCGATTTTACTCAGTGCCTCGAGGCAAGCCTTTTTCCTCTCAGGTCCTTTCGGAAAAGGTCGTATCTCACCAGATATGTTTGTTATCTGGCTGAAGAAATCAAATTCTCTTTCGTAAAACTGCTTTGCCGGTCCCGACTGGCATCCTATTATTGTTTTTGTCAACAATTCCAAAGTTTCAAACAGCACAGTGTCCTTCTGGTGCATCTCTTCGTCTATGTACATGTTTGTTTTCATGTTCCAAATGAGTTGATGACAAACCACTTGTGACCTTTTGGATATGTATTTGATGAATTCAGTGACATAACCCATGGTGTCATGCCGCAGTGCTTGTACCAACTGCGGAATATAGAACAAAACAGCATCTGCCGGGTAACTTGTCAATACACGAATAGCGTATTGAGCTGTGATTGGATGAGGGGGATACTGACGTGAAAAATATGCAAGTGCTTGAATCGGGGTTACTCTTGCCCACGACAACATGTGAACTAGTTCTTGGGCATCGTTCAGCAGAGTGTCTGTTGTGACCAAAAACTTCAAAGCTTGTGGAATGTGACAAACTAATGTTGGATGTAGGCGAACCAATCTTGAAACTTCTTTTACAATGGCTTCAGCATTTTTTAGTCTGTCGGGTAAAAAGACAGCAAGGGCTGGGCTTATATCCCATGCCAGCCGAGCAGTGTCTCTCAAAGTGCGTTCCGATACTGTTTTAGATTTCCAAGCTGCAATGGTGTCTTCACCTGGAAAATTTAGGTCAGGCCTGGAAGTAGGATTGTGCCATGTCAACAAAAACTCAATCTCGACAGCAAGCAAATCTAAAATTAGATTCCTCTTCTTGATGTAATCCTTGACAAACAAGTCTCCACTGTTCACTTGTCGCTTGGATCTGTTAGACCTCTTAGTTAGAGTGTTTGTTGAAGATGATAGTGGGACTGTGTTAATCCATCCTGTGGCAGCTTGAGGTCTGGGGAAATCACTTGTTTGTACAATTCCACTTTGTGATTTTGCATCACCTCCGGTTAAATTCTGGTCAGCCACAGAACCTGACACATCAAAATCGCCAATTACACTTGCCATTAGATACTTTTTATCTGAGTGCATTGTCTGCCAGAATTTCAGTAGTATATTAATATCCTCACGCAGTTCTGTGCCTCTTTGGGTTGGACAGCGCTTGGGGCCACAGAAGTAGTCCAAGCAGGTTGAGTACACACGTTCTCGCAGAACATTTTTGGCTAAAGATCGAGAGAGAACGTCACCTTGAAGCAGGGAAAGACCACAAGACAAAAGTCTAAACCTAGCACCTACAGCTGCAACGTGCCTGTTCTGTCTTGGCTGTTCATTTCCTCCAACTATCATAAACAACGAGTACTGCAACAAATTTGCTAGCATGTCAATTTTATCTTGATTGTTATATTTTGCCGTTTCAACAAGTTCCACGATAAACTGAATCCAAATGTCGTGCGGTTTCACAAATGGAGGGAGAGGTTCCAGGATGCAACCTTCATATGCGGCAAGTGGGCTCACTTCTTCTTCCTCTTTAGAAAATAAGCCCAGTTGTTTGTCAACAGAACATTGCCAAGCTGAAAACATTTCCTGCAAAAACTGTAATTCCAAATCCGGTCTAGCAGTGATGAGCCACTGCCAACACTCTGTTGCTGTTATCATGGAGCGCTCAGTAAACAGTTCCAGTTGTGAACAGGCAACGACATTCAATAGGTTGCGAGGTGCATCCTCTGACGATATCAACAACGCAGTAGCTCGCCACAGAGCATTGTGGTGCTGAGCATTCGACTCTTCCTGACACGCATCCCAAACGTCTTTGATTACATTTTCTATTATCTTTTCTTTTGGAACTCCTGTTTGAAGCATACCTGAGACCTGACCAGAAAACCTGCTTCGAAGGCTGAGTAAAGAAACAAATCTTGAGGAATCGCTTTTGACACAACGTGGCCTTTTTTCTAAAGTGCTTGTGGGAAGAGGTGCTGATTGAAGATTGAGGCCTTTTGACATCAGTATGCTTTCTGTAGCCAGTGCTAGACCAGAATGGTGCCACTGACCGGAATGTGGTATTTGATTCAAATACTCTTGCAAATGTGACCTGGTAGCCTGAGGAGCCCATTTCATGGCTTCCTGGACGATACCTAGACATCGTGCAGCGAAGTCATTGACAATACTCTCACGTGCTTCCAGTGTGTCCATCAGCGGTATACTGTATGGTGTACTTGGAACTTTTAGCATTGGTGTTTCTTCGTTTGGATCCAATTCTAAGGAATAAGAAAGAACTTGTAGGATGTCCAGCATACTCCATAGTACGCGACAGTTCCATAGAAGGTGTGGGAATTTATCCACCAAACTTGATAGATATTTATCCGCGACCCGCCTAATTTGCTTATGAATATGGTTGAAATTTACCAACATGAACTGGGCATGAGACTCTAGTTCTCTTTCTCTGTTTTCATCTTTAGGCTTGCAGGACATAACATTTAAGAACTTTGCAAAAACTCTATCTCCAACACATGCTACACATTGCCACATACCATACTTGTCTTTTTGTATGGTTGCATCATTCAAGTACTCTAATATCGGATGAATGCTTGGAACTGATGAATTCTCAACTCTTAGGGTTTCCAGCCAGTAGACAGACAGCAAGTAAGTGCACTGAGCAAAACTCAGTTTGTTTACAATTGCTGTAATTTCAGTTGGATTTTCTAGTAGCTGCAAAATTTGTGTTTTAAACTCCTGTAGTTGATTAATTGAAACACTATCGTTTCTTACTGCTGAAGTGTACTGAAGTTCTCTCATTTCCGAGCGTGAAGATGTCTGTGATACCAGGTACGGTGATTTAACAGCGATTTGTTTAACTCCCTCGTACCACTCTGCTGGCCACAATCCTGAATCTGTTATGAATCCCATTACCACACAGTACAGCCAAAAGTCTTTGAACAGTTTATGAAGACGCGGTTTGGGATTACGTATCATTGGTAATCGGCGTACCAACACTGCTATTACAGGAATTAACATTCCTAGGTTACCTGCACTACTAGAGGCCTTGTTAGAAGCAGGAGCTTTTTCTGATGCCCTCTTCCCTTCAAGTCCAAGTTGAACAAACAACTCCAACAAACGAACCAACAACTCGTTCATTTCTGTTTCACCTTGCAAATTGGCAGCAATATTTGCAAGAGCATTTATCACAGCACCAGACACGTGACGATACTGATTAGTTCTGTCATTGCTATACGCTGCATTGCTCGCTTCCACTGTTATGGTGACAAACATCCTCATTATTTCTTCATACACATTAGTTTCACATTTTGAGATGATCATGCATCCAAGTTGATCGACGATGAGAACATCAACGGCTGATGGAACTCTGCAAAATCTCTGTTGAAAAAACTGCAAAATGGTGTCAGTTGTCTTGGGAGTGTCTTTGAGTGAAATTGCGATATGTCCAAGCATAACAATCGTGTTCATTGGAATAAGAGATGACTCATCTGCTTTTTCTGCTGTAAACAGTCGATTTGATAATGATGCTACAAGAGCGGCAATACAGAAAGGGTCAATGCTGTAAGCAGCTCGTAAAGCAATGCAAAGGTTTTCAATTGCAGCATCCCTCAACTTTTCAAAAGGAGTTTGTGCTTGACTGGACTTCTCTTGAACAGCTTTAAGTTCGTTTCCTTGCATTACGACCGATGGGTCATTTGCATTTGCTTTTTCAGAATGGAGGCGATACAATTTTAGAAGAATTGGAGATGGGTTGACAAGAAAATCTCTCAGACACTGAATCGAAGTGTTTGCAATGGTGGGGAATTTCTCCGCAAGTTTTCCTAAACCTTCTAGACAGACCATTAGCAATGGCATATGAGCAAGAACGAGTTTAAGGTTGTGACTTGAGTTTATTTTCTCGGCTAATCTACCGCACAGACTGTCAGCTCCGCCTTCATCACCAATTGACCAAACTAACAGGTCAACGCACGCCGAGTTAGCCATTACATTTACTTTGAACTTGTTTACTGTGGTGAAATTCATTTCCTTATCTTCTCGCTCACTTGCATAGTGATGCTTGGGCTGTAATTCTGTCTGTCCAGAGAGGAATAGACCTTTGACAAACTCTTGGACATCTTTAGTAAAGGGAGTCGGAAGATCAAACTGGTACTGGAGCAACTCTCTCAGAAGAGTTACCATGACCAGGTTTAATGTTTCACTAAAACTGCGGTAAGGGAAAACTTTGAACTGACCAGACTGGTGGATATCGGATGCCTGTGAGTCTAGAAACTCTAGCATGTCAGAAGTCAACAGCTTTTTGGCACAATACAGAACACTTTTCAAATGAGCTATGACAAACTTTAGATTGCTGGCTCGCCTTTCAAATGGATCGGAAATCCTCATGTGGGGGAACTGATTAAAACTGGAGCCATACTTGCAGAAAAAGTGGCTTGTTGGATCAAAACATACAGACTGGTATCTCTGTCCGTTACGTCCTAATGTACTCATGTCTGCGGTAGGGTCCAAACAGCTTAGTGTCATGATATCCAGTGTAGTTAAATTTAAATTGCCAGAGAGGGACCTTGGAATGATTGACCTGAAATTAGAGAAGCTTTTCTTTTTTGAAACTTGTGACTCATTTGTTGGAGCAGGAGTAACCAATTTTGGCCTTTCAGGTTTTGGAAAAAGTCGTGTCAAGAGAGGAGGGCCACTGGTGGCGAATCTGCCCATCGACCGAGCGAGCCCAATGAGGATCGGAACTGTGACCTTACAAAGAGTGACTTTATTTCTGCTTCTATTTTTGTCACTTTCTTTATAAATGCCTCGAATTATACCAGTGAGATCCCCAAGAAAAGCGACCTGTATAGCGATTATTTCTTCCCTATTGGATTCTCTTTTCACCGCAACATCAGACAGCAATGTGTTCAAGCAAAAGCTAAACTTTTCTGCGACTGGTATCCTGTCACACGGGCTTAGTTGAACATCGTCTGACCATATGGCTTTAGGGAGGCCTTTCAACAGCCGAATCAAGTAGGGCAAAATCTTATCAAAATGTTGAAGGCCCGACTGGAGGAAATAGATTCCAAGAGCTATCGTCGCGTCTAATGCTCTTTGATCGAGCCTAAAAACTCCCCCAGCGTTTTCCTGAGGGCAAAGTGAGAAAAGCGTATTTATACTTTCCCAACTAGAGTTCTTGACAGCCGCCAGCGACCTCGCAAGGTGCTGCACTGTCTTCTGGAAAAATAACTTCTCGTCCGTTGCCATTTTAACACAATACACAACAATTGTTTCAAAAATCACTAAGTCACTGTTTTAAAATTGTATTTGGAACGAGCACAAAATTATCACAATAGTCTTCCACTAAAGTTTACACGTCACCGAGATCCATGGTGCTGGACCGGGAGGAACTGCTGGACAGTGGGTAGGCTTGGTGCTCCGGGAGCGCGCTCAAGTTGGAGTAAATGACATCGTCCTCGACATCAGATGAAGGGGAAGGCGGGGAGAAGGCTTCTTGCATTTGTCGGAACTCTTGAATAGACTCGTTGAGCGACCACAGTTGAGACAGCAAAGACAGGTCCAACTCTCGAAGACTGAACATCTCCTTCCTCAATATCGCCAACTGAGTGTCCAACGTGGTCATCTTCCTCTGCGGCGTCTTCTTCGGTTCCGTGGGAGGCGGGGGCGGCGGAGTGGACGGTATCCTCAACTGGTGGGTCGTAGCACTCCTCTCGGTCACGGGGGGCGAAGACACTTGAACACTTTCCAACAGGTTGATACCGCTGAGACTCTTGGGCAGGGGCGGCAGTCCTTGGAGCGAAGACATGCTGACCGCCCTGGGCCGCTGACTCACCGGGCTGCGAACTTATTCTTTGAATTTCCACTCCTGGCGACACATGGGACACTGGTGGTGAACTTGCTGGGAGTTGAGCCACTTCATAATACAATGGATGTGGAAGCAATGAGAACACTGGCCCCAAACTAAAGGGCAATCATCTCCTGGGAGTTTACAGTCGGGACAGCAACTGTCAAAAGCTAATCTGCAAATGCCGCAGGTGTCGTCATTGGCCACCCACCGCCAAGTGGCAACTCCCGTCCACCTTATAATGGTGACTTTCATATTCCCCTAAGCACTAGTAACATTGAAAATTAAATATAAATCATGATAATATAACGGAACTTCAATAACATCAACAATTACTAAGCAGTATATTTACTCGATT
>Ga0314760_1000064_pt1 | contig 7804 bp, 9 predicted proteins | sample G5R1MT_51_FD_207782 | JGI IMG/M metagenome (GOLD analysis project Ga0314760, IMG submission 207782) | Metatranscriptome of switchgrass phyllosphere microbial communities from Michigan, USA - G5R2_NF_28AUG2017_LR1 (Metagenome... | ecosystem: Host-associated > Plants > Phyllosphere >... | reverse complement strand
TTTTTGTGCGATTTGGACAGAAAAAAGCAAATTTAAGTTCTAATTTTGTTTAAAATTAGTTTAATCTTAACTGGATTAAATCCGTTTTTAAGATCTGTGATTATTCCTCGGTGAATAATTCGATTTGAAAAAATCAAAAATGTAGTTTACTCCCTAGTTTCTTTGATTCGATCGGTTCGCTACCAAATGGCTGTAGTCTTACCTAGAATCAAAAGTAATTCTGTTTCTCTCCTTGTGATTACACAGATTTAATTTGTGAATCCGCCGCGCAATGGACGCTCTGGAAAGGAATCCTAAGACGCATTTTATCTGGTTTGGTTTTCATTTTTTGAATTGTTTCCTATTTTTTGTATCTTTTTAGGTTATTGGACAGGAATTCATCTTTAATCCAATTATCCGTTTTCCAAGAAAAAGATAACCAATTTTTCAAAATTATTTCTCTACCCGATTCCTGAACGGTTGCCTCGCGCTCCTCAGGAAATTCGATTAATCCCCCCTCTTATAAACTCAAAAAGAAAAGTCTTTCTATTTTTTTATTATTTAGAGAATGTTGCTTTATAGAAATCGCAATAATGTCAACTTTGGAGCGTAATTATGACTCACATCGAAACATGAACAAATTGCGTATCATCAGTCGAAAAAATGCATTCTTTCATCGATGGATTAGAGACTCGCTCTCCATTTGAAACGTATACGAATCATATTTCATTTCTTTGAACTCTTTCTCACTTTCTCATATTGTGAATATATGTGAATGAAATTTTTACCTGCACACACCAAAAGAAGGCAGTCTCAGACGAGCTGCCATTTTGGAAATTCGTAATCGTTTTTTTCGTCTTTTTCATACATTTTAGTCGAAATGTCACACTGGTGTTGTGACAATCAATGGACATTCTTAAGGTCACCATCTTGTTGGTTTTTCGAAGATTTTTGACTCGCACACTTTTTCTCTATGAAATCCCATTTTTCCATCGATTGGCTTTTGTTCGAAGGAGAGCTGCCTGAAGGGCTCGTATGAACCTCTTTTCATTGATAATTATTTTGATATAATTATTTCTAACTAATTCAGCATCGCGTCCCCGATGCCTGACTAATGCATTTTTTAGCCGAAAAAAATCTTCTGTTGTTTTTTTCTCATTTTAGATGCTTTTTGATACAGACTAGAATGTTCTCGAAGTCATTAGAAACTGCTTCAGAATGCACAAATATTCTAGTCTCTCTCGAAAGCTTTGTGAGAGGATGAATTATCCTACTGGAATTTTTGCAACCACTTGTCTTGTTGACAAGCAAGCGGATGGAACCGCCTTTTGACTGATTAGACTTTGTTCATGGAATTGCTCTTTTCGAGAAGTGCGCCCAAAAAAAAGCTTATGACGCAACCCCAAAATCTTTCGATTTGTTGATGAGCGCTCCAGTTGTAGAACTGAGAGTCCTAGGTATGTCATTGTTAAAAAATTAAAGAAGTTTATTGCTTTTTTTCCCCTTCAAATCCATATAGGACCACACTCTATAGAGTGTTGAGAATATTCTAGATTCACTGATGTCCCTCTCGGATCAAGTGTTGATCTTTGTCTAAGAAAAAAAATCCCCAATCGAATTGTGAATTAAAGTCTGAAAATGGCCTTTATCCCAATGTATGTAACTTTTACAATGTTTAAATTCGATTGTAATGATGCTATCCATTTTGGGTATTTCTTTTGTACCTTTGATCTTAAAAAATTTAAAATTTTTATCTTAAAATTCGATTTCGAAACCTTATGTAACTAACTCTTCGATCGAATTCGATCAAACCTAATAGTTTTTGTATTTTCGGTAGTCTGAACCGTTAGATCGCCTGCAGAACGGCAGTGTAATGTAGAACTTTTTCTTTCGAGAATGTGTTTAGAACTTTTAAAAAGTTACTTTTTGTATCTTCTCTCTTGTTCCACTTATTTCTGTTTTGTTTAGTAGAGATATCAATTTTGTTCCCTTTTTTCAACAAAAAAAACAACAACAAAAATCATGTTAAAACAGGTTTCAAACTTGTGTGTGCTGAATCGAGTTGATTCATTTTGTGTGTAAAACATCTCGAACATTTTTCTGTAGAAATTGCGTTTGTTTTTTGGAACGTTTTTAGTGCTTTTCGATTTTTGTTTGGACGTTTGCTAAATGCTAGAGAGCAACCACAATTTGCTTAATCGTTTCGAACTCGTTTGATGTGTGTGTGATAACCTGCCCTTTCGTTTTGATATTTGTGAAAAAGTTATGTTGGATAGAACCTGTTTTGTTGGACGTTTTCGAAGATGTCTCAAACTGAATTATGTGATTGTGCGATTAGTTCGTGATTTATACGATGAAAAAGTCTGAGAAAGTTGTCTCTCTTTTTGATGCCCCAACCGTTAAGCTCGAATATTTTCCTTGTTGAAAATCCACACTCAAATTTACACCCAAGAATAGCTTTTCCCCGCCTTCCTCACTCGGTAATTGCAATTGAGAATCCAATTTACTGTTAAATTCATACAACAACCTACACTACAAAGAGGGCCGAATTGTATAGGGCAAATTTTACCTAAAATACAGATTATTCTTAATCTATGAAACAGAAGAAAATCGCTTCTCTCAATGAGACTGTGAAGCCGACACTGACAACCGATTATGTAAAATGGTTAACCTGGCTGCGAAGTCGCAACTGAAATTTCGAAGAATAAAAAAGTTCGTTTATTTAACACTGAACTTCTCTCATTTGGCTATGAATTGATTAAAAGTAAATCCACCTGTCTTCGCGACAGTCGTAAGCAATCATCATTCGAATAAGACTTGATTAAGAGATCAGATGATCCACGCCATTTGCAAATGAAATTTCATTGAATTAAAATATGTTGAAATCATATAATTGATAAGTTAAAAAATATTTAAAGAACACCTCATTCCAACTCATCACTTCCTGCCCCTTGTTCATTCAGCTATGCACTGATGATGAAATCCGCTTGATCAACTTGATTTTAAACCCTTCTGAGACCTCATCTCGCTGGGCCACAGTGTGTATGACACACCTACTGAAAGAAATCCGATTTGGAAATTGACGCCAATTGCGTTTTTTACATTGAAACTTGAAGAAAAAAAGTCTTCAGCAGTCTGAAGCATCATCGCTTAAAACTTGTCAAATTACTTTAGAATACTTGTTAAAGAACATCTTTTGGTCTACCTTTGATCTTTAAGAACTTGCTTATTTCAACTTTTTTTTCAAGAACTTATGAGCTTAAACTGACGAAAAAATCACTAAAAGAATCACTGAAAGAATCACTGAAAAATCACTGAAAAATCACTGAAAAACTTCCCATCTAAGTTGTGACTAATCTAATTCAAGACTAAATCGAGACTAAATCATTTACTTAAGAGCTATCACTGAGATGTCACTGAGATGTCACTTTTCGTAGAAGAACTTTTCGTAGAAGAACTTCCATTACTGAGCTTTACTTGAAACTCTCATCACCTTACACTGTCATTTGAGAACTTCCACTGAGAGATGAAATGTAGTAGATCCACCTGAACTCACTGAATCATTAGAACTTTCTGAATTTTTGAAGTCAAAGAATGAAGGAACTGACTCTGCCTGAATAATTCACTAATTCACTTATGCCTAATCAAGCTGTTCTCTTTTCAACTCAAAAAACACCATCTCTCTATCTTGAATCCTCCTCTGTAGATTGAAAAATCACTGTCACTCAACTTTTGCTTTGGACTTAAATCACTTAAATCACTAAGAACTGGTCTTTACTGAGTCGTCTTTGATTCACACTAATTGCTGATCATTGAACCACTAAATTTCAATTTAATCATTTCATCGTCTCGAACCTATTCTCTTCAAGTTAACAAAAACCTCTGATAAATCCTGTTTACGAAACCTATATGAGAATCCTCTATGATACGAATCCTGTTTACAAATCCTCTATATGAATCATGTGTGTACGAAGCCTGCACAAGCTATCTCATCTTCTGAAAGTCCTCAGATGCCTTTACAAGTTCTAAAGTATTTGCAAGTTCACTAATTAAGCCCATTTTGGAGGTAAAGAAAGTTTCCATTTACTCCACTCATGTAACCATGAAGAATGTTTACTGAATTATTTCGAAGAATGTTTACCGAATTATTCTGAAGAAACAGCATTTGTTTGCCAAAGATCAAAAGCTCAAAATTTAGATAAATTAGAACTCCACTCTAAATCATCAACTCGTAGTCAGAGAATTCATCCCATTTATTTCATTGAGAATTTTGGCGAGAATTCATGAAAATTGATCGAAAATTTAAGAAAATGAAAAACTCCCAAAGAAATCATCACCTTCTCAAAATTTTTGCACGTTTAAACTAATGAGTCAAACCGGAAGCAAAGACTCTCAACTCGTATTCGAAAAGATTTCGAAATTTCAAATTCGTCAAATGAAAATTTTAAAATTTTCAAACAGAAATATTGCCAAAGAAAACTTTTTCATAAAGTTGAATTCATAGCAATCCTAAATTTTCCGATTCCGGAAACGATAAAAATCCACATGATTCATCTGCTTGATGAATCAGCAAATTCATCTTTAATCAAATTAGAAGTCATTTGAATGACAAAAAGTCCTATAAAAGAATCAACTTATCGCAGAGATCAAACTCTGCCGAGCCGAAGACAAAGAAATTGTATGAAGCATTGAATTTCGAAATTCAATTTGAGAAGATTTAAAATTTTTATTTCTTGGGAATCTCGCCCAGACAAATTTTATTACGAAATCTCATCCACAGCTGTTGAACACACAAATTTCTCTAGCGAAAAATTTGCTAAATTTTGATTCTAATTGGAAGGAAAAATCGAGTATTCTCGAATTCGAAAAAAGCCCTAATGGCTCGACAGGCATGTTCAACGCCCCGAAAACTGGATTTAAAATATTTTCAAACGATAGGTTTCGCAACCTCATCGCATCCTTAAGAAGATTAGTCAACCTATAAAATCTTGAATTCAATTGAAAAAGATCATAAAATAAGATCGTAAAATAAGATCAACATTTAGAACTTCATAGAACAACGAATTTACAAAATCTAGACACAAGTAGACACCTCAATGGCTAATATTCCAAATCATTTGGAAAGTAATCTAAACCATCTCACCAACAAAAGTTTTGCCCCCAAAACTCGAAACGCTTATAAAAGTTCTTTCTCATCAATCACATTTCAAAGAATGCCAAAGTTCGAATTATCACGAATCAAATGGAGCATTTCTCTGCTCAGTCCTCAATGGAGGAAAAAGTTTATTCGAAATATTTTCTCGAGAACCATTCAACTTGCCCTCGCTTATCTGTTGGTTAAGATATTTTTGAGCGAATCCTCATCGTACCCTCTCATCTCACCTGGTCATTGAAATCCCGAAAAATGGTCAAATCATCTAAACTCAAAATTAGACATAACTAAGCTAAGTTGAACTGATGCTGATTGCTTTGAAATCTTTTCACTTTGCATACTTAGTCTATAAGAGTTACATCAATTTCAACCTCATGACCAGCGCTCGTTGATCACTTGACTCTCGAAGAAAAGTTTGTATAATGAATTCTAACACGAAGAAAAAATTCGACAAACAAATTCGAACGCTTCGATCATTTGAATCTGTAGCGATCAAATTGATCTGATCGAAATTGATCTCAATTTCAAAGAAAGAACAAAGCGACACCCACACTCTCATCAACTTTGACCAAAAATCGATGTTTGAATGCAACGCTGTTGTATCGATCTAATGCATACAATTTTGTTTGCAATTAAGAATGGTAATTGGCGACCTTTGAGGTCGCATTGGTAAAATCATCAGTACCTGATGGACAGCGCACAATTTCAAAAACCTCCTCTGGTAGTAAACACGTCGATTTAAGTTTAACAGAATTTTGATCACATTTGAAATCAAACTTCATTGAAAGAAATTTCAAGCGGTCATCCCCCAGTGTAGGCATCTGATGCTTACATCTGTTACGCTGTTAAACTGAGAAAATGTTTCTCATGAATTTAGATTTCCATATTAATTGGAACACACAATTTGGTCTGAAAACTACAAGTTGCCCTCATCACACGCTTTCATCTCAACACACAACCCTCATGGTAGACACACCTTTGACACAAATCTGAAGATTTAATTTAGAAAATAACAAGAATTTCAACTTAGCATCGTCGTAGAGCCCTATAGTCCATTACATCAGTTCAGCCTAGAAGAAACATCAGCCTAGCATCAACTCGAAGTTAGAGAAGAAGTATCAAAACACAGTTTAGCCCTCCAGCCTATAGAAGCCCCATTGAAGAGAAGTTAGCATCGTTTGATTTTTTATTTCATCTTTTCGTTTTTGGTTATTTTAGTTCATTTTCTCCGCCACACCTCCCGAAGATTAGTCAACATCGTTTTTATCGATTCCACAGTTTCAATTCCACAGTTTCAATTATTATTTTGCCTGTTTCATCATCTGAAGAAGAATTCCATCGAATCTCAAGTCTTAGAAGTTAAGAAATTAATTCACCTGAAGAATCTTTACACTCAATTGGTCTAGATACACAAAATGCACGAAATCTACTTTTTTTTAGCGAATGGCGAATTTAGAACTCGAATTTCAATTTTTTGAAAGATAATGGTGCCAAAACCAACTCATTGAAACGTCAACTTAGAGAATTTCGAAATGAAATTTTATCACGATTCGAACATACCCCAGTCACTCCTGAACAACTCAGTTCTAAACTTCATTTTGCAACCGATTATTTACGTTGCTGAAAAATTTTGAATCAAAATTTTGACGAAGAAATCGCATGACTCATCGAATCAAATAAGTTGAAAATCAATTGAAAATTAGTTTGCACAACAGCCCAAGCATCGTGCCAAAAGTCGCCTCATCAATAGTCTGATTAGCATACAGTTCATGGTTCTGTTTTCTTCAATTCAAAACCTATTCTCATCCAATGAACAAAATGAAATTCATCGAAAATCCCTTTCAAGTTATCCAATGTCATGAATCATAAAAATTCTACCTTGACAACCGCAGTTTTTAAAAGAGCATTTGAAACGCTATTAACTTCAACAGTTGATTGTCAACTCCACTTCGAACTTCGAAAATCGAAAGTTAATCAATGGAAATGAATCCTTGAAAATGTTTCATCTTTAAAAATCTTGCACAAAGTGTTTTTTATTTTTTTTTCACTTTGTTGCCCACTGAATTTAGCAAAGAAAATCTCGTTCAAATTACATCTCCGACGCAAAGTCCAAAGAACTTAAGAAGTTAAATACTGAAGAATTAAATGAAATATCCGCTCGATAAAGAATTAGATCTATTTGAATACCAAGCAATACACTCGTCTGGTTTTTCGACTTCCGGTCTCAATAAACTCATCCATCTAAAGAAATCTTCATCGAATTTAAAGAAATAAATCATCTTCATGGAACTTTACGGAATCCATTCGAATCATACTCTAAAAGATCAAGTGGTTTTTTCAAGTTTTCAGCAACTTTTTCCACTTGATCTATGATTCTGCAAATGAATGGTCAAACACTGAAAATTTTATTCGCATTACAACGTGGGTTTAATTTTTTCCCACAAATCAACTTTTGTGGTTTTATTTTTTTTCCACAAATCTACTACTATACGACTCGTGGTTTTTACCTTTTTTCCACTTCCTGTTGTGGTTTTTTAAGCCAAGGAAATTTTTCCACAACCCAAGCCCAAATATCTCAAGAGATAGTGGTTTTTTTGCCCCCTAAAATTTTTCCACTATCAAATCTCAAAATGTCAAAGAGAATTTAAAAATGTCAAAATGAGAACACATGCA
>Ga0314760_1000060_pt1 | contig 7864 bp, 2 predicted proteins | sample G5R1MT_51_FD_207782 | JGI IMG/M metagenome (GOLD analysis project Ga0314760, IMG submission 207782) | Metatranscriptome of switchgrass phyllosphere microbial communities from Michigan, USA - G5R2_NF_28AUG2017_LR1 (Metagenome... | ecosystem: Host-associated > Plants > Phyllosphere >... | reverse complement strand
TTGTTTTTGTTTTTTTTTTTTGCGATAGTGATTTAAATTATTTAGGGGTGAGAAATTTTAGATACTGGGATTAAAAAAAGGGGAAATAAAAATAACAAGCATCCATTCAGTGCTTATTAAGGTCACTTAAGTACTTCACTACCTACTTATGTTTACTTTTGTCTAGAAAAGGGCTGTTTTATTATTTTTTACTTATTTTCAGAAAACTTGAACTGGATATTATGAAATGCCAATGATAAACTTGACTTTGCAGTTTTTGTTAGGCTTGTGAAATTATTTATGGTTGTAAAACATGACATCGTAGTTCAAAACTTTGTGTGACCTGCCATTTTTATGGACAAATAATTAGAAGTCAAATTAAATTAGAGCGTGACAGGATAAGGCATGGGATGATAACTTGGTATAGTAAGTTTCAACGGATACTCAATTTGTATATAATTTAAGAAAACTTTGATCTGCCTCTGGTTTTTGTGCCAATCAGAAAAATATAACTTGTAACTAATACAGAGAATTCAGTTGCAGTGAAAGGTAATAAGGATGTAAACCATCATCGTAACCTAGTTTCAAACACCACCCAACCAACTATTCCTTGTCAAATGATTTGATGTTAACATATTACTGATTGTATGATTGTATCAAGCAATTAAATTTGTAATTAATTGCATAACCAACAAAACAAGAGAAAGGTGGTGATAAAATATAATATCAAACAAAATGTCTTGTGATTTGTTAACACTTTAAACATCAAAATAATGACTATCAAATAGTGAATAAATAAATAATTTGATATTTATTTATATATGTGGTAAAGCAATACTACCTATTGGAAAACAAATTCCAGACATAGAGATAGAATATTTTCAACTGAAAATTAGTTTTCATAAACTAAAACACAGTAGCTTGTGTGAAAAATTTTCTCCCAGTCCTAATGCACCTTAGTTTGTTCAAAGCAGTTTTCTCATGTCAAACTAATAATGATTTCTTAAATGGGTTTGAACACAAATCAAACCCCAAATATAGAATAATTTTATACTATAATACTATCAAGATATTCGTGGGTATAACTTATATTAATAAATCTAAATGAACCGGACATTGATCCTGTTGCAATCAATGATGGCAAATGATATACACTGGCAGGTGAAATAACAAATTTATCATTCTAAAGAGGTGACTCAACTAACATGAACAATTTTAAATGAACCAATCGAGAAACTGTCCAATAAATAATAATCATAAAAAATCTGTAGTTACAGTCAAAAGTTGCAATCAATGACTGTAAACAACTGAATTCACCTCGGAGTTATAGTTAAGTAAAACATTATTGTCCTAAAAATAAACGGCAACAATAATTGTACAATTAATACAATTATTGTAAGAATACAATCTTTACCAGTACAATTACTGATCAATAAACTTGAGGAAGAAATGCCACAGTCATGGGTTAAAACAAACTACAAATAATGATTTTTCCAACCATATTACTGCATGGAACACATATATCTAAAATACTTCAGATTATCTGGTGTCAAATCATTCAAAAACCTATGTGTATTATAAGCAAGCTTTAAAATAATATAAGTGATTAAAACTGCAGGTTAAAAAGTAATAATGCACAGGTGCAGGGCGGCCAAACATAGTTTTTACAACAAAATATACATAATGACTTACATTATTAAAATTTACGTTAAATTGGTACCTTGTTGCAGTCAGATGTGATGATAAACTTTTACTGCCAAACTTTTTATTAATTTTGGTGTCATAACACAGAAGTTGAGTTACCTTTGCAAAACTACAGAAGGATTTATTTTTTAATTATCCCAAAATATTTATCAGCTGAGCGAGTTAATATTTAATTACTATGTATTTTCATTCAGCTGTTAGTCTTTATAGAACCACTTTTGTTGCATGTAAAAAATTATCTTTGATATGAGCCATAATAATAAATGTCAAGTATTTTTATGAGTGCTGATCTTAAACATTTAAGCATGCCCCCCCAAAAAGAAAATCCAAATAAAATGTGTATATATAACGAAGAACATCCATGGCCTTATAAACTTAAGGTAAATCTGCAGAGTTAAATCACTTACATATGATATTTTAAAACTGAAGAACGTGATATCTACTGTGACAGTTATATACCTAAATTTAACACAGCTTGTTTCTTCCTAATAATAAAAAGTAACTTAAATTCAATGCCGTATCAAAAGACAAAGGAGCAATGTAAGCTATTATATGCAATAGCATCATCAGATATTTACATATCTATATGTGCTTGTCATAATCAATTTATAAACACATAGTAAAGTGTATATACCATTGTCACTTATTGACAAAAATTAAACAAATACTATAAAATGATTGAAAACTGATAAAATAGGTAAGTTGTTGAAAAACTGATATTAGTGAAGAACAAAATATATTCAGCTGATATTGATTGAGAAATATTCTAGTCAATGATGAACTCTTCTCTCACCAACGTACTCTGAAGACTTTGAATACGGTGAATATCAATCAAGCTACATGATGAAGTCATTTCTGTGAAAACTAACTTGTTGATTAGTTAGTACAATGAAGCTTGAAGAGTGGGTATAAGCTTGGCTATTGATCGGCCAAAAAATCTTCAGGGTCTGCATTTGCCAATCCAAAAAGATTGGATAATTCCATACTGTCATCAACACTGTCTTGATTATCTGTTGGTTCCGTCTTGATCTGTGTCAAATCCATTTCCTCCTCCACGAACTGTTCAGCACGGTGACACTGTTTGCAGATATAATCTTCATCTTCGTTGACATCAGCCTTGCCGATGCCGACGCAATGCATGTGAAACCACTGTTCGCATCCCCCATCACATTGGACCCAGTCCACTTCCGAACCACTAGGTCTTCCACAGACAATTGCGGCACACAATTCCTCTTCCTCCTCCTCTGAAGTAACATCGTCTGTTTCATTCACACGGCTTCGTCTCCCCCCAGATTTTCTACCTTCTTGTCGAGGAGTCCTTGTCTTTCTTTCTCGTGGTTCTTTGGTTGCACCGTCCTGCGTTTTTCTCGGATTCCTTACTTTGAGTTTTTTAGCGCTGCCACCAGATGTGGAAGGAAAATTTCCACTACTGATATCTATTTCTTCTAACATACGTTTTGATCTCGCAACTCTGTCTTTAAGGTTTCTAATGGTTTCAGTATCAGTTTCACTTTCATCCTCATCATCTTGACATCTACTGCGCAGGTTCTGAGGTTTGGTCGCTTGCAAAACTCGCCAAATGACATTTGTTTCATCAAGAGAAACCTCCATGAGATCACCTTCAGTCATCAGCTCCTGAAGTCTCAGCAGAGTCTCTTGGCTCAGAGCTATAGGAGGTTCCTCCATGGTCCGAGGCACTAAAGGTGACTTGCGCTGGTGCTTCTTAACACGAACTTTGGAAACAGTGGAGTAAGCATGTTCAGAGGTGCTGTGTGACATGGGTTCGGTTGCACTGGCGTCTTCCACTGAAGGAGACATGGGCGGTGAATCATCTAGCTGGCCATCCTCCAACTTTGAGCCATGAAGCCCGCTCAGGGGAGAGATAGCAGCGACCCGCCGATGTAGCTCGGGTTTGCTTGCAGCTTTCTTCAGCTCGCTGCTGATGATTTTCTCAGTCTTCTGGCGTGCAGCTGCTTCAGAAGCTCTTTGGTTCAGGATGCAGAGCCTGGCTAAAGCTCCTAGCAGCTCTTCCGTTTCAAGTATCTTCCGGGCTTTATCCTGCCAACCCATCGCTCGTTCAGTTAGACATTGAAGTGCTTCTCCCTCAGGCAACCTAATAGGGAGGGCTTGCAATGCTACGAGCAGCTGTAGAATGGTATCCATTCTCGGCCGGCGAGACCTCATACAAACTGGACATAAGAACTTGGTTTCGTTCATGAACTGGATCGGTTTTCCTTTCTCGGCCCCACCATTCGGAATATTCCCCTTGACCACTCCCTTCATCAAAGGTACGCAAGCCACATGAAACCAATCCTTGCACAAAGCACACTCATTCATGGCTCCGTTGCAGGGTTTTCGGCAGATACAAAACTTGCCATCAGAAGAATTGCATCTCCTCTTAATTTCATTTTCTTCTCTCAGTCTCATCATGGCTGCTACTTCAGCTTTTTCAGCCCTCTTGAAAGCGTTTACCACAATTGCTGGGTCAACCGTACCCTGCATTCGAACTCCCGAGACACAATATGCATGGTGAGAATCTTTGGAGCGTCTCTTCTGGCGTAGCATAGCATAAGCCCCTTCTGCGCGTGGGATTAGAGCCTCCATGAGAGTGAAGGGACTTCCTTTCCTAAGGAAGACCCTGGAAGCTTTATCCTTCCAGAGGAGAGCTCCCTTCAACATTTTATCCAGTTTGGGCAACATTTCGTTTTGCACCATCAGCTGTTGTCCCTTGACCACCAGATCTTCGACTACTTCCATATAAGGGTAGTTTGTTCCTTCCATGGAAGATTCAGCTTTAGCTATCCAGTCCTTTGCTTTCTTCAAAATTTCTTTAATGGCTGCCTTACTTGGCAAGTGTGCATCTATTCTATCAGCTTCTTCGAGTAACTCCTCCCATGTTTTTAGATCTTGTGTTTCTTTGGCTTCAAGGCATTTTTGTGCCTTTTTCTCCCATTCTTCCATTTTTTGCAGAAGTTCACGGAGTTCTATCACATGTTGTTCCAGTTCAGGGAAAGGCGAGATTTTCTCAGATGCATCAATCAGTTCTTGGATAGCCTCGATGGTCATTTCCTCATTATCACCACGGACGAGTTTAACTTCTTCCAGCCATCTCATTTGTTGCATTTTCTCTTGTAGTTTGAAAAGTTCGACAAACTCAATGTTTAAGAAGAAACCATTTTTAATTGTAGTCTCTATCAGCTTTGAATCAACAACATTTTGTGCCAGAATTTTAGCAGCCTCTTCTTGAAATTCTTTCACCCTCTGAAGCAAATCTTTGATAGTATCTTCCTCTTTGATTTTGCAAGCTAACTCTTTTATCTGCTCATAGAACAGTGTTAGCTCCTCTACTGTCAATTTGCAATTGGTCTGAGCAAGCCTCGTCCTTGTGCGCATCCTACTGCTGTCTAGCTGCTGAGCCACATTGGCACATTTCTCTGCTTCTAGGATGGCTAGGTTCAAGCCAATCAGAAGCTCAGATTCTGGAAATTTCTTTTCCTCTGCTTCTGCTTGCAGGGCTCTTAAATCATCCAGATCTCTAATCGTTGGTGTGGATGGGTCCAGCACATCTTGAACTGTGGCAACCCACTTGTCGAATGATTCAGCTTTCAGTTTTAACTTCTGTATCATGACAGGTAATTCATCCAAAGTATAGCGATATCTCATGGTTTTTCCTTTGTTGTTAGGACACTGGCAAAGCATGTCATAATGTTTTGGGCAGACCAAGATCTTGGGGCTGCAGGAACATGTTACGGCAGACAGAAAGCAAGTAGTCTTGCAATGTTCGCACTGTCGTGCATCGTCTGGTAGCAGCTCAAAGGCTTCCCTCTCCGCCTTAACAATGCCAGCATCAAGTAAGCCTTTGCGCAATCTTTTCTCAGAATCAACCATAACCAACATATCGTGATATGTGGCAGCAGCAATCCTTAAATCTAAACTGTCAGGTTGGACGGCCATTTTGCAAACAAGTTCATCATGGGAGAATACACAAAACCTGTGCAATGTGGAATAGTGGTTTATGCATTCACGGCCCATTTTGATCCAGTCTGCGGGGGCGAAATTGACTGCCTCGGCAAAATTGTACCCTTGGTTGAATCCGGCATGGTAGGCTCGCGGAAAAGTGATTACAAACTCTCCAGCATGTTGGTCTGTCCGAAACACAGGTACACCTGATTCCATTAGGACATTAGGATTCATGATTGTTACTAGCTGATGCAGCAAGTCAGGTTGAGACTGAAATAGTTCTGGAGCAGCTTGTTTCATCGATGATTCAAACAATTCCGCTTTACACCCAGGAACTCCATACCAGGTTTTAGGTTCTCCCCAATGGAGGTAGTTGATGGAGTAACTCCAATGGTCTTCATTGTGCCAACAAAACGTAGCAAAACACATTCCAACATACATCCACGGCACCTTCATACCAGAGATGTCTGCATTGATGTAGCCCAGCACTGATCCTTCCAATACTGGAAGATTGTTGAGATTCCAGCTGGATTCTGCGTATTTCTTTGTATCGCTTGAACTCTTGCTATTGAGTGTCTGTTTGGTCGGGAATCCTGATCCATGATCCATTGTGTGTAGATCTGCACCGTATTCGACAGTGACATCTTCTTCAATGGATGAAACGATTCTCCAAAACTCCTTCTCCACCAAGTTTGTAGGAACTCTATGAACGGGCATGTTGAAATAGTCAGATTTGAATTGGTCAGCCATTTCTCCAAACTGTTGCAGTGTGTACTCTCTCTGCGCTTGTTCAAAGCCAAATGCTTCAGTAGGTTTACTAACTTCTTCAGCTACACATTTAGGACAACGCCAGTCACCCTTAGGTATTTCAAGTAATGGTGGCATCAAACAGAAGGTGTGATAGCTGTCGTCACACCCATCACACAGCAACATAAACTCTTCCGCGTCACCTCTGTTGCATCCATGGCAGACGTACCTTGCCAACGGGTCATCTTCTTCAAAAGAAGCTTTCTTTGCCTTTTTCCTTTTAGGTTTCTCAGGCTTTCGCATCTGGTAACCAGCCATCTTGGGTCCAGCTCCGAGGAATTGTAAACGTTTCAGTTCTTTGTTATTTTGACTCTCTTCAGAAGTGTCCTTTTCACTTTTGGCACTAGCAGCATATCTCTTGGCCCTCCGGTCATGCTGCCCTTGCCCACAGGGTTTAATAGCTTGACGTGATATAATACCATGAGGTTTGTAGTCAGCATCGTTTTCCTGACCTTCACGTTCATCTTCAGGTTCCATTTTCACTTCGTCTACATTTTTTCCACTTTGCTGGAAAATATCGAAAGGGAACAATATCCTCTCATAGTGATTTTTCAAAAGAGTCCCCAAGCTCTTGTTTGAAGGAAGTCCCATTCTTTGAACAATCTTTGACCATTTTCGGTCTTTGATGACAGCAAGGAAGCCACCTTCATTTTGAACAAGGCGATGAAGAGTGAAGAGATCTAATGCTCGCCTTTCAACCATTGGTATTTTTAATGAAGAACCCTGAAGTTCCCAAAATTTTGCGATCTGATCCAGGAAGTTCAATTTTATTCTGGTAGTGGCCTCGAGTTCATTTAATCTCTGTACTCTGGGGACAAACTTGAAGCGATCAACGTCAACTGCAAATGGTGGCTGCCAGTCAGGGGGTGGTTTTATTTTACATATCCCATATTTTTCGGCGAGTGGTCTGATCTTATTGATGTATGAAAGCGGATCTTGAAATTCCTCATTACTAGGTTCATATGTGGGGGCATCTGGAGGTGGGTAAAATGATAACTGGCCTTCTTCGGCACAAGACGAGGACACATCGAAATCATCATAGTGTAACGAGTCTTGGTGCGATGTTAAGTTTGGATCGCTAGACATTTTGAACGTTTATAACATACAAACGTTTCTAAAAATCTATCAGTATTATTATGACTAGTTGTAAACTTTAATAAAGAATAATCATATTGCAAACTTATCTGTCAGAACGAATAGGTTGCGTCATGAACTTATCAAGTATATCAAGCAATAATTAATAAGTATAACTTGACAGATGTAAACGAAATGATCACAGACTCTAAATTAAACAGCTTTTTGCGACTAGGACAAAAATTACGAGGACTCATCTTGGTGCATTAAGTTTTCCTCCGACAAGAACCATCACCACAACACTAAGTACCAATCACACGTACACCACCAGCAACACCTC
>Ga0314760_1000059_pt1 | contig 7866 bp, 8 predicted proteins | sample G5R1MT_51_FD_207782 | JGI IMG/M metagenome (GOLD analysis project Ga0314760, IMG submission 207782) | Metatranscriptome of switchgrass phyllosphere microbial communities from Michigan, USA - G5R2_NF_28AUG2017_LR1 (Metagenome... | ecosystem: Host-associated > Plants > Phyllosphere >... | reverse complement strand
GTTCCTTATCAGGTGGAATATCTAACATAAAAATTAATTATATAATTTATATTAAATATAAATCTTTATATGGAAAAAATATTATTTAATTTAAAAAAAAATATAGATTCATATTGGAATATGAAAGACAATTTGAATCATTGTGATATTAAATTTACTGTAGAAAAAGTTATAGAATATTTAGATAAAGGGAAAATAAGAGTAATCTCTTATTCAGAAGAAAAGAAGCTTATTATAAATGAATGGATAAAAAAAGCAATATTAATTTATTTTAAAATTAAAAAACCGAAATTAATAGAATTTGGATCATTAAAATTTTTTGATAAAATTCCTTTAAAAAAAAATTATATTGGGGTACGTGTAGTACCTACTGCTATAGCTAGATATGGATCCTATATTTCAAAAAATGTAATTTTAATGCCGTCATATGTAAATATAGGTGCCTTTATAGGAAAAGAATCTATGATAGATACTTGGGCTACTATAGGTAGCTGCGCTCAAATTGGTGAGAGAGTTCATATAAGTGGTGGAGTTGGAATAGGCGGAGTATTAGAACCCTTACAATCTTCACCTGTTATTATAGGTAATAATGCTTTTATAGGATCAAGATGTATTATAGTTGAAGGAGTAATTGTAGAAGAAGAGGCAGTACTAGGAGCTAATGTAGTAATAACCTCTTCTACGAAGATAATAGATGTTACAAATTATAAGCCAATAATCTCTAAAGGCTTAATTCCGAAAAGATCAGTAGTAATTCCTGGATCATATCCTAAAAAATTTAAATCAGGTACATATTACGTTCCTTGTGCATTAATTATAGGTAAAAGAAAAGAAAGTACTGATAAAAAAACATCTTTAAATCAAGTGTTAAGAGAATATAATATTTCAGTATAATGATAATTATTGAAAAAAGTTCCCAATCAAGTTACATTGATTTTAATGATATATCTTTTGGTAAAAATTATTCAGATCATATGTTTTATTGTAAATTTAATAATGGTAAATGGGAAGATCCTATTATAAAAAAATTTAGTGAGATTACTGTATCTCCTATATCATTAGTATTTCATTATGGTCAAGCTATATTTGAAGGAATGAAAGCTTATAAAGATAAGGATGGAAATGTATTTTTATTTAGGCCCTTTGAAAATTTGAATCGTATTAATTCTTCAGCTAAACGTTTAGAAATGCCATTAATAGATAAATCTATTTTTATAGATGGATTAAAACAATTATTGTATATAGATAAAAATTGGATTCCAAATAATTATGGTCAATCTATTTATATTCGTCCTTTTTTGATAGCTTCAGATGGAAGATTATCAGCAAATCCATCTAAAAAATATATTTTTATGATTATTTGTACTACTGCAAGTAATTATTATTTTACACCATTAAAAGTTAATATAGAACAAAAATATAGTAGATCAACTGATGGTGGAATAGGCTTTACAAAAGCTGCTGGTAATTATGCATCTTCTTTCTTTCCTACGCGTATAGCACAAGAATCAGGCTATGATCAAATATTATGGACTGATTCTTCAACTCATTCTTTGATTGAAGAATCAGGCACAATGAATGTTTTTTTTTATATTAAAGATAGTTTAATTACAGCTCCAGCTAATAAAAAAATTCTTAATGGAATTACTAGAAAAAGTATTATAACCTTAGCAAAAGAAAAAGGAATAAGAGTAAAAGAATGTAATTTATCGGTTTCAGAACTTATATATAATATACGTAAAAATTTAGTAAAAGAAGTATTTGGATGTGGTACAGCAGTTGTTTTAAATTTTTTTAAAAAAATAGGATATAGATGTGAAAATTTTTATTTACCAAAAATTTCATCTGAAAAAAGAATATCTTTTTTTTTAAAAAAAAGACTTTTAGATATACAACATAATGTAGTTGATGATCCATTTGGATGGAGGTTCAAACTTTAAAGTATTTTTTTTCCTATTTCTAGAATAAAGAGATTAGCTTTTTCAAAATTTATTATTCCATTCAAAATAGCATATTTTAAAAGATTTTTTATTATCCCTATTTCTTTACAAGGATTTATTCCAAAAATCTTCATTAGATGATAACCTGATATAGTGTACGAGTCCACCCATTTTTTTTTTATATCTTTTTCTTCCACTTTTTTAAGTTTTAATTTTAATAAATTAAAATTTTTTTTATATTGTATTTTTTTTATATAATTTTTAGTTGTTATATCAGATTTACACATTAAAATTAAATCTTCTATATCATCATAAAATAATAATCTTCTTATTGAAGAATCAGTAGCTGTATAACTTATCAAAGTTATAGGTCTTGAGCTATATTTAATAATATTTTTAACATATTTAATGTATTTTTTTTTAGGTAATTTTAGTCTTTCAAATACCGAAGTAATCATTTTTGATCCTATTAATTCATGTGAATGAAAAGTCCACCCAATATTTGGGATATATTTTTTAGTTATAGATTTTCCTATATCATGTAATAATGCTGCCCAGATTAACCAAATCTTATTAGTATATATACTAATATTATCTACAACTTCTAATGTATGAATAAAATTATCTTTATGTTTAAATTTTTTTTTATTTTCAATGCCTTTAAGATTTCTTACTTCTGGTAAGATTATTGATAATAATCCAATTTTATAGAAAAAAAAAATTCCTGTAGAAGGTTTATTAGATAATAAAATTTTATTAAATTCATATATAATTCTTTCTATAGAAAGAATTATATTATAAAAACGAATAGCTCTTAAATTTATTTTCATTATTTTACATATTTGATATTAATCCAGAGCCTATTACTTCATTATTTAGATACCAAACTATAAATTGACCACCATTAACAGCTAATTGTGGAATTTCAAATTCTACATATAAATCATTGTTTTTTTTATATAAAGTCGCTTTTTGAAAATTTTGTCTATATCTAATTCTACATTCAACTTTTATTTTGTTTTTATTAATATTATAATTTTTAATACAAATTACTTTTGTATATAATCCTGGATGATTTTTTCCCATTCCTACATATAAAATATTTTTTTTAATATCTTTTTCTATTACAAATAGTGGAGATTTATATCCTCCAATTTTTAATCCTTTTCTTTGTCCTTTTGTAAAATAATGAGCACCTATATGGTTACCTATAATTTTACCATATTCTTTTTTATATTCTATATTAGTATTTTTAAAAATATGACTATTTTTATTTATTTCTATAATAAGACCCTTTTTTTCGGCTAATTTGTTTTTTAAAAAATTTAAAAATTTTATTTTTCCAATAAAACATATTCCTTGAGAATCTTTTTTATTAGCATTAATTAAATTATACTTCTTAGCTATTTCTCTAACTTCTTTTTTATTTAACCACCCCAATGGAAAAATAGATTTTTTAATTTGAACTTTATTAAGTAGACATAAAAAATATGATTGATCTTTATTATCATCAATTCCAGATCTCATCTTATAAGAAATTTTACCATTTTCATTAACTTCTTTCTTTATTACATAATGACCTGTTGCAATAAAATGTGATTTTAAAAAAATAGATTTTTCTAAAAAAAAATTAAATTTAATTTTACTATTACAAATTATATCAGGATTAGGGGTATAACCTTTTTTATATTCTTTATAGAGATAATCTATAATTAGATTTTTATAATTTTTAGTTATATCAATGATATAAAATGGTATTTTTAAACTTTGTGAGACTAACATTGCATCTATACTATCTTCTCTCCAAGGACATTTATTGTCAAAATATTTCATAAATATCCCAATAACATCATAACCTTGTTTTTTTAGTAACAAAGCTGCTACGCTAGAATCTACCCCGCCAGACATTCCTACAATTACCCTCTTCATCTTTATGATGAAAACATTTCTCTTACTTTTTCAAAAAAAGATTTTTCATATTTCTGAGGACTAGGAATAAAATTTTCTTCATTTTTAATTTGTTTAAACATTTTTTTTTGTTCTTCATTTAATTTTTGAGGAGTCCATACAATTATATGTATGAGTAAATCTCCTCTTCCATAACCTTCAAGAAAAGGTAATCCTTTTCCCTTTAATCTAAGAGTTTTTCCTGATTGGGTTCCTGCATCTATTTTAATACGAGCTTTTCCATCTCCAGTAGGAACTTCTTCATAAGCACCTAATACCGCATCTGGAAATGATATATATAAATCGTAATGTAAATTTTTTCCTTCTCGTTTTAATTTCTCATGAGGTATTTCTTCAATAACAACTATAAGATCACCAGGTATACCATTCCCAAATGGAGCATCATTTCCTTTACCTGATATTTTGAAATGTATTCCTTCAGTTACTCCAGGAGGAATAGTAATACTTACTAATTCTTCTTTTTTTTTTAAACCTTTATTATTGACTCCTTTGGGGAGTCTTTCACTTTTTTTTCCTAACCCACCACATATACTACATGTAGTAGTAGTATGCATTATTCCTAAAATTGTATTCGTTACACGTGTCATTTGTCCTGTTCCATTACAATTTTTACAAAAAATCAATTCCACACCTTTGGCCATTTTCATGCGTTGAACTTTAATTTTTTTTTCTATTCCTTTTAATATCTCATTAAGTGTTAATTTAACTTTGATTCTTAAATCACTCCCTTTAATATTTTTTTTTTTGTAATTACTAAATCCTGAAAAACTAAAAGCATCTCCAAATATATCTCCAAAATTTGTAAAAATATCCTCCATATTCATACCTCCAGAATATCCTTGAGAACTGGAATGACCAAATTTATCATAACGTTTTTTTTTTTCAGGATTACTTAATATATCGTAAGCTTCAGCTGCTTCTTTAAATTTTTCTTCTGCTTGCTTTTCTTTATTTTTATCTGGATGATATTTTAGAGCCAATTTTCTGTAAGCTTTTTTTATTTCATCAGTAGATGCATCTCTAGATATACCTAATATTTCGTAATAATCTTTTTTTATCATTATAATTAAATAATTAATTTCCTACAACTACTTTAGAATATCTAATAATTTTATTATTTAAATAATATCCATCTTCTATTACATCTATTACTTTTCCTTTTAGTTCAGATGCTTTAACTTGAGTAATTGCTTCATGCAAATCTGTATTAAATACATCACCTTTTTTGGTTTTAATTTTTTTAAGGCCTTTATTTTTTAATATTTTATAAAATTTTTCTTTAATCAAAGATATTCCTTGAATTAAAGGAAAATTATTATATTTTTTTATTTCTTTTAAGCTTCTATAAAAATCATCTAAAACAGATAATAAATCCAATAAAAGAGTTTCATTAGCATTATTTATAATATCTAATTTTTCTTTTTTTATACGTATTTTAAAGTTTTCAAAATCTGCAAAAATACGTAAATATTTTCTATTTAATGCATTATATGAATTTAATTCATGTTTGTTTTTATACATAAAAATTAAATTTTAATTATATTACAAATATATATAATAAAAATACAAAATATGAATTATTATGATGTTGTTGTAATAGGATCTGGTCCAGGTGGATATATATCTGCAATACGTTGTTCACAATTAGGATTTAATACCGCTATTATAGAAAAATATCAATATTTTGGGGGAACTTGTCTTAATGTAGGATGTATTCCATCAAAAACACTTTTATCATCGGCGGAAAACTATCATAAAGCTAAAAATATGTTTTATAATCATGGAATACAATTTGATAATCTATTATTAGATATTACTAAAATGATGAATAGAAAAAATAATATTATTAATAAAATTTGTGAGGGAATAAAATATTTATTTATTAAATATAATATTAAAACTTATTTAGGAACAGCTATCTTTAAAGATAAAAATACTATTTCTATTTTAGATTCTGATTCGAAAATAATAAAATTTACTTATGCTATAATAGCTACTGGATCTAAACCAATGGAATTACCCTTTGCAAAAATAGATGGGAATAAAATTATTTCATCTACAAATATTTTATCACTTAATTATATTCCCAAAAAATTATCAATAATAGGAGGTGGGGTTATAGGTATTGAATTAGGATCATTATATAATAAAATCGGATCAGATGTAACAATAATTGAATATGAAAAAAATATAATTAGTAATCTTGATTTAGATTTAAGTAAAGAATTAGAAAATATTTTAAAAAAAAATGGTATTAAATTTTATCTTTCGACAAAAGTTGAAAACATAGATCTAATTAAAGATAATGTTAAAATTAATGCTAAAATAAATAAAAATGATGAGATAAATATTATCTGTGATTGTTGTTTATTATCAATAGGAAGAATTCCATATACAAATAATTTAGGATTAGAAAATATTGGCATAAAAAAAGATAAAAAAGGTTTTATATTAGTAAATAATAATTTACAAACCAATATAGAAAATATATATGCTATAGGTGATGTTATTGGAGGATTAATGCTAGCACATAAAGCAGAAAAAGAAGGAATATTTGTCTCAGACAAAATATATGGTAATAAAAATATTCTAAATTATAATTTAATACCATCTGTAATTTATACAAATCCAGAAGTAGCTAGTGTAGGAAAAAGTGAGAAAGAATTAAAGGATTTTAATATAAAATATAAAATAGGGAAATTCCCAATTAAAGCTTTAGGGAGGGCTATTTCTAGTGGAGAAATTAATGGATTTGTAAAAATATTATCTGATGAATTAACAGATGAAATTTTAGGAATTCATATGATAGGTCCTAGAGCCTCAGATATAATAATTGAAGCAGTTTTAGCTATGGAGTTTAAAGCTTCATCTGAAGATTTATCATTAATATCATATGCTCATCCTACTTTTACTGAAGCTGTTAAAGAAGCAGCATTAATTGCTACAGGGAATAAACCTATACATATATAATGTATAAAATTAGTAAAAAATCAGAATATTTTCTATATAAATATTTAAATGCTTATTCTCCAACTGTTGATGCTCAAAAAATTTGGATGAAATATATAGAACAATATTCAGACTCAATTGAAACAGATAATTATGGAACAGTTGTAGGGGTTATAAATAATAAAAATACGTTTAAAATTGTAATTGAAGCACATGTAGATGAAATTACATGGTATGTTAATTATATTACAGATGATGGAATTATCTATGTAGCTGGTCGACCACTAACACATTCAAAACGTGTTAATATTCATACTAAAAATGGTATTATTGATGGATTATTGCCCTATAAAACCCCCACATTTATAGATATAGGTGCTTCTAATAAAAAAGAAGTAGAAAATTTGGGGGTTAATGTAGGTTGTATGGTAACTTATCCAGATGATTTTTTTATTATGAATAATAAATATTTTGTAGGTCGTGCATTATATAATAAAATCGGTGGATTTATTATAGCTGAAGTTATGAGGTTAATAAAAGAAAAAAATGTGGTATTACCTTATGGGTTATATGTTAGAAATTCTGTTCAAGTAGGTAATAATATTAACCCGAATATAGCAATAATAACTGATGTATGTCATGATACTTCGATTTTTGATAAAAAAATAAATGGAGAAGTAAAATCCGGATTGGGACCAGTGATAAATTATTCTCCATCAATACACAATAATTTACGTGAACAAATTATTTTTATTGCTAATAAAAATAATTTATCCTTTCAAAGACTTATATCACCATCACCTCTATGTACAGACGCTTATTATAAGAATGGTGTAATTTCGGCTTTAATATCTATTCCTATTCGTTATATGAATACAACGGTAGAAATGGCTAATAAAAAAGATATAGAAAATTGTATACATTTAATGTTTGAAATATTAAAAAATATAGATATTAACGAAAATTTTAAATATTTGGAGAATCATCTATCTTAAAAAGAAGATTGGGC
>Ga0314760_1000057_pt1 | contig 7888 bp, 1 predicted proteins | sample G5R1MT_51_FD_207782 | JGI IMG/M metagenome (GOLD analysis project Ga0314760, IMG submission 207782) | Metatranscriptome of switchgrass phyllosphere microbial communities from Michigan, USA - G5R2_NF_28AUG2017_LR1 (Metagenome... | ecosystem: Host-associated > Plants > Phyllosphere >... | reverse complement strand
GGAAATAGCAAAGCTGTAGTGCAAAATAATGACTTACTGCTTACAATTAATTACACCTTGAGTTGTCTTATTATTATCATTCATTGATCGGTGGAAATTTCGGAAACTGATAGAGACCACGAAGAAAACCTCGTGATAAATCTCCTGCTGTTGGTTTATTGTCTGAAAAGTCCACTCCGGATATTGATTTTGAGGAAATACCCTCAAGATTGATTGATAGTCAAATTGACAAAGTTTTAGAGAGACCTATCAGAAGAAGGTCAGTAAACAAACGAGCAGCTGAAATCACTGAGATTAGAACTATACCACAGCAGGGACCCAGTACTGAAGATTCAAATGATAGTGAAAGTGAACCTGTAAAAGCCACATTTCAAGTCCTCGTAAAAGACGTTGAAATAAAAAAAGTTCCTTTTAAAGATTTTCAACAGTTAACAGAGCAGAAACAGGATAAAGAAGCCAAAGAATCAATACCCAATAAAAACTTTGAAGTGGGAAGTTTTTTCCGACTTCAGCAAACTGTAAAGGAGACCAAACCCAAAGAAGACGAGCTGGCGCGATTCCCACAGAAAGAGGTAGAAAGAAAACGTGGTGGTGACAAAAGGAAAGAGGAGCGTAAAGAAGAGAGAAAAGAAGTTGACCTAGAGGTAGAAAGAAGCAGTGAGAAAAAAATGGTTGAGGAGCAGGTAGTAGCAGAGCCAGTACAAGTGGTCGTGGCCAAGCCAAAGCATCAATTTGAGTTGGATGAAGATGCTTTGGCAAGGGTTCTTTTACATCAAGATATCAAAGACAAGCACGTTGTTGTGGTCTCCGTTGCAGGTGCCTTTCGCAAAGGAAAATCATTTCTCTTAGATTTTTTTCTACGGTACATGAAGGCAAAGTATTCAACAATCAGCGTTGGGAACAAAGGAGTGGACTGGCTGGGACCAGACGATGCTCCATTGGATGGCTTCTCCTGGAGGGGCGGCTCTGACCGGGAAACCACTGGGATCCTTGTGTGGTCTGAAGCATTTGTAGCTTCTTTGCCTTCTGGAGAAAAGGTGGCAGTGCTTCTGATGGACACACAAGGGGCTTTCGACCAAGAGAGTACAGTCAAGGATTGTGCTACAGTGTTCGCACTAAGTACAATGGTCAGCTCTCTACAAATATACAATCTCTCTCAGAACATCCAGGAAGACGACCTTATGAACCTTCAGTTGTTCACAGAGTATGGTAAATTAGCTTTAGAAGACTCTGGCAACAAACCCTTCCAAAAGCTGATGTTCTTAGTAAGAGACTGGAGCTACCCATATGAGGCCAAATACGGACTACAGGGTGGTGGAGAGCTTCTGGCTAAGAGGCTTAAGATCAAAGAAGACCAAGACCCTCAACATCAAACGATCCGAAGACATATTAAAGAATGTTTTACAGACATCAGCTGTTTTTTGCTACCTCACCCTGGATTCAAAGTGGCTACCAACCCAGAATTTGATGGCAAATTACGAGATATTGAACCTAACTTTATTGACAACCTAAAAGCATTGATCCCCGTCTTACTGGCGCCTGAAAATCTGATTGTGAAAGAAATAGGAGGACAGAAAGTGAAAGCCAAGGAGCTAGTTCAATACTTCAAATCCTACATGAAAATATACAACAGTAATGAGCTTCCTGAACCCAAGACCATGCTTGTGGCTACTGCGGAGGCCAACAACTTGTCAGCAGTGGCAGCAGCCAAGGAGACATACCACCAGCTGATGGAGGCTGTGTGTGGAGGAGCCAAACCCTACCTCAGCACCGCTCATCTCGAGACTGAACACCTGCGCATCAAGGATAAAGCCATGGAACTGTTCACCAAAAAACCTAAGATGGGAGGTGAAGAGTTCTCTAGGATATATAAAGACAAGCTCGACGAGGACTTAGAAGAACAGTTCAACGCCTTCAAAGCACACAATGAAAGCAAAAACATCTTCAAAGCTGCCAGAACACCAGCCGTGTTCTTTGTGATTGCCACAGTGTTCTACATACTCTCAGGAGTGTTCTCTCTGTTTGGACTTTACCCTCTGGCCAGCACTTGCAACATGGTGATGGGCATCGCCCTCTTGACTCTTATCCTCTGGTCTTATGTCAGGTATAGTGGTGAAATGAGAGAGCTTGGGGAGCAGCTAGATGAAATAGCCAATATTATTTGGGATAACGTGATGAAGCCAGTGTACCAGGTGTTTGTGGAGAAGAGCCTGGAGCATGCAGCCAGTCAGGCTGCCAACCTAGCCACACAGAATGGCAAGGTGAAGGGATCGTGATAGTAACGGCTAGTGTGTGGCACCCCTGCCACTCCTCGCACCTCCAGTGCCTCCCCTCACTCCCCCCTTCCCCTTCATCTCTCCCGCACTTCCGTTTGGTATAAGTGAAAATAGGTTGTTAAAAGCTGTTGTGTCTAATTTACTATGTAGGAAATTTTGTTATTTGTAAATATATATTTATATCTGTTAATACATTTTCCTGCTTATAAGTTGCATTTGTTTTTCAAATATTTGATCGTTTTAAAATATTTCTTATTAAATTTATATCATCTTCAAGTTATACTCTATGATAAATTCTATTGTGATATTCTTAATTTTTCCATACACGTGTATGCCTAAAAAGCATTGTTAAAAAAAAAGCAGGCTACCGTTCGGTTTATGTCAATTAATAATTTGTCTACATTTTGATTATTTAAATTAAAGCTCTGTTATCAGTGTAATAAGATCTTTAGGAAATAGTTTATTTTTTACTGTTATTTTGTAAATAGATTAATGACGTTTTTCAAAAATATATATTTATAGATTTTTTTAGAATGTTATAGCTTTAAAAATCTCATAAGCAATTCCTAGTGAAATTGACATTCAATGTGATTTAGTTTTTTTATTTTTAAAAACCAACTGCAGCAATGATAGTAATAATAGCTATAACATACATTGCAAAGGAAGGATATATTTATTCAATATTGTTTTCATGTTATAGGGACCCATTGAATAGTAACATCAGCACTTGTTTCATATACAGTTGACTCTCGATAGTCTGACACTTATTAGTCCGACGCCGTACTGTAAAAGCTTAGCTGTAAAAGCTAAATCATGTTATTATCTGTGTATTCATGAACACATTATTGTGATAAATGTTTTCTTTTTTGTGAATTAAATGTCTCAATTGCTTATTTTGAACCCTTGCTACTAAATTAGTTTATGATATTACATATTTTAAATATTTCAAGTTTTATACCGTCAAACTCATAAGTCAACCATTTGTAATCCGACGTTTTCGATAATCCGACACCCCCCCGGTTCCATAACTGTCGGATTATCAAGAGTCAACTGTGTATAATATTGTGACGAGAAAATTGAACTGGGATTGTTCATTAAATTAATAGGTTAACCTCTCTAACATTTTCTAAATTAATTTAAACCCTTTGGTGGTATGTTTTTCTTTAACATGTTTTAGATTATGATTACATTTTGTATACAACTTTGGTATTAAATCTATTGTTTTCTAATTCCAGCCAAATGTGTTTGATTTTGTTATGATAACAAATGTTAAGTTAAAAATTTCACTAATCTAAATTAAATAGAATGTAATAATATTTGTAAACAAACTTTACATTATTAGTTCAATACTATGATTCTAGGTTTAAATCGTACAATCCCTTTTCCAAAAATAAAGAATAAAGAATAAAAAATGTAAATATTTCATTTGAAACATAAACATATTATATTTTCCTTTATATTCAGTGCCATTTGTTGTTACTGTACATTACAATTTATTATAATAGACCAACTGCTATAGCATTGCCTAGGTGCCTTATCAGTATAAGTCTTTGTTTTGTGGTGGTTAACATGATTTTATATGAGTTTAGTTGTATGTGGATGTAATAAAAAAATCAAGGAGATTAATACTCTTATATTTATGCAAACTTGTTTTGCTTATCACTTTTTCCATTAATTCAATTTTGTTTGTAATCTTTTTCGACTGTTAGAAAATATTTGTGACAGTTTTTTTTATAAATTTAAAAAGGTTGTGTTCTTGATGGGTCATGATAAAATGTCGGTGTCTGCATATTATTTGTATACAGTAGACTCCCTCTTATCCGGCCACCTCGGGACCAGGACCTCGGCCGGATAAAAAGATGTGCCTAAATTCTCGTTTAAATATAGTTTCTTGTACTTAAAATGGAAGTATAAGTTGAAAACAAACGAAAATATTTATTAATTTAGTAAATTCAAGGCTAGTTTTTAAAAGATGAAATGTAGGTTACTTACTTACCCTATGGCATATTTTCCCACGGGAACCAGATATCAACTGATAAGAATTTGTTATTTTGCTGTGCTGTATACAGGAAAGAAGAATAAGATATAAGAGTTGCAGACGGTTTCCCATACACGATATTTTGGGCCGGAAGTGTCTGTCACTGAATTTGGGCAAAATTTGGCCGGTTGAACCGACGTCTTTCTACATAAAGGCCAGTTGAAAGGATGTTGCTTTCTTGTCATAGTCGGCCAGTTAAAGCGATGACCGGTTGAAAGGTGGCCGGTTAAGAGGGAGTCTACTGTATTCAGAATAGGTAATGGTAATGTTCTTGGTGGATCTTGACAAAATTTCTATGACTGCACATCATGTTGTTCCATTAAGTGGTTTCTTTGGAGCTGCTATAATAGGGAATAAAATTACGAGATGTGTTGTGCTAGAATGTTTTGGATAAAATTCCCTGCACCACAAGACAACTATAGAGTCTGCTATCATTGTCCTTTATATTCCCTTGTACCCTATAAGTCACACAATAGTAATCCCAAACATATTTTACTGGGTGATTAAAAATTATCTTTAAGAGTTAATGCCAAAACAGTTCTAATTAGGCTACACTAATTTTTGTCTTGTTACTTATTTCTTTTCTTGCAAATTAACCCTCCAACTGAACTTCCCCTTCAACGGTGAACTCTTTAGAGACCAAATAATTTTTGTTATGTGACATCCTTGATTTAGACAATTTACCATAAATCAACTAATAATGAAACCTATCACATCTTAAATTTTTTTTATTGGGAACAGAAATAAGAATAATTATGTGGCAAAATAAATTAAATATATAAGAGTAAACTTAAAAAAAACGTTAAAAACAGAAAAAATTAATTTTCATGTTTGAAATTTCGAAAGAAAAACCTAAGTACAACTGAAGAATATATACTGTATATGAGGTACATTCAAAAAGTACCCGGAATTGATTTACAGAGACTGCCAGAGTGGTCGCTAGGGGGAATTATGCTGCACAGTAGATGGTACTACTCCTGGAGAGGGGTTGTTGGTCGTGGGGGATCACACAGTCACAATTTTTTATCTGTGGAGTGCTCTTTTCGTGTGTGTTCACATTGTCACATTTTGAAAATGGCATTGTGCTAGCAGAGTTTTAATGTTAATGAACAATGAAAAATTATTAACTTTAGTGTTTTGCTAAAAAAATCATCAGCTGACACTCCAACTGTTAATTGAAGCATACGTAGCCGTGGCATTGAAGAAGAACCAAGTTTACGAGAGGTACACACTTTTTTTTAAGGTCGCGTGAACATTGCAGATTAGCATCGTAGTGGAGGCCCCTCAACTGCAACCACTGAGCAAATGATGAGTTGTCCATGCATACAGAAGAATATCCATTGATCGAATTGCATATGTGATAAATTTTTGACGTTGAAGTGTCTACACCATCATGATGTTGATGATAATGCAAATGTTGAGGATATCAAAGGAAATGCGACAAAGGCATTAAAAGACATTTTAGAAAATTAGTTTTACAGATATTTTGAAAAGCTTTATGATCGTTGGGGCAAGTATGTGGTTTCAGTAGGAGAGTATTTTGACAAAAAATGGGTTTATAAGTTTATACCTTTGTTAAATAAACATATTTAAATCAATTCGGGAACTTTTTGACTGTACCTCATATATAAATTTGCACAAGAGTCTCAAATACAGTCCACTTGACTTACCTCAAATTTTGGGAAAAACTAAGTTCTAATTAAAAAAAATAGTTTTGCAAATGTCTCACCTCTATGGAAAATGTTGTTTTATTTTAATCTTTATTTAAAACTAGCTGTGTGCCTGTCCTCTGTACGGAAAAGTTTCTAATAAGACGTAAAATCTAATTCATTTCCCATTAGGTTCTCATTGACAATGTACCTACTCTGTAATTGCTGCACTCTGGTAGCAATCTGTGAAACTATTTGAACGTGATCACCTGTATCAAATGAGAGAAATCAGTTTTAAAATATATCTCATATTCGTTGCTAAGGCAACGTCTTAGAAAAAACTCTAAAACTCTTGTGTGAAAGGGGTTTTTTGAACGTTTATTATGTGATAACCAAATACCATAGAACAGTTTTGATTAGCTAAGAACACTCATATATGCGAAGAGCACACGATAAATGTTTCAATATAGTGGGCTCTCCCGTTTTTGAGGAGAAGCGAGACAAAGATGCCTCCTTGAGTGTAACAGACAGACACAAATGAGATAAGACTCGTTTGGCCCTTTCTAGTGCATAAAATGTGTAATCAACCAAAAAGTACATGATTCTAAGCAATGTACAGACAAAAGTCTAATTTTATTTATATAGGTTACAAAAAAAAAAATTGTCTTATGGAGCCCAACAATTTTAAAAATAAAAATAAAAGAATCCGATCAGCTGACGGTAAACAAAGATGTTGCTTCTGGCAGATTGAGTAAATCTCTAGGGTGTATTTACACAATGAGTAACCTATGAGAGACTATATGGTAATCATTATCATTACTATCATTGATTTTAAAACCTTATCTATTGGATATATAATAAGTGTTATTATTTACTGAGTAATGCTTGGTACCACCAGGTACTTTTATTAATTATGTAATATATTAAGCATAGATTAGAAAGTATAGAAAACGATCTTTCAATCGGTGTAAATATTATACTTTGTCATAAACGTCTTCAATGTTTATTTTACATCTAAAAAAGATTGATCCAAGGTCGCAAAATGTTCACTTGCCATTACAGAAGCACACTAAAGTCACAAAATTTGAGACTTGGCCAGTTGGAGGATTAACGATACACAATGGTAAGAAATGTTCATATTATATAAATGGACTAAAATATTGTATGAAATTGTAAATCACTAATATGACAATATTATTAGAAACATCCTCTCATCTTAGACAATATTTTTGGGAATGAGACATTATAACGCTCTGTTGTAAATCTATAAAATAAAATTTACCTATAAAAAGTGAGTAACAGGTTAGTAGTTAACTTCTGGAAAGAGTGTATAGGTATTTTGCAAAGAAATTGTAAATTTTACATTCAGGATCATGAATATGTAATTGCAATCTTAAAATACTATTTGTAAAATAGCTTTTTAATTGGTAATGCCTCATCTTGCTTGTTTTATTGTTCACAAAGTATTGCAGGAATAATTTCAGTGTCATAAAAAAAAAAACTACAGTAGAACCTCCTGGATATTAAGAGGAAAAGAAAGGCATTTCTCAGGTAGAAAAACTGCCATAAAGTACTATGATACAATGTTATTGTACTTGTTAACATGTCGCGATATAGGCTTAAAACATTTACTTTTTTAAATTCAATGAGAAATGTAGGGGAGCCACTCTCAAGTTTCGATAGGCTCATCACCTTCCTGTCTTCCATCTACCATATGTGAGAATGAAAGAGAGCAGACGTCGGACAATAGGTCGGATATTGGAGGTTCTACTGTGTTAAATATTTTCCTAGTAATGATTGTAATAATACTATATTTTATTATGACTATAACTGTATTTCATTTTGCTCACTTCATGTTATTAATTACTGTTACAATAATCAAAGTTGTAATTAGTAAGTGATCTTGTGATAAAAATGTTGCCAAG
>Ga0314760_1000054_pt1 | contig 7930 bp, 1 predicted proteins | sample G5R1MT_51_FD_207782 | JGI IMG/M metagenome (GOLD analysis project Ga0314760, IMG submission 207782) | Metatranscriptome of switchgrass phyllosphere microbial communities from Michigan, USA - G5R2_NF_28AUG2017_LR1 (Metagenome... | ecosystem: Host-associated > Plants > Phyllosphere >... | reverse complement strand
CATATGAATTAATGATCAAGTAGCAAAAGAAGGAAATAAGTAACTATAACAGCCAAGGAGCAGAAAAAAAAAAAAAAAGATGATAAGGAACATTTGAGCACAAAAAACCCCACCCATTAAATATAAGGTAATAATAAAAATGACAATCGCTCCAAGACTAAACAAAACATAACTGTATATATATACATATTGATGTATGTATATATGTATCAAGATCTACTACTACTACTAAACAAAAAAAATCTGGCCTTGACTGATAAACGGAATAAAACCGAGGAAAACAAAACGCATCATTTTACCCTACACATCAAAGGAACCCTGAAACACCAATGCTATATATTTTTCTTCCTGTTCTTGATTAGTATTTTTTTTTTTTCGAGCGGAGGACAACAACAACAAAAGAAAATTAAGCGATTTTTTGTTTTTGTTTTTCATTGATCTTGTGGGAGGTTTTCTTTAATATAATGAAAGATCGAGAGGGGGTTTTGTTTAGTTAATCTGAACCACATGTTTTCTACAGATTGAGAAGAGTGCCTTTAACTCCTGAGACTTTTTGACCACCTTGAGAGATTCCAAAGAGGAGATCGGATGAAGATCGGTCTCGTCGCTCTCCTGCCCACTATTTCCATTCCCGTTATGATTATTATTCTGTTGGTTTGTCGCACCGCATTGACTCAGGAACTTGATGAATGCATAGATCATCCCGAATGGATGAGGTCGTTGGACCAATAACCGTTCCAAGAACACCCGTGCCACTTGCTCCTTCACGACTTCTGATTCGGTACTCTTGAAGGTGTCTATCAGTAAGGAAGAATACCAGAGGGTATGGCTGTTTGTCCACCTAAGCTGCTGGACGGCAGCTACCAAAAGTAAATAACGTCCTTCTGGCTCGACTTCGTTGATTAATTGTTTATAGATCATTGCGGATGTACAAGTCGAATCGTACAACGGAACCGCTTCCCGTTCGACGCGGATGATTGCTTGGACTCCGAGGTAAAGGACAAGACTATTAACGAGTGGAATATCATAAGCAGTTCCCTCGGTGGGTTCTGTCGGCTTAGTAAGTCGATCTTTGATGGGGTCGAGTGCAAGCTGACATGAGCCCGCGATTGCCTGGTCTATCGGGTGACGTACGTCGGCTTTCTCGAGTACATTGGTGAAATCGGAGGTGATAGTGGGACTGATTCTCGACTCTGGTAAGTTTTCTAGATTGAAGCCGGGGACGAACGGGTCATGGAGTCGAACTCCAAGTGGGAAGGCCGCCAAAATCAAATTGGAAAGCTGGATACAATGAAGAGGTAGTGCCGAACAGAGAGAGTGGTGATATACGGAGAGGAAGGTAGGGAAGTCGTGTAAGAGGACCAGGAAGATTCGGACAGTACCGGTGTAAAGCGTCCGACCGACATCATCGAGCGTCCCAGAGGCAAGGAATGGTCGGAGGAATCGCAGATGACCAAGTAACAGACGATGTACAGTGGACCATCCTTCCCGATCCTTAAACATGAGAAGTTTTGGCATTAATAAGCGATGGCTAATCAATGCCATCCATGATGTAGTGAAGCCTGGAAAATTTGACGGTTGCATAGTCTCGATGAGGTTACTCAACGTCATCATTACGGATTGATAGCAGCTACCTAGATGAGCTTCCAGAGCGTTGATATGAACCAAAAGTCCAGAGAAAAACCGGAAGAAAGGCTTTTGTTGGAAATGTTCCCCCAGTTCTTTGTGAAACTGACCCATGACCATCAACACGATCGACAGCAGCTTGGACATGTAATGTGTCTTCGCTCGCTCAATGTCGACTCCTGTGGGGTCAGTATGGTACTTGATCATCAAAGAGATCAACCTTGCGAAAGCATCGACCGGTTGGAAAATTCCTCGAGCCGCGGTGCTGCCGGACGCCTTGGCCTTGATGTAGGCATCAATGCTGACTTCCATACACACACGGAAGAATAATGACGAGACTTCTTCGCCTTTCAGAATGCCATGAGCTTGGAGCGAACTGATGAATTCAATGAATGGTTTCTCGACTGAGTATGAGCTCGAGTACATCCTGACCCATTCCGCAAAACAAAAGCTGAGTTGCTCCCGCAAGCCAGCCTCGTCGTTGATCGATTTGATGGCAACCGGTTCCAAGTCCTTGGCACTGCCCAAGGCCGGAAGCTTATCCTGAATGCTTTGTATGATGCTAGTCACCTTGGGAGTTGCACGACCAATCTGAATCGCTCTTTGGAGGGCTTGGATGGAATGCTTCAAGAGACCAATGGGGATCAACGAAGACTCCGATCCCATTACACACGCCTCAATGAACTCGGCGACATAATTCATTAGACTGGGTTTGTAGTCGCGGATGATCAACCTCGCAGATTGGGCGTCGAAGTCTCCCAGGGAAACGATTCGGTGGGTAATTAGCACCAACGTCACCGGCACATTGTACTTGCGCTCATCTTCCGCATAAATCAACCATTGACTAACTTCATGAGCGACCTTGGGTGTCATCTCACAAATCTCCTCCAGGAGGCCGACGAACAAATCTCGGCCTAACTTTGATTCGGATCGATAGAGCATCGCAACCGTTTTTTGAGCAAACGTCAACGTCAACTGGTCTTTGAGCGAGGGACTGGCTTGACGAAGCATTTGCAAGATTTCATTTATTAGGCCACGGATCTCATGATTCTCGTCGATGTCTGCTAAGCTTTCAACTGTAAGTGTTAGAACAAGCCTCTCGATGTCACTTGCCAGGGAATTGATGCGAAGCAAGGCCTCTGAAAGTGAATTGATCGAGCGGTTCGTGTTTTCAGAGGAGCGAACGGGTAAATTAGGCGCACTCTCGGATAGTACAGGTGAACGAATTGCATCAAGGCCTGGAACTTGTGGTTGAAGCGGCTGTTGTAGGTGCTGATGCTGCTGATGTTGGAGTTGTAGTTGTTGGTGGTGGTGTTGCTGCTGCTGCTGCTGTTGCGATTGCCACGAGTGCTGCTGCTGCTGCTGCTGTACCGCCATCGAGTTGGCAGGATTGTTATCGTCTCGAACAGCTGAAAATTCCTCATATATTCTCAACTGCTCTGGCTCTAGACCACCTAATTTCAACTTGAGAGGGTTGGGTAGCATCCCAGAATAGTGTGAAGCGGCCATGGCAGAGGTATCCCAAAATGCACTGTTGGTATGTTCGCGATGTCTACGACGGGCCTCGTAAGCAGATGCCAGACTATTGTCAATCTCGAGGATTGCCTTGTCAGTGGCTACCTTTTCGATCACCTGACAGGCAACATCCAGATTATCAGCGGTCACCTGTTGAATCTCCTCATCCGAGACATTGTGCTCTGGAAACCCATTTTGAATAGAAAGAGAGCGAATGTTCACTAGGATTTGATTGCGTAGTGGTTCTTTGGTGGTGACTAATGCTAGAGAGCCAGCCAAGTTTTTGACCATCATGTGAGCGGAGGTGCGCATCTGGTCTTCTTTGCCTTCCATGGCAAAATCTTTCAAAATCATTTCGCGAGTTGAGATATTCGCAATCGTCACGGATCTCTCGACCACTGGGCCAATGATGTCTCGAATAGCTCTCTCAATGGAGGTGAATACCACTCTCTTCCAGAGAATGTTGTTATTCAAGACAATCTCGGTCGAAAATGTCATTAATAGTGGCAGTTCAAGTAAGGCCTGCTTCAACAGATCTTGAAGGCTGCTAGCATAACCAGCTTGCCCATTGAGTGAGAGATTGTGAGATGTGCCCGGTAGATTGTTAGGACCAACATTCTCCAACGGTTGTGTGGCAGTGATCGAGGTGCCGACTGAAGGGGCGTTATTAGGATTCAGAGTACCGGTGGCCCTTCCGATTACATTCTCAATCGAGAGATGACTGTGCTGGTGCTCGGCTTGCTGCTGAGCAGCAGCAAGTGAGCGAGCCGCTGCTTTGACCTCTTCAACCTCTTGGCGTTGTTGGCTAAGCTCGTCCTGCTTCTTCAGCATCTCCGTCGGTTTCACGTCCTTCAACTCGACCTCCAAGGCCTTGCAGAGGACTTCTATTTCAAATTTGAGGTTCAGCTTCAGCTCGCCGTAATGGTAAAGTTCGATAAGTAGCTTGAGGATGCCCATAAGCCACGGATTCGGAGGCCTAAAGACCTTGGATTTGCTGGACTGCTCGAGTACCTTGCACACAAATGGAATGGCAACGATCAAACGATTAGACTTGAAACCTTGAATCAACAAGTCCTTGAATGCAATGTTGTGATGCTTGATGGGCAAGTTCTTTGCCAACGTCAGGGAACCCAGCCATGATGCCAAATTCTTCAAGACCGTCCGATCTGTTCCTGACTTGAGCGTCTGTTCTGAATTTAGCATTAGAGCACATTTGATTAGGGTTTCGTTGTTAATTTTTTTATAGATGTGAGGGAGTGCTAGTTTGTCTAGAAATTGAAGGTAAAGAGAATGGTTGTTGGGTTCGATGGAGACTCGATGGTTGACGAGATACTTGGCAAACCAGTTATAGTGTTCTGGTTTGATTTGACTTGACATCTCCGATAGCTTGGATTCAAGATTGTTAAACGCCAGATTGTTGATGATAAATAAAATTTTATCCGAGATGTGTTCCTCCGGTTCCAAGAATTCCATCTTGGAAGTGACTAACTTCTTGTGACTTAGTCGGTCGTCCAGCTCAGTGGGCCGTCCACTAGCAGCGTCCACGGCGGCCAATTTCTTCCTACGACGAATTTCTCGTAAGATCAAATCGTCATCTGATTTGATTGCAGCGAAGACAACTCGAGGGTCATCATCTCCGTCATCGTCTGCTTCTTTCGGCTTGGCGCTATTCTCAGCATCCTCGTCAGGATCACCGACAATCGTTGAGAGGTATACATCCTTATAGTTTTCGCCGTTCAATACCGTTTTCGCACGCAGATAGACATCCGGATGCGTCAGCTTAAGCGACTCAACCTCGGAGACGGCCAATGCTAGTTGGGGCCATTCTTCCAACCGATTAACAAATTTGCTGAGAGCCATGCTGCCAAACTCGTACCACTTGGATTCGATTGGATTCCGTATGGCATCGAGGACGTATCGAACACCGATTCCAAGAGGAACGTACCCTATCAGTTGCTCTCGGATTAAGGAACCAAACAGTGATGCCGTGAGATTGAGTTCTTTCGACGGGTAAGTAGAAAAGAATTTATATTCATCAAACAAGCCTGATAACAAGCAAGCAAGAAATTGGTGGTTTTTGAGGTCCGGAGAGTCTCGCATGGATTTGAGAATCAGAATGATGTGGTCGACCGACAGTTCGAGATCATACATTTTTTTGTAAAACGAGTCTACTTCTGCCTCAATTCTCGAATCAAATGATGACACTTGCATTCCTGGTTCGTCCTCATTGCCTGGCATAAAGTTCATTAACTTTGGGTGAAGCTGAATCGCTTGAGTTCGAGTTTCTTTGAACCGTTCCAATTCTTCCAAGCTTAGGAGCTCGTGACTCATACGAATAGTGCGGATAAAAATCGATACGGTTGGGGCACTGAGACTGAGGGTCGCAGATTCCGGAGGGGGAGCAGGACTGGTATCTTGGTTGACGATAGACTGTCGAAGGAGATCGTGCTTAACCTTTTTGCTCAAAAAAGTCAAACAGCCGTTGATGAAGGAGCTCCCATATTGCGCGATCCGATCCCCAAGCCATTTCTCCAAATTGAGGTACTCTCGTCGACTTGCGAGTGATGCGATATCAATAATCATGTTGACATCAGGCTGATAGTTCAGGACCTGATCGAGGATTTTGAGATCTTGCGTGATGTCCAACACACGAGTGACATTCATCTCGTTCTCGTGATAAAAGTTGCGTAGCGCAGTCATCAAAAAGTCTGGATCGAGCTGCCAAATTCGTAGAAAAACAAGCTGATGCGAAGGGTGGCCCTTGAGGAAAGATTGGAGTAGTCGGGTCATGAGATCATTCTGAAGCATCGTCCATGGTGTAGGTACTTGGATCAAAGCCATCATGACTAGTTCTGGGTTTGTTTTGCAAGCTCTCTCCATGATATCCGTTGCCTTCTCGATAATTTTATCAACCGTCTCGTCTTTCTCTGTTTGGCCTTCATGGAAGGAGTATTGCGGGGAAAGTAATTGGGCGACTTCGCACAAGAGCTCCTTAACATTCCACCCGCTCATTTCTACAGACTTGGCCAAAACCCTGACAGTAGGAGAATTATTTGATACATCCTCGGCTGAGACAACTTTTTTACAGCTCGGACCATTCATCGGTGCCAACGGATTAGGTTTCAGGGCATGCAAAAAGGGAGAAGCGTCAAGGGGAAGGTAGAGCAGTCGATCGATTAATCGAATCTTGGTATACTGATGAGTCCACCTTTCGAATAAACTTGATATTGCTGCTGTGGAAGCGGTGGAGCTCTGCGAGGGTAGGGAATCTTTGGGAACAGGTGGGGAGGGGGGAAGACTGGATTGAGAGGATGTCGAAAGAGATTGCTGTCCTTTAGATGAAAGAAGACCTTGAGATGGCTCGACTTGCAGTGGATTATTGGTGTTCGAGGTAGGACTAGATCCTTCCGCAGATGATACAGCAAGAGATGGTGCTAAGCTGAGCACTTTACCCAAGAAACGAAGTCCCCAGCCGTCCGGGAGGGTGACTTGTTCGGCGGGTTGATCAAACGTCAATTTGATGACTTCATTCCAACGAATGCGGTTGTTGTAAACCTCGCCGATGGCTCGGATCCAGCTGACGTGATCGATTGGGAATTCATTGCCGTACTTGTTGGCTAGCTCGATAAGCTCGGCCAATTGCTCTGCGACTTCTTCAGTTTCCGGACCGGCTCCCCGCTTGGTCTTGAGAAGGACGGTTTTGCAAAGATCGGCCGAACAAATGACAGGATCGGAGCAGATTCGATATAACAAGGCAATAGGACTTGGATCTGAAGTAAACTTGGCATCTGCCAAGCAATGGTTAGCAATCTGTGAGGTCAGTTCCTGACCAACCCTAGAGACGATGGCTTGAACGGTAGCACGTTGGACGGTAGGTGTCCACAAAAGTTCAGGTTCTTTGCCGTCCTCGGCAGACGGAACCGGGGTATCGGAGATGATGATAGATAGAAGCTTGGAAAGTTGAATGGGAGTCAACTCTGGCATCTGTTCTTCGGATGCGCCAGAGGTGGTATCAGCGCCAACGCCGGAAGGATTGATGGGAATCGAGAGGCTATGGAGGGCAACACCGATAGAATCACGAAGAATTTGAACTGCGTCCTTGGCGATCTGACGCTTTTTGGCAAGTACATTGGGATTGTGACCAAGCGGCGGAGGAAGACCAGGTGGGAGGGAGCCAGTAGGGAGAGGTGCACCGGAAGATAGATTTGGCAAAGAGACAAGAGGGTGCAGAAGGATAACGAGCTCAAGGCCAACGAGATGAATTTTATCGACAAATGTTTTCAGGTCGAAGGCATCCTCGGCATGGCCACCCGAGTTGAGTCCTGAATTGAGAGCATCGGTGAACTTGTGAGCAGTGAAGGGATCGCGGGAAAGTTTCTTGAGTTCAGAGGTGAGCAGTCGGAGTGCGAGCTGAGATTGTGTGGGGGAGTTGAGCAAGAGGTTATTGTTGAGCAGATGGTTTGACTGAAAGCCTAAAGCTGAGACGGAAGCATGGATGAGACGTTGAATGTAGAATAAATCGGTATCACCGGGATTTTGTCGGACGACGGCTTGGATCTCCTGTTGAGCATACGCAAAATTTTCTTCAGTAAGACCACCAATCTTGAAGACAATTTGAGTCTTAGCAATTTTGGCTAGTTCATTTGCACGCTGTTGCTGGGCAGAGATCACTGATAATCCTGGTGGCGGTGTGGGAGTGGGGTTCATGTCTGCCGGGGGGGGAGATAACAAATGGGGAGGGTTGGGTTTTATGGCGGAGATGGCATCGATGGATACTTGAAGATTAACT
>Ga0314760_1000052_pt1 | contig 7942 bp, 2 predicted proteins | sample G5R1MT_51_FD_207782 | JGI IMG/M metagenome (GOLD analysis project Ga0314760, IMG submission 207782) | Metatranscriptome of switchgrass phyllosphere microbial communities from Michigan, USA - G5R2_NF_28AUG2017_LR1 (Metagenome... | ecosystem: Host-associated > Plants > Phyllosphere >... | reverse complement strand
GGTTATTGAAAGTGAATTGAAGTTCTGAAAGTGCTCTGTCTGTCGTTAAATCTGTTTCCAAATTGTTGCAGTGAATGTGAAACGATGTTAATTTGAAGCTGGTGACTACATATTCATCCCGATGTTGGACTTAAACCTTTGTTTATGTAGTTTTTTCACCTTCTCAATCCAGTTTTGCCAGGAAAGCATTTCGTGGATACCGAAGAAAGCTTCAAACAAGTTTGAAGCTTTCGAGGCCGTATTCATGGAACTATGAACCTGGACTCGTTGTCATTTACTTTGTCACAAATAAGTTATTTGGTTGCGAATTTGTCGAAGAAAAATTACAAATCAAGCACTCAAGAAATATCCCAATTGGTTGCGTTGCACGGTCTAGAAGCGGACAGACACTTACTGCGTTGTCTTTTCTCTCATTTGGATTTAAGTGTTGAGGGTATCAAGAACCTCTCCAAAGACAACCTTCAGGTCCAACTACTGATACAGGAGTGTGCTGCGCTTCTTACAAAGCCTGCGCTCATATCCAACCTCTGTTACGCCATCGACAACCCTCTGCACCAACAAAAGACTTTGAAACCCTCCAACCAACTTCTTCCTTACATCAGCAAAGCTCTTCGTCTCTCTCCAGTGCAAGAAGTTACGTTTGGCCTTGCTCTCCTCCATTCATCCAACAGTGACACTGTTGTTTGTGCTACCCATTTTTTGAAACAAAAGTTACCTGAACTTATTCGTACTTACACCAACTCAGATACAGCAAACACCAGTCTACCGGAAGGCGGACTTCACGACACAACTCCCGAAGTACTTAACCTAATTTTGAAAAGTCTCTTTGGTCCAGGTGAAACACTTGGTGTCACTCCTGAAACCAAAGAAGTATTTTTGAAAAATTTACGAAGAGACTTCCCTCGAGAATTGGTGCCCGTTGTTCTTGCACCACTGTTGTATTCATATAGCTCTGACCTGCCTATGGACAAACTGAACCAAGACTCATCCAATATGGCTAATACAATGTTGGACACCACACTGGCAGACCTCGTTATGGAGATCGGGTACGGGTTCACTAACAGCGTGGACGAGTGTCGTAACCACCTGGTGACGATGGGCGCGGGCAGCATGACGGCTGGCGCGGTGGCGCGTGTGCTGTCCATGATGGTGCGGTCGCACACCGGGCTCAACAATGCATTCTGGGCTGGCACCACCGACCCGGCTCCGCCCAAGGACAAGCCGCCGGAGCCTCCGCAGCCCTCCGGCTGGAACGTCGAGGTCTTCGTGCAGACGCTCAAGGACATGGTGCCGAGCCTTCAGTGGAACGACGTGATACTGGAGCTGGACATCAGCGAGTTCATCGTGAAGGATCGACAGGGCCTGAGCCTGTTGTTCACCACTCTGCGGCTTGGGCTGCAGGGGCAGGGCTGGTCCCCGGACCGGTTCCCCGTCGACTTGCTCTACAGACACTGGAAACATGCCGACTCACAGCTGTCGCTTTTCCAACAAATCCTTAAAAATCCAGACATTTTCTGTTTTGCCGATTACCCCTACCATGCAGTGGTTATTGACATACTGAAGACCTTGCCAGAAAGTGACAATAAGGAAATACTAACTTGGCGTTCCTTAGACCTGGTCCAGACGCTGCTGTACCTGTCGGAGCGAGGGCTGTACTCGCAAGTTCAGGAGCTGCTCAAGTTCCCGATAGCCAACTGTCCCGACGTGCTGGTGCTGGCGTTGATCCAGATCAACCAACCGCCGGTGTCGATGGTGCGACAGGAGCTGCTCACCAACTTGATCCCGTACTTCCTCACCAACCATCCCAATTCTGCGGCCATCTTACACCACGCCTGGCACCATGGTAACTCAATAAAAAACATCATTATGCACGCAATGGCTGAATGGTATCTCAGAGGAGAAAATGACCAGACCAGGTTGACCAGGATTCTAGAAGTGGCTCAAGATTTAAAGGCGCTTTCTCTTCTGTTGAACGCCCAGTCTTTCCCATTTGTGATAGACCTCGCCTGTTTGGCCTCTCGTCGCGAGTATCTCAAGCTGGAAAAGTGGTTGAGCGACAAAATCAGGGAACATGGCGAACCTTTTGTCACAGCGGCAGTGAAATTCCTTCAGCGGAGATGCCCATCCATCATGGGAGGGATAATGAAGGAAGAAAACCTACCGAAGTCAGCTCAGTTGCTTCCTGACACTCTGGCTACCATTCTGCATTGTCTTCAGAACTGTGTTGCGAGCGGCACCATATCGCAAGAGCTTTCGGAGACGATCATCGCGATGGCGACCAACTGCAGCCTTCTGATGAACAAGCCCCGCCACCCGCCGGGGGTGATGCGGGGCCACCGGGGCATGGAGCCGGCTTTCACACCGTTCCCCACGCCCCCGCTGTCCACCGACCCGCTGGCCAACCTCAGCAACAGTCTGGCGGGGATGGCGATGGGGGGGCCACCGAGCAGCTCTGCGTTCGGCTTGCAGGGAGGCCTCGGTCCGCTGGTGTCTACACCGGGCTCGCCGTCTCGACTGATGCCCCCGTCTCAGTCCCCAGCCCCGCCGTTCCCGATGATGCCACTGGGGGGTCCTGTCGGCTCACAGGTGGGGGGCCCCGGCCCGTCCCTGGTGGGAGTCAGCACAATGGCCAGGATTGGTCAGCCAGCCACTTCCGCCGTCACCAGCTCTGCCATCGACAAGTCACGCATTGCTGAAACTTCAAATCTGTTCCCTGAAATGTCAGCTAATGTTTCGAAAGAAATCGAGGATGAAGCAAATAGCTACTTCCAGCGTATTTACAATCACCCACCTCATCCAACCTTGAGCATTGATGAGGTTTTAGAAATGTTGAAAAAGTTCCAAGATTCACCGAACAAACGAGAAAGGGAGGTATTCAGTTGTATGCTGAGGAACCTGTTTGAGGAATACAAATTTTTCCCCCAATATCCTGATAAAGAGCTTCATATTACTGCTCAACTGTTTGGAGGCATCATAGAGAGAGGACTGGTCACAAACTTTGTTGCCCTTGGCCTGGCTTTAAGATTTGTTCTTGAGGCACTTCGCAAGCCTCATGGTAGCAAGATGTACTATTTTGGAATTGCTGCATTAGACCGGTTCAAGAGTCGACTGAGAGAATATCAAAAATACTGTGAACACGTTTCAAGTATTGCCCATTTCCAAGACTTTCCCTCCCATCTTATTGAGTACGTGGAGTACGGGCTGCAAGGGCAGGAGCCTCCCAACCGGCCGCAAGGTCCTGTGTTGCCGGCTACGTTGGCAGCCATGTTGACAGCAGTGACTACCGCGTACAAGACCATCACCGCCACCACAGTCACCAGTACTAACACCATCACCACAGCTAAAGTGGCTACCACATCCGTCGTGCATGCCTCCAGGCCTTCAATAGCTAATGCTACAAACATAGACACATTGCTGGTTGCTACTGAGAAAGATGAAAAGATAATCTCGCCTCCAGAAGCGATGCAAGACAAAGTAGCTTTCATATTCAACAATCTCAGTCAACTCAACTTACAAACTAAGTGTGATGAACTAAGGGAGATTGTGACGGAGGAATACTGGCCGTGGATCTCCCAGTACTTGGTGATGAAGAGAGCCAGCATCGAACTCAACTTTCACGTTCTCTACTCCAACTTCCTCGACACTCTCAAGATCCCCGATGTCAATGTGATGGTACTTAAGGAAACTTATAGAAATATCAGGGTACTGCTGAGGTCGGACAAAGGCATTGCCAACTTCTCGGACCGATCGTTGCTCAAGAACCTGGGCCACTGGTTGGGCATGTTGACTCTCGGTCGCAACAAGCCCATCTTGTACAAGGATCTGGATCTCATCTCCCTACTAATAGAAGCATACAACAAGGGGCAGCAAGAGCTCCTCTATGTTGTTCCATTTGTTGCTAAGGTTTTGGAATCCTGTTCCAAAAGCAAGGTGTTTAAGCCGCCTAACCCGTGGACTATGTCGATCATGAACGTTCTATCCGAACTGCACCAAGAACCAGATCTCAAGCTCAATCTGAAATTCGAAATAGAAGTTCTCTGCAAGAATTTGACCCTCGATGTCGCTGACCTGAAGCCTGGTTCCAAACTGAAGGATCCCCAGTCTATCAAGACAATAGAGCACCAGCTGTCCCCACCCAAGCCCAAGACAGATACACCCTCCACCCCGGCTCTGACCAACCCCCCTCAGACGCCCCAGCAAGTCATCATGGAGGACCTGTCAGCTATGGCAGCAGTGAGCAGCACCCCTGCTCCAGTGTCTACCCCCACCCCGACACTGGCCCCCACCAACCCCCCGGAGCCCCGCTTCAGCTACGTGGCACTCAACACTGCCAACATCACCAGCATCAACCCTCTCATCACCATCAACAGCCAGCTGGCCCTGTTTCAAGCCCATCCTCATCTCAAAGCTATGGTCCGGCCTGCAATTGAACGTGCTATAGCCGAATGGATCAACCCTGTTGTCGAACGATCTGTCAAAATAGCAATAACCACTTCTGATCAAGTCGTCAGAAAGGACTTCTCCCTGGACCCGGATGAGTCTCGTATGAGAGCTGCAGCTCACCACATGGTGCGTAACCTGACTGCGGGAATGGCTATGATCACATGCCGCGACCAACTGCTGCTCTCCATCAACTCCAACCTCAAGACTGTCTTCCTCAACAACATGGTGCAAGCCACACAGCAGCAGAAGGACATGGTAGAGCAAGCTGCCACCGTCACTGCACAGGACAACATGGAGCTGGCGTGCGCCTTCATACAGAAGACGGCTATTGAGAAGGCGACTCCAGAGATCGACAAACAGCTCATCACCGAATTTGAGAGACGCAAGCACGCGCGGGCGGAAGGCCGCCGCTACTGTGACTCGGCCGTGCTGACGTATCAAGCGGAGCGAATGCCGGAGCAGATCCGCCTCAAGGTGGGGGCCGTCACGCAACAGCAGATGGCTGTGTACGAGGAGTTTGCCCGCAACATCCCCGGCTTCCAACCCCTCTCCGAGCGCGATGCCGCCATCTTCATCCCCAAACCTGTGCCGGAACCGATCTCAGTTGTTTCTACATTCCAGAATGCTCCTGCTCAAATGCAACTGTACAATACCAACGACGAGTTCAGCGTTGTCTACGAGAAGATAGCAGCCGAGTTGGAACTGCTGTTGCAACAGATCCTGACGTCCAACCAGGCGGGAGTGTTGGTGGGGCCCAACAACAACAACAGTGTGACCAACATCCACTCGCTCATCGACTACCTGATGTTGGCGCGGCGCACACGCGACCCACTGCCAACTGCGACGCTCCTCAACAAGGTGGTGGAGAGCCTGCTGGACCAAGGCTCCCTGCCCAGTGAGCCCGAGCTGGCCCTGCGCTACCGTGAGATCCTACTGCGGCTGCTCAAGTGTCTCCAGGACCCCCGACTGTACGGAGCCAAGTGGGTCAACGCACAGATCACCAGATACCTGACGGAGTGCAGGGAAGAGTACCGATACAACCTGGAAGGTGTGGATCTGCTGATCCGCTCCCAGCTGGTGAACATTCAGCAGTACGATCAACAACTCAGCATCCTCATGGAGAACGGGATGAACTACATCGCCATGGCTTTCGCTATGCAACTGGTCCAACATTACCTGGTGGATGACAGGAACAACTCCCACGTCAATGACAGCGATCTCTTGAACACCATCGAGACGTTGGCTCGCATCGTCTCTGTGTCACGTCAGCCGCCAGAGGGGTTAGCCAACCTGCTTGATATGTTGCGGGTAAATCACGATCAGAACATGTTAGCCGACAGATCATCAGTGGGGCCAACTGCACACATTCACTCCGGCATCCTACAAGTAAGGGCTCGTGATTATGATGACCCTCCTGGTTTGATGGAGAAGACTGACTTCCTACTACGGGAATGGGTGACCATCTACAATAACACCTCCAATAGCAAAGACCCGAGCAAGGCTTTTAGCATGTTTGTCCATCAGATGAACTGCCACGGGATCCTGAAGACAGACGACTACATCACTAGATTCTTCCGCCTCAGCACTCAGATGGTTGTGGAGCTATGTTACCAGAATATCCCTCAGTCAGGCCAGACGGCCGTACGCAACAAGATCTTCCACACCATCGATGCCTATGTTAAACTGATCGCCCTTCTAGTCAAGCACTCGGGCGACACTTCAAACACTTCCACTAAGATAAACCTGTTGAACAAAGTGTTGGGCATCGTCGCTGGAGTGTTGCTCCAAGACCACGAGAGTCACCATCTCGAGTTCCAACAGCTGCCGTACCATCGCATCTTCATCATGCTCTTCTTGGAACTCAACGCTCCCGAACCCATCCTCGAGGCCATCAACCTCCAGGTGCTGACGGCGTTCTGCCACACGTTGCACATCCTGCGACCAGCCAAGGCCCCGGGGTTCGCGTACGCCTGGCTGGAGCTGGTCAGCCACCGAGTCTTTCTGGGCCGTCTCCTTGTGGTGACGCCACAGCAGAAAGGATGGTCGATGTATGCGCAGCTGCTGATTGATCTGTTCAAGTATCTGGCGCCTTTCCTGCGTAACGCAGAGCTAGCCAAGCCGGTCACTCTGTTGTACAAGGGCACTCTGCGCGTCCTGTTGGTGCTTCTACACGACTTCCCAGAGTTCCTGTGCGACTACCACTACGGCTTCTGTGATGTCATACCACCCAACTGCATCCAGATGCGCAACTTGATCTTATCAGCGTTCCCCAGAAACATGAGGTTACCAGATCCTTTCACTCCGAATCTCAAAGTAGACATGCTCCAGGAGATCAGCCACGCTCCCAGGGTGTTCACCGTCTACTCCTCTACAATTCAGCCCGCATCATTCAAGAAGGACCTGGACTCGTACCTGAAGCTGCGTGCGCCGGTGACGTTCCTGTCGGAGCTGCGCAGCAACCTGCAGGTGTCCAATGAGCCGGGCATGCGCTACAACATCTCGCTGATGAACGCGTTGGTGTTGCATGTCGGTGTGCAGGCGATCACACACATCCGCAGCAAGGGTCTCACGCCCAACATGACCACCATCGCGCACTCCTCCCACATGGACATCTTCCAGAACCTGGCCGTCGACCTCGACACCGAAGGTCGTTACTTGTTCTTGAACGCCATCGCCAACCAGTTGCGCTACCCCAACAGCCATACCCACTACTTCAGCTGCACTCTCCTCTACTTGTTTGCTGAGGCCAACACCGAGGCCATTCAGGAACAAATCACTCGTGTTCTGTTGGAGCGGTTGATTGTAAATCGACCCCATCCTTGGGGATTGTTGATCACTTTCATCGAACTTATCAAGAATCCATCGTACAAATTCTGGAACCATGAGTTTGTACATTGCGCTCCTGAAATAGAAAAGCTGTTTGAGTCAGTCGCAAGATCTTGTATGGTTCAAAAGCACGTACAAGTCCCTGCCGAAAATGAACTGTCTGAATTGCAGAATTTGAACAATCAAACAGCATTCTCTGTCGCCTAGAGTCTTCAAAAACCAGCATTTTAGAATCTTCATTATGTATTATTTTTATTTTTATTGTTTTACTTGACAAGTTTTAGTTAATTTCATCTGATGATTTTAAAAGGTGTTATAATTCCAATAGTGTAGTTTCATATAGCGTTTTAAGTGTGCCTTTTTTTTGTTCTTTTCAAAAGGACTCAAGTACAATAATATTGTTCAATACTCTGTGATAGAGTCACAGTTGAAGTTATCCAAGTAGAATATTCAATATAATATAATTATGTATAGGGTGGAAATAATCCAAATTTAAGACTGGAGGTTGGCTTCGTCACCAATTCCTTGTATTATTGTGCTTTGTGATTTATCAACTTTTAAAATGAGAACATGATGCACAAAAAGTATTTTTCCTGATAAGGTGGATCATGTCCTATGAAAATATGTATGTATAATTAAAATCTTGTAAATGTATTTCTGTAATAAACTTCCC
>Ga0314760_1000047_pt1 | contig 8166 bp, 1 predicted proteins | sample G5R1MT_51_FD_207782 | JGI IMG/M metagenome (GOLD analysis project Ga0314760, IMG submission 207782) | Metatranscriptome of switchgrass phyllosphere microbial communities from Michigan, USA - G5R2_NF_28AUG2017_LR1 (Metagenome... | ecosystem: Host-associated > Plants > Phyllosphere >... | reverse complement strand
ATGAAATGCATCGTCCCGGCAGCCGCGATGAACGTATGGTCCGTGCAGTGTCTGACTCTCGCGCTTTCATCGCTTCCATCTTGCGTGGTATCCAAGAGGTCCAGTTTGCAATCGGCTTCGTCGGACTCTCAAGGAGGCTTGACGTCAAGGGCGTCGATGACAAGGACGTCTACTTCAATTTTGCTATGAAGGAGCTTGGCCTAGACGTCCTTCGGCTGGATTCCAAAAGCCCTGCTCACCGGATGTATTTCTCGCCGAAAGATACGGCACATCAAGCGCTACTCACTGGTATTGCCATTGCGGCTGGTATCGAAGATGGTCATAAGCACCCCGAGAGGATGGTGTACATACCGATGATCACAGCGACGGTCAAGACAACACTCCCGTCGCGCACAATCAATTACTCCAGAGTCGATGATCCCAGCGATCGCAACACAAACCTGTTGCATGGCAATCTTGTTTGCACGTCTCCCTCCATAGATCTGGATCCCAAACATCTGCCTCTTGTTAGAGAGTTGCTGAAGAAACAATCTGGGAGTCGGCATCAGCACAACACCGAAAATCGCCGACATTTTCTGTCGCAGCTTTTACCAAAAGCTCATCTGAAGCTTTCCATACAGGAGCCAGTCGTCCGAATATCTCTGCCAACTCTCGACAAGAATGCAGATGCCGACGATTTTGACTTGCTGATATCATCAGTGTCATCTGTGGCGTTGGAATGCGAGTCCTCCCATGCCATGAACGGGGAGAATCACTATAGTCTCAGCTCGTACTATAGACACTCAAGACATCGAACCTATTACCAGACAGCCGCAGGGGATCGACACGATTTGATCCAAAGTGACTTCGTCGAAGTCCAGGTTGATGTCACTGCTCTCCCAGATGTTGCTGTGATAGCCACAGGACGTGCCCAGACTTTTACTGTATTTCTCGTCAGGCCCGAAATCTCTGCAGGTGTTCGTCAGATACTCAGACAGCTTCGACGCGATGTGCTTGCGCGACAAGAGGGAGAGAAGACCCCGCAGGCCTCCGTCCTCCGCAAGCTACCTGCATGGCTGCAGAAGTTCAGATTTGAGGGCTCGGATTTTGGTTTGGAGCTTGCTGGAGTCGATGAACTGGTCTCCAAAGATAGTCGCGGATTTGGACTACAACTCGAGAATTGGACTATCGAATACAAAGCGCATCGTGACGACGAGCGAGGCTCTGAACCTCTGGGACACCGAAGATCCATTACCAAGTCTCCCAATAGCAGGGACAAGCATTCGAAACCAGCAGATCAAGCCAAGAAACGGTACCAGAGTTTTGCCGATGGTCGTCGGTTGACGTTCCACCTCCAAAATCTTGAAGGTCTCATACTGAACTCGTTCAAGGATTTAGAGCCAGAATCATTCATGTCCTTGCCAAGATTCGAGCTGGCACTTTCGACCTCAACAGATGCACACGGTCCCATCTTTCATATCAACTCCTTCGCCAAGAGTATCTTGCTACACTATTCGCTTTATAATCATTTCGCCATTGGCGTGGCGGCGATGGTGATCAAAAAGACATTCATTGACCGTCCGTCTGAAAAGGACCGCCCGACTTTGAGCAGACAAGCGAGTCTCGGTTTATCAATCGCTGATCCGGTGCTGGCAGAAATTGCACGGCGCGAGATCACAGCGATCGACTTCAAAGCAAACCTGGTCCAAGTCAAGGCCACAATGCCCGCAGATCCTCCGATGATGCTGCAAATATTTTCAATCGAGTGCGGTCGGCATCGATGGTCAACACCGTTTGTTCGCAGCAGGCTTGCGCGTCTATTCGTCAGAGCCCCTGCAACTAGATCTGCCTGGAGCAGACTTGTCAGCATCAAGACTATCAGGATTGACCAACGTGACCTAAAGCGAAATTTGGCAAAGCGAATGTCCATGAGAAATCGCTGGACGTAGCGGCCGAGTCGATTCGGATATCCATACCCCATTCGCTGGTCGTTCACACCATTTTTGACAATATTACCAATATTGTGAAAACGACAAAACAGTTGCATCATCATTTCGAGACTGGTACCAATGAGTACATTCTGACGAAAGAGCCGGAAGGCCCAAAGCACGTTCCGCGAATCACTTTGCGCTCGCAAATATTTGTGCTCGACATCGAAGACAGCCAGTTCGAGTGGAAACTGGGCGCCATCTATCGGGCAGGTATTCTCGAACAGAAGCAGAGGCTTGCGCGCGACGAGGCATTCGACCTCAAAGCAAAAAGAGTAACACGTAGCGCTGCTCGAGGCAGCTCCAAAGTCCGATCGCATTCATCTCAGGTCGATGGACGTGCACGATCTCGAAGACGACAGAGCAATGGCGAGCAGCGTCGAAGCCACAGCGCCCATGATGGCGAGGCCACAACTCCACCTATCAGCAAACACGCACGGCGCAAGATGCGGTATGATGCCGACGGGAAATGCGGGATCAGCGAAAAATCTGCAGTCAGTGTCGAGCAGGCGAGAGAGCGCTTGAATCGACATAATGCGCAGTCCTGGAAAAATCGCATTGACAGAGTGAAGAACTTTCAGAGCCACGCCATCCGCGAGATACGGAAACTTTTTGGCGTTGCAGACGACTTGGATGAAGACATTGAGCAGGATGAACCAATCTTGGCATGGAGCCAGAGACCTGGTCTCCTAGTCGTTGCAATCAGTGACCTTGGGATTACAGTCGACAAGCCCAGTTTCCCAGTTGACGAGTATCCCAGGTTCCTGTACGATAAAGGAAAAGGAATGCCTAGGGGCATGAAATATGGGCTACTTGTTCCCATGAACCTGCACATTACCATGGGGGAAGCCAGGTTCCAGCTCCGAGACTACCCCCTCCCGCTTTTACACGTCCCGTCGTTGGGCAGCGGGCAGTCGCAGAGAATGCCAGCACTTTCCATGAAGACCGACTTTGTGATTGCGGAAGAGTTCAGGGATATCGACTCGCAGCGTTCCGTTAATGTCCTGGTTGTGCCGCCTGAGAAGATAAGCGGCGGGTCTGGCGATGGCTTCTCCATTGAAGTGCAACGCACAATCTCGTCGGTGAAGACATACTCCGACATCAAGTTCGAGATCAACACCAATCAGCCTACAAAGATGACTTGGTCGACATCTTACCAACCAGCTATCCAAGACACGATGCAAGTTCTGGAGAGTTTCACGAAGCCTCCCGTCGATAAATCCGACAGAGTTGGCTTCTGGGACAAAATTCGACTCGCGTTCCATTCGCGTGTCAACGTCTCTTGGAAGTACGACGGGGATGTCCATTTCATTCTGAAAGGCTCGCGCGATCCATACGTCGTCACCGGGACCGGCGCAGGCTTGGTCATGGTATGGCGGAATGATGTGACGTGGAACATTGCCCAACATGACGATCCACGACAATTTATGACTGTGGAGAGTGGCGATTACATCCTTGCCGTGCCGGACCTCAATGCCTACGCCAGGCGTACACAAGACGAGGCATCGAGCGACGACGCGAGCCATTCGTCTGGCTCTAGCCACGGGCGCCGTGATGCGATCTTCAAGAAAGTTGTCATGAAGCTCTCTGGAAAAGTTACTTGGCTTGCAGGGCTCATGTTCGAGCGTGAGCTAGAAGACGGCTCGCGCTCGTTTGAGTTTAAGCCGCATTACGATGTTGTGCTAAAGCACCCCGACTTCTCAAAGGGTCCTCCAGGTCTGCCATATGATGCTTATCGTGGTTTTCGGAGTCATCACATCCACATGTCTATCGCTATCGCGGCACCCCATGATCGAGATTGGTCTGTGTCGAATCTTAAACCATCGAGCAATTACAACTCGGTCCACCTGAGTCCGAGATTCTTCTCGCACTTCTACAACTGGTGGTCAATGTTCTCTGGTGTCATGTCACTGCCCATTCGGCAGGGTCCTCTGTGGGGTGTCAGTGAGAAGAAAAGCAAGAAGTTCGGTCGTCACATTGCAACAATCAAGTACAACCTGCTGCTCTCCCCGCTGTTTTTGAGCCACGTTTACAAGCACAAGGATGCAGAAGACTATGCCGCGAATTCGGTCTCGGCGACAGGACTGAAAATGCGGCTCGACAGCTTCATGCTGGATCTCCATCAGCGACGAGAGCATTTCGATCTGAAGGGGAGGGAGGGCGCCCGAACCAAGACGACAAGCGCCATGCGTATCCACCAAGCTCAGCTAGACTTCATCTCTGCTGATCTGCGAGCGTTGTCTGCGAACATCGTAGGCACGAGTGCCGAGGACATTGAGAAGGCGAAAGGAGACACTCTTGCCTCTTTCCACGGTCAAATACCGCTAGTTGATATGTCAAGGTTTGATATACCTGACAACGACTTCACGTGGATCGACATGGACGATTTTGTTGAGCTAGATTGGATTCTTCCTGCTGAGGCCGATCCCGAAACCAAAATCCTGCCCTTAGGATTCGCGCCGCGGTTTACATACTTTCGACAAACGGATCACAACGGAACGATTGCGGGCGACCCGTCAAGAACAAGTCCATTTGGCGATGAACCAACTCATTACTGCGTCATGTCCGCGAAGAACGATCCCCGACGAGTGCAAGCGGAGCTGATTGAAAGAAGAGTCAAGCTGCTCGACGATAAAATTGCACAGAACGTGCGCGCCGTGGGCGAGCATGAATTGAAAACTATTCGCGACACCACCGGTGACAAAGCGCAGCGTCAAGCACTCGAAGAGAAATTGGAGACTTTGCGCGGCCAAACAGAGCATCTCCGCGGCAAACAAGAATTCTTGTCCAAACTGCTGCGTGAGTTGACGGAGCGTCTCGAACAGGATGACCCATCTGCAGTTCCCGATTTGGAAACTAGCGAAGAGTTCTTTGAGGCTCATGAAAAGGCCAAGCCACAGGATCCCGAATTGTCACAGATGGATGCGGCCCCGCTTGCTGATTACACGAGCGACTTCAATAACCGGTTCATTGTCCATAATGCTCAGATCAAGTGGAACAACTCCCTGCGGAATATCATTCTGAGGTACATCCACCAGAACAGTCAACGACGTGGATTTGTTTACTACATGTCTCGCAAGGCGGTGAAGTTCATCTTGGAGGTCCTCGAGGAAAGGGAGAAGGAGGAAAAGATCAACAATCTCTCGCGCCAGAAAACCCGCGCGTCGCAATACAGCGCGACGTCGCCAGACGTCGACGACGAACAGATGGTACAAGATCGGATTGAGCAGCTCCTGAAAGACGGTCGAAATTTTGTGAACGCAGAGGAGCCCCTCGCCGAGAAATGGGAGACGAATAAAGCTGGCGAGGGCCCTACGGATGAAATTGCTGTTGAATTTACGCCGCTCAACACGTACCACTTCCGCCTGATCGCTCCTCAAATGCAGCTTCAAAGCGAGAAAAACCCGAAGTCGGCTGTACTGGTGACTGCAAAGGGCATGCAGCTCAAAGTCGTGCAGATCATGGAAAAGGACAAGGTCGACGACGATGTCAGTGGACTGGTCCAGCGCCGCTTCAACGCCACAGCCGACAGTCTGCAAATGTTCGTCACCACCTCAAAGACATTCTCTACAGAGTATCTGCATTTTTACTCGGCCAATCGTTATGGTGTCAAAGCAGGAACATACTGGCCACCATGGGTACCTATGGAAATCATGTTTGAATTCCAATCGATTCCATATGGATTTCACAGGGTTGTCCACCGAACCTCCGCCACTCTACGTTACGACAAATTCAACACTCTCCGCCTCAAGTATAACGATGACGTGACCGGAGGTGACCCCAAGACCGCTGAAAGTGCAGAGGAAGCTGAGAATCGCATGGACCACGTGTGGCTGGAGTTCCCTCAGTTCCGCGCAATCTGCGACTCCTCGCAGTACTTTGCGTTGTATATCATCGTCATGGATCTTTTGCTGTATAATGAGCCTTTGGAGAAGACGCGTAGTGAGCGTCTTGAAAAGATCATGCTGGCATCAGATTTCAGTGATTTATCTGGCGCCCCTGAGATGGTTCAGATGCTACAGGAACGCATCAGGCAGCTTGAAGAGATCAAAATGCATTTCCAAGTCAACGAGAAATACCTTGATAGACAGGGCTGGAAGGATCGCATTGCCATGGAGCAAGATCTTGCCAGCTGCGAGGATGAGCTCTTCTTCATGATGAAAGCTATTACAACCTCGCAGCAACATGCCGACAATCCCCGCGAGCAGGACGACTCTAACGGGATGCTTCACCTACACATGGCATCGAAGGAGATTGCATGGCATCTGATCAGAGACAAGGGCGAGTCGCTCATCGAACTGCAGCTCAGAAACGCGTCCTTCGATCGCACAGACAACTACGACGGGTCGAACTACAATATCATGGAAATTGGTCGTATCCACGGATTTAACCTGCTGAATGATGCCCTGTATCCGGAAATTATCTCCCCTTTCACGGACGAGAGCAGAGGCGGACGGCACCTAGGCAATTCCAAGATGCTTCGCGTGCATTGGCTCATGCTCGAAGCGATTGCCGGCATCCCTGTCGTGGACTACTTCGAGGTCGACCTTGTGCCCTTGAAGCTTCAAGTCGAGCGTGAGGTCGCGAAGAAACTCTTTGAATACATTTTCCCGGGTGTGGGCGGCAACGCCTTCGACGGTGGCGGGTTCTCTCCTTTCATGGTCAAGAACATGTTGCCCACACAGGAGGAAGAAGATGAAGAAGATTCCAAGAACGACTCACAGCCCGTGCTGGGCGCAGAAGTCGACGAAGCACCGGAACAGGACGAGGCAGTCATGCCTGATGGCAGCGGGCCTGGATCGCTCGAGTACCGCTTAAGGCCCACACTGCACCTGAACAACCAGAAGAAGCCGTCACGTATCGAGCACAAGGGTCTGGGAATCTCCAACGCAAGTCACTCTGGTTTGCATGGCTTCAGCATCTTCCAACACTCCAACAAGTCTAATCCAGGTGCGCCCAATCGCTCGTCAGCTTCACGGCAAGCTTTGTCGAGCACCAACTTGGCACCCATGTCACGGTCGCCAAGCGAACGCTCCTTGAACACCATGACCAGTGGAGGAGGTGGTAGCAGCAACATTGACAAAAGACTCTCTGTTGTGCGATCCGAAGGATCGGACAAAAGGAAAAAGGACAAGAAGAAAGAGAAAGCGTCGGACGATCTCACGCAGATGATGAATCGTGCGTCGAATTACATGACATTGGCATATGTCAAGATCCCGACCATGGTCTTGTGTCTATCGTACAAGGGTCAGGGCAAGCGCAACATCGAAGACGTTCACGACTTGGTGTTCCGCATGCCGACGCTGGAGTACAGAAACAAAACGTGGTCCAACCTCGACTTGGCGCTGCAGCTGAAGAAAGATCTGATTCGGGCCCTCATCGGCCACGCCGGTGCTATCGTCGGGAACAAATTCAGTCACCACAGACCCAAGAGACAAGATCAGTCGAGGCTTCGCGAATTGGCGAACAAAAGCACGTTTATGAGTCCCAATCCTAATCATGTAGGGCTACCTGTTCCGACAGATTGGCAGATGACAGCAACTAGCTCAGAGACAAGCAGTCTCCAGGAAAGCAGCATGGGAGGCGACACATCCGGGCGGCCATCGAGCGCAAGACCGCCCAGCAGTGCTTTGGCGCGCACCATCAGTTACACGACGTCGGCATCGGTTTCCACTTCAGATCTCAGAGCCTCTGAAGACTTTCAACGCAACGGCGTGCACACTTCAGATGGCCAGCAACAATTCTCCTCGCCAGGCCATCTCGCGGCCAAGCCCGCGCCCCGACCCGCCACAAGCCACACCGCCGCCTCAGAATCGTCCCGGTCTCGAGGCCTACCTCTGACCCGTCGCCTGTCCGGCTTCGGCGACCGTCTGAGGTCGAGGCAGAGCGGTGTCAATGGCAACGCAAGTCAGGGAGAAGCGTCGGCCGATGATACCGAGGACACGAAGCGGAAGAGCAAGATCCTGCTCGGTCCGCAACGGCTTTTGGGGAAGCTGAGGGATTAGAGATGAGGAGAGTTTGGTTTTGTTCATGTTGTTTTAGCGGGAGGATTGAAAGGTGTTTTTGTTGATACCCCGAAGGCCCGGAGGGTCTTTCTGTGAGTAGGGTTGGGACAGATCTCCGTACTGGTGGCGTGCGGCAAATGATAAGATATACAGCTTCGAGTTTGGGTGGATGTACATAGCGAGCTGGTTTCCGT
>Ga0314760_1000039_pt1 | contig 8336 bp, 7 predicted proteins | sample G5R1MT_51_FD_207782 | JGI IMG/M metagenome (GOLD analysis project Ga0314760, IMG submission 207782) | Metatranscriptome of switchgrass phyllosphere microbial communities from Michigan, USA - G5R2_NF_28AUG2017_LR1 (Metagenome... | ecosystem: Host-associated > Plants > Phyllosphere >... | reverse complement strand
GTGACTTCAAATAAAATTAAGAACTTCAGAATAAGTACTAATTAAGTAAGCCAAAATGATTGATTTATATATTTTAATTCATATTTAATAATAGGATATAAAAGAATTCACAGGACCTCTGTCCAGACAACATTGTCTGTTACTATTTCTTGGGTAGAAGTAACGTATTGTCCTTTTGCAGTTTTAATGAAAATCTTTACTCCATTAAATGATCGTGCACGGCTTAATGCTACATAGAGTTGCCCGTGGGAAAAGACAGGCTTGGGTAGGTATACTCCAACTTTACCAAGCGACTGTCCTTGTGCCTTGTTTATAGTAAACGCGAAAGCTAAAGTTAAGGGGAATTGAAAACGCTCCATACTAAATGGAAGCAATGCCTCAGAAGGAGACAGTTTGATTTTGGGAATCATCACTCGAACTCCTTGGCTTGCTCCTGTTAAAACTTCACACTAAACCGTGTAATTTAATAATGTGACAACTCTGAGTCTGGTACCATTAATCAAACCCTTGGCTGTGTTGATATTCCTCATCAGCATTACAATGGCTCCAACTTTCAAAACTAACCTGTATCGTGGAAGGCCTGAAATTTCTATACTATTTAGAAATTCTGTCGGGAATTTGAGCTGTTCATTAACATCGTCTGATTTTATAGTATCCAGGCTGTAATATTCTCGTTCTTCGCTTTGCAGCTTGGAAAGAACGTCTAAATTAATCTCGGCACAGTGTTCATTTGTAGGACACAATATACCCTTATCTATGATGGTGTCTGCTAATAGGTCTTGATTTCCATATATAAAATCGATGGGTGATCCTTGACCTAAGAGTCGGCTTGTCAATGTACATGAAAATTGACCTGTACCTCCAACCAGCTTTTGGAGAGTTCCATTCCCAACATGTAGGAGGAAGTCCGCAAATTCACCTTCATCTTCATTTACTCTCATGTTTGCACTGAGTTTGACCACATTGACATACCTCCAAATTGGATTCATCTTTATTGAATGTTCAACAGTTGTTGCACGCAAACCATGTGGAATTATAGGTAAGCACTGACGGAAATCACCAGAAAATAAAACAACTTGTCCGCCAAAAGGCCTATCTCTGTTATCATTATCTGCTATATCATGATATAGTCGATCAAGTACAGTTATTATAGCTGAAGGCGCTGCACTTACCTCATCAACTATCAAAAGCTTGGAAGATTTGATATATTGTCCAGTTGCTGAATCAGGAATAACTCCGGAAACAGAATCGTGGGTCACATTAATCGGCACTTTAAACTGACTATGAATTGTACGACCGCCGTCTAATAAGCTGGCAGCTATACCTGTGGTTGCCACGGGTATACAGTAAAATCCTCGGCTTTTAATCAGGCACATGATTGTTCTTTGTACGTACGTTTTTCCACAACCAGCAGGAGCATCAATAAAAAATAAATTTGAGAACTGAGGATTTTCAATGGCTGATGTGATGGCGTCAATTGCTTGGCGCTGCAAATTATTAGCATTTGTATACATCATGTTAAACATTTGAAGTTGTTCATTAACATTGATTTCATGTTGTGGGGCAAAACCACGTGTTGGTGTCGGCAGTCCAAGATTTTCACACGAAGTGTTGTGTGTTAAGAGAATTTCCTCAATTTCAAGGAGAGCACGATTGTTAGCTTGGGCTTCTGTCATTGATACCAGGAAATCCTCACTCATACTTCCTTTGTAAATATTCCAAAGTTCGCCGCAGTTGGATGGCACATTAATTGCACAGATTATTGCAAAAAGCTGGCGTATTTGATGAGGCATTTGATGTTGGATGGCCTCATCCATTGTTCCCGCCACTGGTTATCACTTGTTGCAATACCCCTACATATTGCGGCTTGCTGAAAACTTTCACAAACAATGTTTTCTCCTGTGATTGGATCTACGACTGTGCGTAGGTCTTCAAATGATCGGGCACCTTTTAAATGTAGTAGTAAAAGTCTGAGAAAAAAACATTCCGTCTGTTTTGGATCAACATTGTATAGACGGCTGACAACTTTTGCGTGATTTCTTCTCGGCTTCCACTGGTTCTGTTCCCATTTATAATGCTCAGGTATATCAATATACAACAGATTGTGAGCCTCATTATCAATCAAGTTTAAGTCAAACCAAGCAAGAAGTTTGGTTTTTTAGGTACATCGACAGCTCGCTGTTCCTCTCCCTCTCTGTAATACATTCTCTGCTCATTTGGAAGATGACAGTCCAACCTTACAACACTATGGTTCTGGTAATGCATCTCATATTCAAGAATTCTCCAGCAAGCTTCACATGATCCTACCCAACGGCTATCTAAGTAAGTTTTGATTTCATCGTGATCAATTACTCCTTCAGAGGAAATTGATGTTGTCGCACAATCATAGCCTTTATATATGTATTTATAGATGTACTCGTATTTGACTGACTTAACAGTAGTGCAAACTTCAACATTTATATGAGTTTGATACTTCATCAGTAGGTATCGATTGTATGGAACAATCCATCGATTGTCAATCGTTCGCCCACGGACTTCTGCTGTCTTGTTGTCTTGTCTGCGTCTATATATTGGAAAACCTGAAGGGTTTTGTACAGTCCTCTCGGTGAAGTCCTTTGGGTAGTTCTTTTTGCAAGAACCTTTGTCCATGCATGGCGACTGTGGATTGAGATCACCACAAGGACCATGGACCATATGCGTTTTAACTAAACTCAATAGATCTAAATCTGTCTGTGCATCAGGCAGTTCAGATGAAACCACCATATCAACTTTATCCAGTTCAGTTATTTTGTCGTCATCTTTTAGGGATATAAGAATGTGGCAATGAGGTAGTCCACGTTTCTGGAATTCAATTGTGTATATAATGGCTGATACAGCACCAAATATGTGTTTTCCCGTTATATCGTGGATAAGTTCCTTCAACTTTTGGTGAAAAACCCTCACTATGAGTTCCGGACGCATCCACGGTGCTTGCCCTGGATGCAGATTGTTAGTTATTTCTGACCACTTTGGATTGGCGGTGACAGTAACGAATAAATCTGGTTTTCCATATTTTCTCACTATCGCCATAGCATCGTTATATTTTGCCAACATGTTTCTTGGACTGTTTATAAATGTGGATGGTAAAACCACGCACTTCCCACTTCTTAAATTTTCATTTCCTGCTCTTGTTAGCAAGTAATCAGAAAGACCCTTATAGCTTTCAACACGTAGTGTTCTTTGGTTCTGACGTATCCATTGCAGTCTTGTTCCTTCTATTCTGACATAGGCATCAACTAACCATTGGAGGTATAATTTTTCACTTAAGTGAATTATACTCGGAGTATCTCGGATTGATATTCTATGTTGAACATGCTGTAGCATTGTCCACGATAGGGCAGGATTCCATCCCTGATCCCCTTTAGGAAATAGCAATGGATATGCTAATGGATCAAGATGGGAACTTAATATGGACAGACGTTTAGTCACAGACTCTTCGTTAAGAGGGTATACTACCATGTCTCTTTCACCAGGGGGTGTGCCATCTGGAGAGGTGAAGATTGCAGCTACATCTGTAGTTATAGGGGCATTATATCGCCGAAGGTCTGTTGTTGGATCGGTAACTATGACCATTTTCACATCCCTGGGATCGCCAAACTGCCCAGACCGGACGACTTCGTACATTTGGCGGTAACTTTGAATATAAGGATTTACCTCGTTTAAATGGTATGAAAGCGTTTCCATAACATCATTTAAACAGTTCGTATTTTCTGGTCTGTTCAATCTAATTCTGTTGGCTTCTGCACAGTCGTAAAAATATAACTGTGCATAAGTGGCATCGTCATGTGAAGGTATCAGAGCTCCATGTCCGTGATAAAAACATCCATGAATTTTGTAATGGTACGGTCCCCCACCTCCTCGTTGTTCATTCACGGAGGCCTTTGCACTTACCATGGCCATGGCTGCATTGTAAGACCTTATGTTTAATCTATAATTTTTAGAAATTTGGTCTTGTTCTGTAAGAAGAGAGAGAATTGTGTTTGATCGTTCTGGAATAGTTAGTCTTGCCTTTCCATTATGACAACATTTGGTAAATGTTCCTGTGGCTGTTTTTTCAGAACGAAAATGACGACCACGACAAAATCGACACTCCTCATTCATTAATCCGAGTTCAAAAGCAGCGGGATTTGCCGAATGGTCCATGGCCAAGGGTATGCGATAGGGATGAAAACGGTTAACTCTCGCTCTATCTCTATCATTTATGTGCAAGACGTAGTCTCTTCTAGGCATATTAGAGAGCAAATAAATTAAAATAGAAGACAATATGAAAAACCTAAACCTAGAGTATATCATTATCTGTTGAGAAATCAGTTCTGGTTGAACATAAAAGTACATAAAATGTGGAACCAGAAAAACACGGATGACATATTATATAAGACATGGTAAAATAAATTAAACGTTTTAACACACAACTAATAAAAAAAACAACAAATTATTGAACACTTCACAGATTATTATATAGTGCATTTTGCATCACATGTTCTAAATTAGGTTTGATGTGTATAAAACATAATAAAATTCCAAAAAATACACCAAGTAGGTATAAATACTGAAAAACGGATAGTCACTTATGTCAAGATATAAAAGATGTTTAAAAACCCCAGAAGCACGGTGTCACATAGTATTTAAAATAAAACTTTTACAAATTCAATTTTAATTGCATACTTTGAAAACATCTAGGTAAAGATTAAACGAATTGTTGACATTTAATGAAAATCTATAACCTAAACATTTGGGAGAAAAATTTACATCTGATTACATTTGGTATATATCTAGTACAATTATTTCAAATCTTGATCATCTGTTTTGTTAAAAATAAATAAATATGATTTGGAAAAGGTTCACAGGTTCTCCCACAAATAGTAGCACTTTCGCTAAAATTTTAAAAGCCTCCTGTGCGTATGCTTGTCATGGGATATTTTCCAAACCCGCAAAAGGAACATCTAGAGAGTAATAGCTTTAATTTGATACCAAATATGTGTAGAAAAATCAATTTCTAGGGGTCGATTTGCTCTGGACAAAATCCCAGAAATTCTTTTAATAATATAGATAATAATAATAATGATTTTATTGTCATTCAGCTTACAAAACAGCAATAGACAACGTCAAGATACATACATTATTTACATACTAAGAATAGAAGCATTAAACATAATCATTATGGCCTGTATCAGTTTTGAAAATTGTGGCCAAGAAATTCATCAACTGAATAAAAGGGGGTAGCCAATAACCAATTGTACTGTCTATTTTTAAAAGCATTGCCATTTAAGCTAGTTATATTTGAAGGCAACCTATTGTATATCCTTAAACCTAAGATTTCATAACTTTTTAATGTTTTAGTTAGTCTACAATATGGAATTTGTATCTGGTTGCTATTTCTAGTGATGTATGGATGGAAATCCTTCCTATACCGAAATTCATGCAGGTGTTGTTTTGTGAAGCACAAAACGGTATAGATGTATAAGTTGATCACTGTCATTATTTTTAATTTTATGAAAAGTGGTTTACAATGGGCTAATCTATCTGCATCCGATAAAATCCTGATTATTTTCTTTTGTATTATTAAAGTGTCTGATATATGAGCACTATTGCCCCATACTAGAATACCATATGACATAATACTCTGGAAAAAAGCAAAATATGCGGATCTAACATAGTTTTCTGGTATGTAATTTTTTAAATTTTTTAATAAATAAACAACCCTTGAAAGCTTAGAATTAACATAAACAATATGTGGTTCCCATGACAATTTACTATCAACAACAACACCTAAAAATTTAACATTGGCTTGGATATCGACGGCAAGAGTTTCTTTTAAGCTAAAAATTAAGTTTTGTGTTTTTTGTTCATTTAATAAAAACCCATTAGCGCTGAACCAAATATTGGCTTGTGTCAATGTGTTTCGGACTGAATTTTGTAACATTTGTAGATCGGAACTACTGCAAAGAAAACTTGTATCATCTGCATATAGTATGGTATGTGCTTGTATGAATTTAGGGAGGTCGTTAATTGTTAAAATAAAAAGCAAGGGTCCAAGTACCGAGCCCTGCGGGACACCACACTTGATCTCTGCCACATCAGATTTTAACTTATTAATACTAACAATCTGGGAACGACCATTAAGATAGGATTTAAAAAGCTCAAGACTTGTACCAGTAAAACCGTAATAGTTTAACTTATTTAAAAGATTCAAATGGTTTACACAATCAAAAGCTTTGCTCAGGTCACAAAATATAACCTGAGCAGATTCCTTATTTTCAAAAACGTTGTATATCTTTTTAACTAAGGAATGTATTGCATCAACTGTAGATTTACCCTTACAAAACCCAAACTGAGAATCACTTATTATTTTATTCACTTCCAAATAGTTGCAAACTTGAAAAAATATTACATATTCCAAAATTTTTGAAAAAATTGGTATTAAAGATATGGGGCGATAGCTAGCCGGATTATCTTTTTCGCCTTTTTTGAAAACCGGCACCACCCTGGATAACTTCAGCACATTAGGAAAGATTCCCTCCATCAAACATTTGTTTATACAGAATGTGAGAGGATATAAAACACAGTCTATAATTTTCTTAATAATATTAGAGGACATATCATAAATGTCGACACTATCAGAAGGCTTGAGTTTATGAACAATTTCCAGTACCTCCTGAGGAGTTACTTCATTGAACCGGAAACTATGATGCATAAGTCCAGAATTTTGTTGTTCAAATAAATCAGAGGCTGACTGGTTGGGAGAGACCACAGATTTGCAAATGGCTTCCACAGAGCTAACACAATAATTATTAAATTCATTCGGTGATATAATTACATCTTTATTGGGGATTTTATTTTTAGAAAAACTATTTATTAGCTCCCATGCCCTCTTACACTTATTTTTTGAATTTTTAATACTGGTTGAATTATACAATTTTTTAGCTTCATTTTATGGCAAATTTATAGTTTTTCCGTTCTCTTAAATACAAAGTTTTAGACTGTTCAGTATTGAATTTTCGGTGTAGATCTAGATATAGCATCAATCTGTTTTTCATGGAAGCTAATTCAGAAGTAAACCAGTTATTTCCTTTTTTCCTATGAGTCATACGTCTCGCCAATTTGTTATTTACTTTGCATGTCTTTAAAGGAATACAATGATTAAAGGCATTGAGAAAAAGTGTCATGAATTTTTCAAATCTTTTGTCAGCTGATATGTGGATGTCATTACCCAAAAAAACAAGCCAATTTATATTACAAAGAGTTTCTCTAAAATAACTAATTTTATCATCATTAATAGGTCTTGAGGTAATGTATTTTAATTCATTAGTGGTTATAACATGAAATTCTACTTTACTAATATCAAGCCATACTGAATCATGATCGGAAAATGGGAAGATAGTTACGTCAGATGATATACTATTCCTATTTATATTAGTAAAAACATTATCAAGACAAGCTCTTCCTCTAGTTGGTTTGACATTTGTGTAAATAAAGTTATGTTGCCTTAAAATATTCTTTAACTTTTGTACACTGTTTATACAGTTTGTAACATCAAAACTAGAGTTTACATCACCTCCTATAACACTTAAATTTTTTCCATTTAGGTTTCCCAAGCATCATCATTAAGTCATCAAATCTTTCCAAAAAAATATCTGGGTTTCCGGTTGGTGATCTATACAAAGCTATTATGATAAGTTTTAAATTGCCTATAACTACACCTGTTGATTCAAAATGTTTTTCAATACAAAGGTATTCTAAGTCTAGTTTTGCAAAATTAGCAACAAATTGATCTCTTAAATAAATGGCTACTCCCCCATGTAAAAAATGTACCCTGCAAAAACTACTTGACAAAACATAATTTTCTAATATTTTATAATCTAATTCAACTCCCTTGCACCAGTGCTCACAAATACAAATAACACCAAACCCGTTCTCTAAGCAAAACTTATCCAATAAAATACTTTTTTCACCCATCCCTTGAATGTTTAAAAACCCAACTTTAAAACCATTGATGGAATTTGATTCAAACAAATCTGGGGTACCTGCCAAAGGGCTCATATCAGAACAATCATGTAGGCAATCAGTTACTCTATTGGAGGGTACGCCCAGAGAAACGAGTTTAAAGGAGGTGCAGGTGACAGAGGAGTATCACATCTATTAGTATTAACTGGATTGCTTGCTGCACTACTGGTAACACCATTTCTCTGCTTTAGCGCCTCACTGTATGTGAGGTCGCCCGGCACCACAGACACTGATACACATGGTGAAGCTGTCGTCGTTGGTGGGAGGTTCGCTGAAGTTTTGGAGGAGAGAGC
>Ga0314760_1000037_pt1 | contig 8396 bp, 5 predicted proteins | sample G5R1MT_51_FD_207782 | JGI IMG/M metagenome (GOLD analysis project Ga0314760, IMG submission 207782) | Metatranscriptome of switchgrass phyllosphere microbial communities from Michigan, USA - G5R2_NF_28AUG2017_LR1 (Metagenome... | ecosystem: Host-associated > Plants > Phyllosphere >... | reverse complement strand
GTGGTTTAGACGCTATGTACAATAGGAAAGCCAAAACTAACCCCATCTCAATTGCGCAATCATATGCGATTTTCTCGCAAGGGAACGGCTGTAATGTAGGCTACAGTGATGTAATCACGTGCCAAGCACTCCGAAATTATCTATATAGTAGTATTGATATCTGTATCTGAATTCATACTTTTATTATTTTGCACAGTATTCTTCCAATATCATATCTTGTTTATTTATAAATATGCCTATATAAAACTTAACACAAATAAAAACTTGTCACTCTACAGTACGTTATACGTGGGAAGTGTTGAAAATGATATTGAGCAATTTTTACACGTGCTGCATAGATGCATGTTTCCTGTATCACGTACATGATGAATGTGATCGCCAGGGCCAGGAAACATGTGGTCAAGGTCGTCATGAAATTATAGTCGGTTGAGTAACTAACAAAGTTGTTTATATTATTAACTTGAGAAGATTTTTAACCTAAAATGATGCTCATTTATTATTATTATTATTATTATTGTCTATTTGTTTCTGTTTGTGGAACAGTTTTAACCTAAATGACCTACTGTTGGTGAGTCGGTGGCGTAGTTGGATAGCGCGTCGGCTCTCAGATCTGGGTTAGCGATAGCTCAGGTTCGAGACCTGGCCGCTGCACAAATTTTATCAGTACTATTGACCTTGTACTGTACTGGCTCTCCCCTTGCTTTGCTCGATACGTTCCACGCACAGGCCTGAGGCCATGTGGACGGGCAAAGTAAAGAATAAAAAGGCAGCCACCCTTTTAAAGAAAATTCTTACATACATTTTTAGAGATATCAAAATACGATGAGACATAATACAATCTCTACAGTTTTTTTTGTTAAAACACCCACCATTGTAGACATTACATTTTTGAGAGATATCAACACATATGAGTTAAAACACTATAAGTCAGTATTGTAAGAAATTGGAAAGTTTTATGTCATTTTTAGATTCCTACTCTAAACTTTTAAATATCAGTAAAAAAATTAAGATGTTAACCGCCAGAATCGTAATACTAACTTCAAAACACTATACTGCATATGTCTGTGGGTTCACGGAGTTCCTCTATTTGCCACCCTCTCAAGATTTAATACACGCGAAAGAAACTAATTTATATATATTATTTTTGTGTTGTAGTATGGTAAAAAGTTGTAGCGTTCGTACCTCGGGCCGGCAAAACGCCACTTTCGGCCCTTGGTACGAAAATATACTATTTCACTACAATACTGTGAAATCACCTGTTTTCGTTACATGTTTATCACCTTCGAAAATTCATCATTACATTTGTTTACTGCGGCAAACGAATGTTTACTATCTTTTTTGGATTTTCCGAGGTAAACAAACACACATTTGTTGTTACTTCACATGCAGCTGATGTGAAACGGTTTGTTTTTGTTTACATTTTGTAGGCTTGTAATTATCATTCGATGAATATTCATATTTTATACACATCGAAGACAATGTGGATCTTGTCGAGTAGGCTGAGGAACCTTCAGTGACCGTCTTTGTCTTTGTAGTGTAGCGAAAAGTATCGCTCGATAAATCTCGCACTTCAAACATATGCTCTCGAATATGTAATGACTCACTTCATACTCTTGTTATGATATACTGTATACTATTTCAAATACTGAGAGTTTTCAAATATTGTGACTATAGTGTTAGTAATTTTGCCACTTTGATGTTAAATATTCTTTTAATGTCAAACGATAGCTAACACCGTGACACAATATAGTGCAAAATTCACTCTATGATGTTGATACTGCATTATAATATGTAAAGCCTCTTTGATAAATTAAAAGTATTAAATTTAAAGTAAATGTCATGGAACCTCATGTCCGAGACGTAATCAAAACTGTCAGGTAGCTCAAGTGGCTCTGACTTGACCTACAAGAGAATGTGATTATTGTAGGCGTTGTATCCAATGAACTACCATAGCCAACGGCTTTACTATACGTTTGAGGTATACGACTAAGCATGTTAGATTCTTTTACATGCTGGCATGTGCAAACCCACTAACCCCAGTTCCAAAATAATTACCTGGAGCTCTTAGACGGCCGGTTAGCAAGCGGTCAGAGGAAATCTTACGATTCAATGATAATACAGAACTTTTTATCCGATGATATGACTTCATTGTCTTCCCTAACATTAAGGCATTCTTATCAGACCATGTCACTCATGACAAGGAACGTGAATAAAGCGTGAATAAAAAATCGTGAATATTTTTCTAAAACATCTATGTAATATGATTAATGATTGAAAAAATAATTAACCAGTTATTATAAAGTGTTCATGAAAGGTTTCAAGTAGTAACCTCAAGAATTGCAATAAGGAAAAGTGGCTGCCTGTGAGTTAACGATGAAAATTTCCACTGAACCACACGTGGGTATAATTAGTCAATCAAAGCTTCCGCCGAGCGATGCAGTTTTATCAACATGTATACAATTAGACAAAGTAATTGCACAGGCTTACAATGTTTATACATGGGTAACTAACTACTAGGAGATGCTTATGTGATATTGATAACTTACTGTCTTCAATTAATAAATGTATTCAGTGTTAGCTCTAAACGTTTATGAATCATTAGATAAAAATATTATTTTTTAATCCAACGATTTTGTGTGAAACACCTTGTGAAAACTGTATGTTGTTGTTATATTGTTTTTCATGTTTCTCTATAACTTTAGAGCTCTTTAAAATGAGTGACCACTTTATTGGGCCAACGTTTTAAGCCTAAATACCTTCCCTAATTTTAACATATTTAACAATCATGATTTTAACACAATGTCCACGTTTTCACGCAGTCATGCAACAATATCGGACATAAACAACATATAAAATACATTAAAACCATCTTAGCAAATTGATCTTAAACACATTTGTCAACCTACACAATGGCACAATTGGTTTAATCATATCTTTCTTTTTACTATATTATAAAATAGAGGCGGAGTCTGTGTGTGTGTGTGTGTGTCTGTGTGTTCCGGGTAAACGCAAAAACTACTGAACCGGATAGGTTAAAAATTATACACAAAAGGAGTCTTCCAGCACTAACTCCCAACTCGGTTTAGTCTATAAAAAAACAATGTTAACTGCGTGGCAGCACAACGCTTCAACGGATCGTCACAAAAATGTGATTGAGGTGTCAAATTGTAGGTACAGCTGAGGTTCTAGGGAAATACAAGCTTCCTTTTTTAAAATCCAGTTCTGTTGCTTACCAATAAATTATCAAATTAGTACACGATTTTTAGTGACAATTATATAATTGTCCAATTATATAAGTGCCCCTACCACATTTTTATGACGATCCATTGAAGCGTTACGCTGTCACACAGTTAACATTGAACTTAAGGGGAAAAAAACCAAAATGGCGACCAGTATTGAGGATCCATAAGGTTCTCAAATGAACTTACCTTACGATTTTATAAGATCTAATTAGGCCTAGCAGACAGTTTTGTTAACAAAACGTCATAGTGTATTAGTATTATATCAGCTGATCGTGATTTACAAAGCAGCTGTTCTAAACAGTACATCAGCAAAGAATGTATCACAAGCAGAAATTATTACAGAATCAATGGTCATAATGTTAATCCAACGAAAAATGAATACTATATTTTATGACCAAATTATGTATAACCCATACATGGGTTATACATATATTATACCCATGGGATATAATAGCCATTTGTGTACTTTCGGGTGAAACCGGGTAAAAAACACTGGGTTGATGTAAAGTACCAAACCTTAACAGAGGATTTGCTTAAATCGGCGGACCAAAATAACAGACCTATTTAAACTTATTAATGCAAACAATAATATTATATTATATAATTAGCCATAAATATTCGACTATGAACAATCCAATACTTTAAATATATGTATTTATAAATTTAAGTTGATTTGGAAACAACACTGTCAGTATTGGTTGACTATTGAGGGGAACTGTGTCAAGCAACTGCCTTGACTCTAACTGCAGTAGTGGGGCTAGTGTTAGACTGTGTCACGAGACACAACCTTGGGTCGTTATCAGCGATGCAGTTGCCAACTGCCGTCGGCAGTGATAACTTGTGTACATCTTCAACAGCCAATTATAATTTTAGCAAATTTCCCACAGGAGGTGCCCGATCCCCCCCCCCCAATAACATCAAAGAGAGTGACACAGTGAGCCACCAGGGTTGTGTGACCCTTCATCCTTGACCTTGTGACTTTCATCTTTGGGATCATCTGAAGTCATTGATGTATGCCAACAAATCCCGAAACATCAAAGAGTTGAAGGAGGAAATTCGACGGATTCTCGGCGAGATTGAAGTGGAAACTTGTCGTGCAGTCATAGTGAATTTCATGGACAGAGTTGTTGCATGACAGCGTAGTAGAGCAAAATAATGTTTTTTGGGGATTTTTTCTTTTTTATTTTGGAAGGAGAGTAGACAAATTTAATTTGCCTGCAACTAGTAGCTATGAATAGGCCTTACCACTGAAATCTACTTTAATAACAGTAATATGCAAAATGCCGTCCAACTACTCCTAATTGAAATCATTTTACATATGTATGTAACCTAGGTAATAGACCTTACCCAGATTTTGCATTGTCACCTTCTTGTTCCATTACATGTATGATAAAATTTTTTTTATAAAATAGGCCTACAGATTAAAAGTTTTCATAATGTTTATTTAAAATCTATTGACTGTTTTAAGTTATATTGTACCACGTACGTTTAATAGGTGACTTTATATGTTGGTTAACCCTAAAAATTTAATCAACCCTGATCAAATAATGCAAAAATACTCTTATATGCAGCATTGCACTCAGTTTTATAAATTAAACTGAAATGCTTAATATGATTTTTCTAATTAAATTTAAATTAAGACCAAGTTTCATGGATCACTTAAATCTTTAAGTGATTTAAGAAGTTTTAAGAAAACGCACCCCTCTTACTGTAGAATAACTGTGATTGAATTTCGTTGAGATACATTGTATCTTATTATTGCTTTTGTCAATATTATGTTCTAGATCGGATTATGATTAAAAACTTATTTCATTGTTGCACAGAATCGACTTCAAAACAACATTTAAGTTACACAAGAGCCATAGTGCGGAATGAAAATGCATTTGCTTCACATGCATGAAGTTAAATTGTGCTTGCAAACTGATAATTGTCTCTTTGCTTTTACAGCTATAAACACAAGGTGGCACAACTTGATAAGAGATAAGACTTTTATTGCGGTTATCTAGTAATTTAATTGAATATACATGAACTGTATGCGAGGAAAAGTGCTCCATTATGATAGTTTCCATTAAATGCAGTGAAATGCCAATATAACAGGCTGGAAATATCCCCGCTGCAGTGTGCAGGGAAGTGGAAAGCCACAGTTGGCAGCCCTGGCCGTCGCCATCGTGTGCATATAATTGCCTTGGCCTTGACGGTGACCTATACACGCGCCTGATAGCGATGCAACTTTGTCACTTTTTATCTTTCTCTAGGCTTTCTCTCGCCTTTCTTACGTAATCAGTGATTTTGCAATAAAGTGATAAGCTTTAATTGTTTATTAAGGAAAGTTTAATCGAGAGACACACCGTTGCCAATTTTACAAACGTGCCGGAGGAACTTTCATAATTGCAGCAACAGTTATCAAGGGTCACCCCTTTAAGCACTGACTATAAACCAACAGTAGATTTCTCAAACCATTGTAGAATTTGAAGCCAGTTTTGTTTTTTAACTAGGCGAGGCGTCGTCAGAGCGTGCTGCCGTCGACTGAGATTTGCACTCTTATTTAAAGATTAATTTTATTGTTTGGAACTCGGTTATTGGTGTAAACGTTGAAGAATAACCATTAGTTAGTAATTGATTAATATACTCGTACCTAGTTACAATATGTTTATTACTAAAGAAACTTAAAACATTAAACAATTTTAAAGTGACAAAACTTTCAAAAACAAATTTACGCTCTATCCTCCTCATATCAAACACACATAAAAATTGACTACAGCTGGTCTATATATGCTTGAAAATTGGGAAGTCCATTGGTGTTCAAGGTCAAAGCTTCAAGTGTATTAAAGATAAATTTGATAAAAACCAGTTGCTCCAACATTGACAAAGTACTATCAAATCTCAACATTTTCCATATTCCAACATTTGTAAGAAAATCAATACTAAGATCGATTTATCATAGTACTGTACACTTTTTTGTGATTAAGAAATGCGCGGGATTGTGAGGATGGAATTAAATAATTAAAACCACTGATAACTATTATGATGTAGCTAGAATTTACTAAAATCGGTCGAGTTTAAGCCCCAAACCTGGGGCCACCTTTTGGGGTATTATTGAACTAAAAAAATCCTACATGTGAACTTTTCCAAAATTCTATCTTAGTTTAAGGTCCACATCTCAAGTTGGATATTTATTATACGTAAATAACTGAACAAGAACCTTCGATGAGGGGTATAATTATAATTATTTATCTTTTATTTAAGCTATTTTGACCCGTCCTTCTACTAATATTTTGCAGTGTAGACACACATGCAATCCCCTCCTTCGCTAATTACATCCAACTAAGATAATCCCAGCTTACTGCCGACAATGCTAATTCTAAAACTTCCTTAACCTTTGAGTTCCCTTTGTCAATGTGTCTTTCATGACTGCTTCATTGCGTACTTTGCAATTAAAAAGAAAAAAATGTTGCTTACGTTGAGACGGCCCATGTAGGAGATAACATTGTACAGCGGAGAGGCGCTCATTAACAGAAAGCTTTACGTGGCGGATCGCGCATTACAACCGCTCTTTATTGCTCTAAAAGGCTTGGCTGAAGGACGCTGACCGCAGTCTTATGTACACCGCCTTGTGCGCACTTTGTACCTACCCCAGCTTGATGTTGCATCGCCAGTGGCTTCCTTTGGCTTAGTCATTTTTACGCTGATTACTTTTACGCATTTCTTACCTTTGATGAAAGGGAGTACGTTTTTTTAATCTTGGAGTGGTTTCCTTGCAAGTACTAAGTAAGTGAAGTAAACTGGGACAGTTTTATGGATTTTCTTCTACAGTATATTTTGTATGAGTGATTTTATATTTTGTATAAGTGAGCGATGAAAATGTTTTTATATAATGGTACATTTTGTAGTTAAGACATACAATAGATTGCATTTTTTTAATGCAGAATGTCTCCACATATTTCCAGTAACGATTATTGGGATTACTATTTGAAAACATGTTTTGGTTACTTTTCTATATGGACAATTTAAATATAAGGACGCTAATTTCCGATACAAAAAAGACTTATTTACTTAACTCACATTTCCCCGACTCGTAGGCCTACAGCTTGCGACCACACAACTAAATCCCACCACCTTAATCACCAACCGTATAACCTTTTTAATTAGCCAAATTCACCAATCATGTATCACACAGTTTAATGCCCCCCCACCCCACTCTGTACACCTTAAAATGATAAATGAAAGAATGTTTATTAAATGTATGACTTGAAGAAGCTCCTCCTGAATTAGGAATAATAAATAATTCGTAAGCGAGTAAAGAAGAATAATAATAATAATAATAAAACTGGTCCGATGTTAGGATTTCAAAGGTTGTGTTCGGATTGAAGGTAATCTAAAAGCCATTAATTCTAAGGCTAGGTTTTCGATTCTCTTCGGATAATCCATGGATGTGCACGACTTTGTCTAGCGCATCATTCAGCTGCATGTTCTCTGTTATCAGAAGCATCTGGCTTCTTGCTAATAGCTGGCACACCATCTAATTACCATGTGCTATCTACAGCCGCCATCCAACTGAATCTAACACAACACAAGTTGGTTTTATTAGGTGGGGCACAATTGCCTAGAAGCTTTGCTGAATCGCTACTGCTTCCAGTATGTTTAATTTCGGATATATTTATCTAGTTCAGTACTGTAGTAGAGCTATCTCCGAACACAGACCCCAAAAGACGGAGGGAGGCCTTCACCAGAAAATGGATAACAATTGTACTAACTACATGTACAAGTGTTTAGACTTAAAAAAATATTTTCAAATATATAAATCTCAAAGCTTTTTTGCTGTGGGGCTTAGTCAAATGGTGTGTTATAATAGGTCGATTAATATCGATCTTAAACTGTAAGCAAGTATTTTCAATATTGATCAAAAATAAGTCTTAAGATATAGTTTATGGGAACTAAATACAATTATTTTATAAATATAAATAAAAAACATATGTTGAAAAAAGACAATAAAATTCGCCTTCCTCCAGAATTCAATATTTAAATACCTCAATAATGTATTGATAATTAAAATTAACAACAAGCTTATGATTAGTGAATGGCAGCACAAAACTCCAGCCTCTCTTGTTATTGTGTCTTTATGCTTAGCTTAGAAAACTTTCACTCCGAAACACT
>Ga0314760_1000035_pt1 | contig 8476 bp, 4 predicted proteins | sample G5R1MT_51_FD_207782 | JGI IMG/M metagenome (GOLD analysis project Ga0314760, IMG submission 207782) | Metatranscriptome of switchgrass phyllosphere microbial communities from Michigan, USA - G5R2_NF_28AUG2017_LR1 (Metagenome... | ecosystem: Host-associated > Plants > Phyllosphere >... | reverse complement strand
GCCGTGCTACCTGCACACCCACAGTTTGGTTTGGCCACCCAGTAATTTAAAGCTGCCCACCCCCCTTCTCCACTGAATGCTGCCGGGACAATTGAATGTTAGGGGTTATGTGTTAAATGGCGCCCTGAACGTGGGGCCTAGTGATACAAATTACTGGGGAAAATTACCCTTCGAGACTTATTGATATTATTGTGATTTTGTTTACATGTTTTCTAATTTTGTGTACATGTACATTTATTTTGGCTCTATTATTAAGAAAAATATTTTTGGCTAAACTGAAGCATTTGGTTGCTACCTGAATCCAGAAAAAAAGATTTCCTGTGGTGTTTGCGTCCTTTGCTTGTCAACACAGGCCTACCTTGACTTGGCCGACCATTTGGACATAGAATTAGCTGGATTGAATATATGTAAATAGATTATTGGGTCATAAGCTGTAATCATTTCAGTCGGCATTGAAGTTAGATTTGTTATGAGTGGTGTATGCATTTTTCGGATTCTTTATTGAACTTGGTGTCATATATCAATATGAGTGCATATCATCTTCGAAAAACGGAAGTCATTTATGAGTTGAAAATAAGGAACTTGCCTACTGATGGAACTGCAGGCGATTTGAGGAAGCGACTTTCTCAGAGTTTGTCAGCGGATAGTCCAATTGATGATACTGTCGTCAATAACCTTGAATCAGAAACCGAGTTGGAGGAGTGTGAAGCAAAATATCAAGATTTATCGGCTCTTGTAAGTGATTATGAGGGAAATCACAATGACAATGAACATCATCGAGTCGTTGCTCGCCTATGGCATTTGTATCTTCGGGTTAATCGGATTCCAGTTGGGGCAATGGCTGATAGTAATTTGGAAGAAACGAAAGACAACCTTTTGAGTAGATGCAAGGAATTGCTAGATTCTTTTAAAGAAGCCAAATCATCATCTTCGACCTTGGAAACCAGAGAGAAACAGCTTACTGAAGATATTCTTAAGAATAAACCCATACAACCTCGAGCAGCAAACCCATTTGAGGATAAATCTCCTTTCAACCTACCAAAAAGTCAATTTATGGATGAGGAAGAAGAAAGAATGTTACGGGAAGAACGAAAGGTTAGAGAGGCTTGCCAGGAACGAGAAGACAGAAGACTACATGAACAAAGTCTAGAGCAGGAACGAAGAAGGCTAGAAGAGAAATGGCGTCAAGAAGAGAGAAGAATCCAAGAAGAACGAAGACAAATGGCAGAGAATTGGAAAGCAGAAGACCTGAAGTGGCAGAAAATGAAAAAGCAAGAAGAAATGACGGACATAGACGCTGATACAAAATTTGAAGATAAAAGGAAAGAAGATTATCGTCCTAGACCTGTACCAGTGTTTAAGTGGGGTATTAAATTTGACAACTCAGGCCCCAGCATAGCATCCTTTCTAGAGAGAGTTGAGGAATTGCGCCGAGCACGTGGAATTACACATCAAGAGCTCTACGAGTCAGCTGTCGACCTCTTTTCAGGCCCTGCACTTGTGTGGTATCGTGCAGCAGCGAATCGCATCAGGTCCTGGCATCAACTAACTAGGGAATTGCGAGAAGTCTTTCAACCGGCCGACTACGATCTTAGGTTACACCAGGAAATCTTTAACAGGATCCAGGGTGACAACGAGCCCTTAGATCTTTACATAGCTGCTATGGAGGGTCTCTATAATAGACTAGCGACTTCTGTGCCTGAAACCACTCGCTTAGCCCAGATCTACAGCAATCTGCATCCACAGCTGCAGGACAGATTGGCCCTGTGTAGCATTGAATCTCTTGAGCAACTGAGATCTATGGGGCGTCGTGCAGAGGCCGGCCGGCTAAGTATGAATAGGCAAAGGCCTTCAACTAGAGATGATGCAACATTGGAGCCTGATCTTGCATATTATGATTCCATGCGTAGCAAAAGATGTCCTTCAGGGCGTGTAGCTGAAATCCAAACAAATCCTTTCCTACAGCACCAGACCTTAACCTGTTGGAACTGTGGAGAAACAGGTCATCGGTTTCGTTTCTGCCGTAAACCTAAGAAAAGATTCTGCTTTGGCTGTGGCAAGGACAACACGATGAAGAGAGACTGCAGCAACTGCAACCAAAAAAACGGGCATGTCAGGGGGTCCGGAACTCAATAGATTTTTCTGACTCCCTAGTTGATAGTGTCGTTCCAAAAGTAAACTATCTCATACACAATAAGGGAAAGGATACGAGGCCTTATCTGAAAGTCAGAGTTTTTGGTCGAGAAATAATGGCACTCCTTGATTCTGGTGCATCTCAAACATTCCTAGGAGAGAAGGGGATATGGATTTTAAAGGAATTCCCTGCACACCTCCAAAAGGCTTCAGGACAGTTTGTAGAGACTGCTGATAGCAAGAGGCATGAAGTCAAGGGATTTGTAAGTTTGCCTATCACCCTGCAAGGTAGAACCGAAGATCTTCCCGTTTGTGTTGTCCCTTCATTACAGCAAGCACTCATATTGGGAATCGACTTCTGGGAGCGTATGCATATCGTTGCTGATATGCGGACCCGTAAATGGGATTTTGCTTCGAGGAAGACCCAGCTTTTCTGTGATGGAGTTGGAGGAATCACATCTGAGGATAATCTGACACCAGATGAAAGGCGTAGACTTCAAGGTTTGATTGAAGGGCATTTTAAGGACGAGCCTGAAACTTTAGGCAGAACTGACCGTGTCAAACATGTCATCGACACTGGTGACGCTACCCCTATCAAGCAGAGGTACTACACCGTATCACCGGCACGCCAAAAATTGATAAACGAGGAACTAGATCGTATGCTTCAGATAGGTGTTGTTGAACCTTCGCAGAGTCCCTGGTCGTCTCCAATTATGCTGTTGGATAAACCGGATGGCAGCAAGCGGTTTGTGGTTGACTTCAGAGCTGTAAATGCAGTGAGCCGTAAGGACGCCTATCCCTTGCCCCAGGTTACTACCATCCTTGACCGCCTGAGAGATGCCCGATATTTATCTAGCCTAGATATAAAAAGCGCTTACTGGCAAATAGAGCTTGAAGAAACTAGTAAAGAGAAGACAGCATTCTCTATTCAGGGCCGAGGATTATATCAATTTGTAACCATGCCTTTTGGTTTATGTGGAGCCCCAGCGACCTGGCAACGCTTCGTGGACACAGTACTTGGACCGGACTTGGAACCCAATGTCTTTGTCTACCTAGACGATATTATCGTCGTGACTTCGACCTTCGAGAAACATTTAGAGGTGCTAGCTGTAATATTCAAGAGGATACGAGAAGCTAAACTGACCTTGAATCGGGAAAAATGTAAATTTTGCAGGTCTGAGTTGAAGTATTTGGGGTATACTGTGAGTTTTGATGGTTTGAGGGTAGATCCCGATAAAATCAAGGCTATTGTTGACATACCCGTTCCACGCAGTCAAAAAGAAGTAAGGCAATTCACCGGCATGGCATCATGGTATCGCCGTTTTATACCTAACTTTGCTACGAGAATGCAGCCTCTGACTTCACTTCTAAGAAGGCGCACCAAGTTTGAGTGGACTAAGGAAGCCGAAAGAGCCTTTGAAGACATCAAATCTTGTTTGATCACTGCTCCAATTCTGTCATGTCCAGACTACACAAAGAGATTTACCATCGCATGTGATGCCTCAGGAGTTGGAATCGCTGCAGTTCTGAGTCAAGAATACGAGCAAGGAGAGGGAGTAGTTGCGTATGCGAGCCGCACTCTAACTCGTCAAGAACAGAAGTATTCTGCCACTGAACGCGAGTGCTTAGCCGTGATCTGGGCAGTTGAAAAATTCAGGCCGTACGTAGAAGGTACCAAGTTTACCATTGTGACTGATCACTACAGTCTTCTTTGGCTGAACAGATTAAAAGATCCAACTGGAAGATTAGCTAGGTGGGCGCTGAGGCTTCAACCGTATGACTACCAACTTGTTCATCGAAAAGGTCAAGATAATGTGGTGCCTGATCTGTTGTCCCGAACTACCCCGGCTGAACCACCTGCTGAAAACGCGCTCCAGTGTGCGGTCATAAACTTCCCCCTTGAAGTAAAAGATCACTGGTACAAAGGGATGATACAGAACGTAGACAAGAACCCCCAACTTTACAGCCAGTGGAGAATTGAAGACAACAAATTATTAAAGAATGTGACAACGCTGGAGCCTTCTCTTCATGGTGACAACTGGAGACTAGTTGTTCCAAAAGACCTCCGGAAGCAAGTCTTAGAAGAATGTCACGATGAGCCAACTTCGGGTCACCAAGGTGTGCTAAAGACATATAAGCGTGTGCAGCAAAATTATTATTGGCCTAAGATGCGGAAAGACGTTGCCAGCTACGTATCCAAGTGCAATATCTGTCAAAGGACAAAATATGATCAACAACGACCTGCTGGAGTAATGGGATCCCGCCGTGGTGTCAACGCACCCTGGCAAATGATTGCGGCCGACTTGATTGGACCCTTGCCTAGATCCCTTAAAGGTTTCAAGTATATCCTGGTTGTTACTGACACGTTTACAAAATACTCCATCCTGCAACCCCTACGAGCTGCAACAGCTAAATTAGTCGCCTAAAATTTAGAAGATAACGTATTCTTAGTATATGGCGTACCATCATACATCATCTGTGATAATGGTTCCGAATTCATTGGTGGACCAGTAACAAACCTGGCCAGCCAATACCAGGTGAAAATTCTCCTGAACGCTAGCCGTCACCCCCAGGCAAACCCGGCGGAAAGAGTAAATCGGGACATTATAACCATGCTACGTGCATATGTGAAGGATAATCATCGAGATTGGGACCGATGCTTACCAAAGATAGGGTTTGCCTTACGCACAGCCCATCACGAAACTACACAATATTCCCCCGCCTTCTTGAACTTCGGGCGAGAACTCGCCTCTGCTGGTGCAGGTTTTGAGGTTCTCCAAGATGGCTCCGTCCTACCCTCCCCAGAAGACCCTGCTGAATATGCAGAGAAACAAAAAGAATTGAGGAACATTTACAATGATGTAGTTAATAGGATAAAGGAGGCTCATGGGCAGAATGCCCGACGTTATAACCTACGAAGAAGACCTGTGACGTACCGAGTTGGAGATTTAGTTCTGAAGAAAAATTTCCCACAGTCTGATGCAGCTAAATACTTTTCGGCTAAACTCGCACCTCGATATGTAGGACCCTATGTAGTGGCTAAACAGATTTCACCTTTAGTTTACACCTTGGCCGATATGAACGGACATGAAATTGGGAACTGGCATGTAACTGATTTTAAGAAATACAATCAGTAAAGAAAATTTAAGAAATTTTCTGTGGGCAAGAGGGTGTTTGTAACGTGCATAAAGTTAGGCATCCACCCTGGTATGCTAGGTAGACCTGATCACTCTACCTAGCAATTATTTTTTTAACCTGTGTCGAAGCGCGCGCCGACATTGTACCAAACGCCGCCAAATTACATGCATGCACAACAATTGCCTAACTTGCCCAAGTCGGCAGGCATTGACTCAATTGGTGGAAGCGCCGACCGTGCCCCATAGAACCGGTGAACACTAGGGTCCGCAGCCGTCAGGATCATACATGAGTGCTGATAACGGCCGAGCTGAACCAGGGACTTGTGGTCGAACCTGCTACGAGACTACATCGTTGGTGGATTTGCAGCGGAAGCCCTACTACAACGTGGGATATTCAGGAGCCAAATTTGAATACGGCCAAGGTAAATCCACTACCACACTCATTTATTTACCGTGGTTCATTTATTAAATTACAACCAAAACAAATTAGCTACACCAACATTATTTTAATTTTAAACCAAGCCTTTGGTAAGATAATCATGTTAGCTTCTGCATTCAGGCTCAAACAAAATTTATTTAGTAACATGTGGTATTAATTTATTTAAAATAAAAATTTTGGTGGTAAAACTTGCTTTATTTGTATGTAAAATATTTGTACTACGTGTAAAAACTCAAATTATTTATTTGCATTGTTACTGTATATTCTTGTCTTGAGAACTTATCATTTTCATTTTGTTTGATTATCGTTGTACATGACTTCTTTATCCTGGAGTTTTAATTTAAATTCCAAATAATTGTTTGATGACAGCTATGGCTTATTTGAGGGCCAACTGGAGCTGTCTACAGGTAAAATAATATGCAAATGTCTTGTCCTCAGAGCTGAGTAATTTTAACTGTGTTACAAATACTAAAATTGAGTTTATATAACTTATGCAGGGTTTAGATTTCAGAGTAACGTTCAACTGTAAAGACTGTTATAGTTATTAAGGGATATAGTAATTGTTCTCATGTTTTATCTCCAAACTAGGATGTCTTTAATTGTTAACTGAATGGGCCGTGAAGTAACTTTTATATTGACAGTAAAAAAAAAGGTACAAACTAAATAAATGATGTTAGCAATATATCATGAACATACTACGAGATTTCATCCTAAATAGTTTAACCCTAAATGTTTAATGGTTGTTTTATAACTAATTTATGGTCTCTAATAGAACATAAATTGATCTGTACTGTCTATGTAAACTCAGCTGATCTTATTGTTACTGTTTTGCCCTTATTGTTGTGGTCAGACTGTTTGAAAAATGAAGAAACTAGATATTAATTATAAAGTAAAGGCTTATGATTACAGATGATAGTTTAGCTTAAAGGTGAATATTCATATTATATAGGAAATAAAAAAAAAAAATAACATCTCAAAATAAATATTTTCTCTGTGTTATTTTATTATATCTTTATATATATATATATATATATATCTCAGACATTATTTTAAAGCGCATTATGTAAAAATGGTGTTGGATCTTGTTGTTTAAATGTTTTGTAAACACAAAGTACTAGTATTTTAAATGTAAAAAAAAAATAGTTGTTTACAAAAACAATGTAGCGTCTATGCAGTTTTGCTAACAGTGACTGTGTTTATCGTAGAGATATAAACACACTATATTGATGATAACCGCTACTATGATTCATCTTATAACTTAAATTGTTTATCAGCACAATTAAAACAATCTTATCGCTAGGCTAGCGATGAAGTAAACTTCTCTTAAAGGTATTATCAATATCTCAATGAATGTAAAATATTAATAATTTATGTATCGCTTAACAATGAAAAGTAATGTTAATTTATGTATTAGGACTTAGTGGAAATTTAATGCTGGGCGTATTTCTATTCTCAATACATTGTTCAGGGCTTTTCGGGACTACTCCTGGAAATTATCAGTGGTCTGGAGTAACTCAGTGGAGTTGTATGCTGCTGTGTCACGCTGTTTGGTGACCGCCACATTGTCTCCTTCCGAGCGGGGCCCCTACGCCTGCACTGCGCGGTGACTGTCGCCTGCCGCCCGGGTCCGCCCGTCGTCCGCCCGTCTTCGGTCGCGCCGTGCGTTATCGCCGCGGTCCGGACCGGTCGCATAGCCCGTGTGTTGATTGTGACTCAATTTTGGTGAGTACGAACTTTTATTTGGACTTGGTCAACATTCGAGCCAGGATTTTGGACCTGCCCTGGAGTGTGGCATCTTTAGGACATGCACAACTTTACTTCCCTGTGAAGTTTAGGTATCTTTGTGGAGGTATATTAGACGCCCAGCAGCCTGGACTATTTCATATACTAAGCCATAATTATTGTTAAGCGTCTAGTTCTTTTGTAGTTAATGTTGTCACTGCATATCTGTTAAATGTAAATGAATTGTTCTATGACCTAAAAAAAAAATTAATAAAAGTAAAATATTAACAAAAAAAATCAAAGCTAAGGTTAACTGGAGCGCTCCAACAAAAACAAAGAGTTAAGGTTAAGGAATAAAAAGTGAAAGATTGATTGATTATTCAGCTAGATTATTGTTTAAATATAACTTTAAAATATATTGTGACTGTTATTGCATTGATTCTGGCTCGAGCCTTTTAGAATTGTTTTTCAAATAGGGAATAAACTGAAACTTTTCTTATATTTCCGTTGGTTATCTATTATCCTTGTGTTTCTAGATCAGTTAACTAATTAATAAATATTTTGGTAAAAATCAGAACTTCAAGGTTTCAGTATAGGTTGGTATAGGTTAAGGGTAATTATTACCAAGGCCTGGTTTAGTGTTTTGATTTTTTAAAGTGGGGTAGTGGAGGAACCTGATGGTGTGTACTCTAGGAGCAGGAGTCTGATTCCTTGTTGAAGCCTTGCAACAATACAGACCACAACAAGGTGGCGCCCTTATCTCACCGAGCAACTACTACAATCAGAGTACTACTACTACTATTAGAGTGCCGTGCTACCTGCACACCCACAGTTTGGTTTGGCCACCCAGTAATTTAAAGCTGCCCACCCCCCTTCTCCACTGAATGCTGCCGGGACAATTGAATGTTAGGGGTTATGTGTTAAGCTCTCTCGTACGGTACCTCTAAAGTTGTAAAGTCCATGTTACTTTCAGTGTCGCCGCACAGTTTTCACGGCTTGTTCGAGGTATTTGACCAAGCATCGAGCACCTAGCACCTAGCACCTG
>Ga0314760_1000034_pt1 | contig 8556 bp, 3 predicted proteins | sample G5R1MT_51_FD_207782 | JGI IMG/M metagenome (GOLD analysis project Ga0314760, IMG submission 207782) | Metatranscriptome of switchgrass phyllosphere microbial communities from Michigan, USA - G5R2_NF_28AUG2017_LR1 (Metagenome... | ecosystem: Host-associated > Plants > Phyllosphere >... | reverse complement strand
GTAGCAAGGAAAATGGTTTTAAATTTGTTTCAAACTCAAATTAGAGTATTAAGGTTTAAAAAAATTTCAAACCAATGTTTAAATTGTTTTAACATTGTTTCAAACTTATTTTACCTACCAACTTTACTGACTTTAACATTTTCAAACCACTTTTTATTAATTTTCAAATAGGTTTAAACAATTTTTGCTACTTCTTGTCTTGTTTTCTTGCTACTTGGGAGTTGTCAAGATATTCGAATAATAGGCTCTATTTGTTTAACTAAATCACTTACTTGTAGTTGTTTGGGAGCCTATCTCATCCTTATTTAAGGGTTAGGTTTAAGCTTATTTAATCCAAAGATAAGCTTAGTCCTTCAGGACTAATTTAATCACTTGGTTGGTTTCCAACCATAGAAATTAGTTCTTTGGTTCAATAAAAACCTTGAAAGAACTGACAACGGATAAAAAAACCGAATCGAGCACTAGTATGTATCTGGATCCGATCAGATCCGGATCCGAGGATCCGATTCCGAAAACTTTAAGATCCGGATCCGGATGCGACATTTTCCTGGATCCTCCCATCACTAGTTTATTCAAAGTGAAATTGTCTTCCTAGTATCTCTTACCCGATTGTATCCTCTTTTATTTGGACAATACAGATGTATCTGTCTGCCTATTATTATTATTTTAACCTTTTCTCATTATCTATCAACAATGGGTTTCTTGAACTCTCATAATGGGTGCTGTTTTCATCCACTGCTTTGTATTGAGATAATATTTTGAAAATCTAGTAGAGGCTCATGTGTAATGGGGAAAAAGTTCTTGACATAAATGAGGACTTTCCTATCTTCTCTTTCTCAGCTAAGTTTCTTTTGCGGTTCTACAATATCCCTAAAGCTGGGTTTTCGTAGAAATGGAATTCGTTCGCCACGGAAAGGGGATTCCGCTGAGCGGAGTCTGCCGGCCTCTCGTCGTCATGCAGTCGGGTGTGGCTGTTTTCCTGGAAATCTGAATTGGTCTCTGCTCTTTGCGTCTGACAATTTCCGCTTTCTGGGAAAGCAGCCACATTTGGTTGCGTGGTGACGATAGGCCAGTGGACTCCGCTCTCCGCAGCATGCAAATTCTGTTTCTAGGATAACCCAGCTTAATCTGAATATCACACTTTGTCTTATCTCATCTTTCATCTTTAGTATTTATCTTTTATTACTTTATTTCTTTTGACATTTGTAATCATGCTGTCAAAATTTTTATCTGCTTCCTAGAAAAAACGGAGGAATTGTTAGGTTTATTCAACATTAATACAAGTGTCATTATTTTCAACCTCTGGTGGGGCAATAAAAAAAAGAAGATAAAAACAGAAAAAATTATTTTATTGGATACCGAAATATTTATGCACTTGAACTTATTCACAACATGGTCACCTTAGAAGATTGAGGCATTTTTCATACCTGTGGACAATTTTTCTTATACCCTCCCTCTTCGTGACATAAAGCCGACAGTGCATTAACCAATTTTTTCCTACTTTTTTCAAAAATGATTTTTAGTTATTTTGAAACTATTTTGTTTTATTAGCTGAAGTCAAAACATTATGAGTGATCGTGTTGTGCGTGGATGCATTTTCTTTAACCTAAACATTAAAAAAATGTTAAAATAACATTGGTAATTACACTGAGGGTCACATTTTATGGGACAGGGTCTTGGAAAGCATGACTACAGGTATGATAAATGTCTCAATCTTTCGGGTGATTGTGTTGTGGAGTAGGTGTAGGTGTACAAACATTTTGGTGGTACATTTGTTTCTATTAACTGGTTTTTATGGTGCACCGGAGTTTGGAAAAAAACGACCCTCATACATACAATCTTTCACTTTCAGTCGGATTTGTATCTGTTCAGTTCTTTATGTCCTTATAACTCCTTTTCACACCACACGATGTTTGTTTGAACAGTTGCTTTGTTTTTATATGCTGTACATTTGGTGCATTTCCTTTGCACTGTTTTCCCTCTTGTTTTTTATGTACCAACATCTCTGTTCTATTTTTATTTGAAATTCATTTATATCTTCATTAACAAAGTCCACTCGTCAACAAATATCATGGAGTTTGAAGCCATCAAATCGAGTTTGGTAATTTTGTCTTTGGGTTATCTTCAATAGGTTGACTCCATTCACATTGTTTTACAACATCATAAACATCAGCTATGTTGACCTAATTTGCTTATATTGTTACTATTAAGAATCTTAACATTTTGTTCTTTAAAATAGTTAATATTTGTTTTATAGTTAGACATTTAGGTTTTAAAGCTTTTATTTTACGTACTATATTAGTGGCTTTTAACATGTTACAGGATACTAAATCAGTTGTTTTGTAGTTTTTAAGAAATTGTTTTAGTGGATAAAACTAGTTCAATTTTCTTTCTGACAAAAGCTATTGTTTTCGGTTGTTGCAGGCTCTGTGTACATTGTTGGTAATCAAGTCATTGGTAATTTCAGTGTTATGAATGGACCCTTTATCGAAAACAACAATGTTCTAGTTGTCAGATCTGTGTAGAAACAACTGGCAGTGCACAAGTCAACAATGTTTTACTAACTCAAACCCAGAATGAAAGATATTCTCTTTCACCCAGTTAATTCGCTAATTCATTAGTGTCATTTCCATTTTAGTTTTTGATAGTTAAAAATTAAAAGTTGGGTTTAAAACATCCTAAATCTAACCACCAAAGTTAGAGCTAATTTCGCTTTTAGTTGTGAAAAGTTGTAATCCACTCTTTTGGTTGCCCTATTCGTACACAATACAAATGAATAAATTTTATTTATTTTTTACCAAATGTTTTAGTGACCATCAGTTGTGTCTCTTTTCCAATGTTTGAAATTATGTATTTACCTTATTTTTATTGTTTTATTTGTATTTTGAGTAACTTATTATTTACTTGATCACTATTCAATCAGAGTAAGAAATTGTATTGAATGGTACTGAATTCCTTTTTAAGCTTGCTACTAGATGTGATTCAAAACATTTGATTTTGAAATATTTTGGCTAGTTTTACCAAAAGAAACGATTTCTTAAAAATTTGACAGACTTTGGACAAACATATAACGGTTTAATGTATGTATTTATACATCTAATTCTGCAGACCCAAGTGGTATGGTGTCCCTGTAGCTTTCAAATCAACACACCAGTGTTGTAAATTAGCATTTCACTCCTGTTATATGATCATGCACTAAGAAACTGTAAATTCTGATAAATCATGATTCGTTTGCTATCACATCTGTGGGGGTTCAGTATATGTGTAAGTGTTCTTTATTTTGACTTTTGATTGATGTTGGGGTATTTTGGAGATGATCCAAACCCTGTTTTTGTCATTTTTGCAGCGATGCACGACTTGTGTGGGAAGGGAGAAATAGTACAACCATAAGCAAAATCTTAAAAGTGTAGTATTAATCAAGTAGTTTTACCTACTTGTTATACTAAAATATATAGGCCTATTTTGAACTTTAAATAATGCACCATTGTAAAAACTAAACATGATAGAAAGAGTCTCTAAGCAGGATAATATTACACACACAATAACTCTCTTCAAAAGTTCCATGAAACAAAAACCCCATCTGTATTATAGACCAAGTAATAATTTATCATGTTATTTCAAAATACGCGTGCAATTCAGAGCACTCTTACACAACAGGAGGACGGTTTGACTTAATATCACAAAAAACATTCCATTTCCTCTAAATTAATCACAAACTGTATGAGGAACCCATTAAAAAGGTTTTTAGCTGTAAAAGTATATGGTGTTCCAGAATCTGAAGGGCCCAAGTGTGCTCCCTGAGTCTTTTTTTACTTAATTTACCTATATTTTTACAGTTCTGAAAACATTTTTATAGAATCCTCGTATAGGCCTATAGGAAATGTGTTTTGTGCTGACCTTGCATTTAAAGCATTCTTCTGTTATACATGGTTTCATGCCAGGTTTCATATCTGGATAAATGTTTAGTTACTCGAGATATAATACACATACGGGATTTATGTTAGGTTCTTTACTAAACATTATATATTGCAATAAATTGCCTTTAAAGTAACTTTCTGTTACGTCTTCGTTAGTTTTTATATTATTATGGGTAGGCCCTTTGCTACTTTTAATTTATTGCACATCTTTTCAATAGCATATAAAATTACACAATTACAGAATTACAATTTTTGCTAAGGACCTTTCTTAAGGAACCTCTGTGAGGAGCATTAATATACCACTTAACACATTCACTACCGGCTGTGTGGAGGGCCTGGTGTTGGACAGTGCGTCGGCCGGTAGCGAACCTGTTAACACATTCACTACCGGCTGTATGGAGGACCTGGTGTTGGACAGTGCGCCGGCCGGTAGCGAACCTGTTAAAGCATGTTTTCATCTTATATTTTTTACGAGATACACTTTTACAGAATGCGACCCCCAAACTACTTGTCTTCCCTCTCAAGTTGTACACTCATTGACACAACTGGTTTGAGTTATCTCCGAAGCGCCCTCAACAACATAAGTACAAGTGCATTACACATTCTCACACGCTCAAACCCGTCCCAGTTGGGTCTGCAGCCGATCTAGCCGTAGTTTCGCGCCGAGTCCACGGGCCAGGTGAGACAGTGGATTTGGTCGTGTCGCGAACATAACCTCAACTCAATCTGATCTATTTCCAGTTTGGAGAAAAGTGAAACGTCAAGTGAAACTGGGTATCGGCGAGTTTACGCTCGGAGAGACGCCGAGCTGAGCGAAAGCGTACGGTAGCGAGTGAAAGTGGCTAACGGGGCCTCATGGGCCCGGAGTTAGATGAGGGTTGCTGAAACATTTAACAGTTGCATACTGCTCAAGTTTGTATTTAGGTGAATTTTAGAATTAAAATACTAACATTAGCTGTAATTATTTCAATGTTGTAAATACTGATTGTCTGTGGGATGTGCGAAACTGTTTCCGAAGAAATCCAATTTAGGATTTATAGTTGGTAATCATCCGTTGATTAAATATTTGACTAGTTTCTTGTTTGGTTTGAATAAGATTAATTATTTTGGTCATCCAATCCTCTTTTTACCCTGAAAAATATTCTCAGATTAAAAAATTCTACTGATGGTTTTTTGCAATAATATTTTTTATTTTAGTTAGTAAAGTAATATTAGTAGCATTAATTTGTTTCATGTTTTTCACTTTATAAAGAATATTCTTTCTTTTCAAACATCCACAAGTTTTTGTTTTAACATCCACTTTTGTCATTGTCATACATTCATATAATCTTAAGCTCATAAAGGAACGTTTTCTACCAGAAATGCATTTTATTTTAAGTATTATCGTTATAGTTATAAATAAATTTATTTTGTGATTAGGTGCAATATCCTGATAGAAGACTCTGATAGATTATTGCAGAATGTCAATTCGGCATGTACTCCTGGATAACTGTTTGGCGTTGAGAATTGTAACAAAATACTTTTTCAGTAAATTGCTTATAGTTAGTCCATTAAAAATATTTCCATTAAAGTCTGTGAACAATTTATTCTGAAAAAGAGTGTCACCAGTTTATCTTGGAAATTTCAAATAAACTTAAAAACTGACTATCATGTGATTTATCAGAGTAGGCCTAAAGCTAAGTTTATAAGAAGGCAGTTTTTAATTGGATAAAGCCTATAAACACTGGTGAAGAAAACACATGCTTTTGCGTAAAAACAAAATCCATTCATAATACGGTAATGGCTTGAAATATTTGAAGTCTGTTTTGATCGACATGGTTCTTTTTAATAGAGCTTTCACATTATGACCTTATGGCATGTGTTTGATTCGAAATTTCAAAGATTATAACTTGTATCTCTTTTTTTCTGGAACACAATTCATATAGACTTTGAAAAGGAAATATATTTAACAGTCTTCCAGTGTGCAATGTAGAGGGAAATAATTTGTATTATGTTTTTACACTTAAAATTCAATCCTATTTTAACTACTATAGGTACCATATTAATGTTGAGAAAGCTGTAGAATGTTGCGGTATATATTATCTTCAAACCAGGTTTAACTTGCAGTTGTATTGATAATGTACGAGTATGCTTGTATATTGCTCTTCCCATAATATGATGTTCTTCCTAGTAAATAGTTGTTCTTCAAACTATTTTTTGTTCATCTCTTATGAAATACATATTTAACTGAAGTTATTAAGAATAATACAATATAATTCAGCCAACGAGAAATTAATTCCATATTTTCCCCAGGCAATCAGTATAGTAATCATTGTCATTGTATCTGTATTACAAAATTATATTTATTATGTTACTAACATTTTCAAACTTTTTCAGCTTTTTCTATCACACCATCGTTAATAAATCTTCATTATAATTTTGTCTATGTTTATTGTTTTTCTGTGTTTTACTGTCACTGTTATTCTATCACCAATAAGATTTCCTAATTTTAGTTTTAAGGCATAGTTTATATTTACATGAACGAATCCATTTACCTTACTAAACCAATTCTTTTTTTCAAGTTTCTTCATTTGTCTGAAATCAGTGCACAAACATGAGTTACAGGCAATGTATGTAAGCACCTAGTTAGGCTCCCAGTTATCCACCAGTTATGGTTATCCACCATATTAACCATGTGTTCACACATGACATTAAATTTAATAGTTAAAAATATTATTACAGTTTAAATAAGGCCTAGTTAAAGTTTATTACTCAGTAAAAACTCTCAGTAGGGAAATTAATTGCAACATTTCTTTGTAAATATTTCATCTTGACCCTTGTAGTTCAACAACAGCAACCACTGTCGTAGCAGGTGATATTAACTATTTAACAGAGGGTCAGTTTAAAATATCAATTTAGTTAGATATGTGACTTAACATAAACATGCACAAATAAAATGAAAATTTATTTGCATCTCATATGAAGCCAAGAGTATGAAAACAATAAAAAGATATAAGTACATCAAAATCTCGCTTTACCAAACTCTAGTAATTCAGGAAATATTGAAGAAACTAAATTTGTCATCTCCATTTTTAATAGCATACCTCGCAGTTAGCCTTAGTGTAGCTTTTTCACCTAAAAACTTGTAAAAATAATCTTTATTGTCTGAATTAAAAAAAAAATACAAAGTAAATAGTTGTAATTAATTTGGAGGGGCAAAATGTTTATTTTTCCAACACTTAATTCGAATACACTAATTGTAGAGGTACCTAATCAGTCAGTTTGAAGGTTCTGGACCTCATACAAGTATGTTTTCTTAGTAAACAAATATTTTAATAGATCCCATAACAGATTACCGATAAGGTACTTTCCTTGAAGCAAATACCCATTGTTAAATCAAAATTATTAATTTGAGGGTACATTTATTTTTGTCGATTTGTTTTATGTAATATTTTTTGGATACACAGTATTTGAACACTAATGTTGGACTACAATCATTTCAAGGCTTTGACTAAACAGAGGTAGCACTTATATGATGGATTTGGAGTTAACCTAGACTAAGCCACAGTGGTAGACCTACATAATATCACAATTTGTTTTTCATAACCTTATTTTAAACATCTATACAATTTATAATGCAAAACTCAGTTCATAAATTTAAATTCCTTATCATTTGTTGTGAAAAAAGTAATGTATGTGTGTGTTGTGGGCCTTGGTGTGACATGCTTGGTTGTCATTGAAATCAAGATATCTAGTGTGTATTAAAAATTATGGTTTATAAAATATTGTGGTGGGCTTAAATATTAAAAAACAACTTAATTAATGCCATTGACTTAAATTGGTTAGTTTCACTAATTAACCTATTAAGGTTTTCCCAATTTATAACTCAGAATCTGTAAAATATTTTATTGTATGGCTGTACACTTTGTTAATTTAGTTAGTACACTATTACAGTTACAATACAGGGAGGCCGAAATGCCTCCTGAAATTCCCAAAAATGCTTAAAAGTTTTTTCCTTGAAAGGTGTAAAAAGAAAGAAGGTTCGTGGCAATTTAAAAACCTGAAGACTGCATGATGTGCTTATTTCTAACGTAAACCTTCACAGATAACTAAGGAAAAATAAGATATATCCAAGGGAAACTCTCAATACAATAAGCCAACCACTTTATTCACTAGTTTATTCCGTCGTCACAAAATTCCCAGTTGCCTACTTGGGTGAAAGCCTAAAAATGCCATTTGTTCCTTAATCATAAAATAAGCAAACTAAACGTTTTTTAATAACTACCACAAAAACTAAAAAATATAAATTCCCATGTTTTTATTGTAGACATCAAGCTTATTTTTCTAAACACAACAATAAAAACACAACCATTATTCTAAAGAGTTCTTAAAGTTGACAACAGAATGCCAGTCTTGAGCCTTCTCCTTTGAAATTAAGATGGCAGCTTTAGCATTAAAAAGCCCTTACTGATTTATAATTTTTTACAAAGACTTGTAAAATCAACCTTTTAGGGCTAATCACCTAAATCGTGAAATTAAATGATATATTTTCTAAAAACATTTTTTCTTGTTAAATCATTTTAATAAATGAGAATCACCACATTATACTTAGTAATGTCCATCTGCCAGTAGAAATTAACTGGAAAAACATGTAAGTCTG
>Ga0314760_1000032_pt1 | contig 8757 bp, 7 predicted proteins | sample G5R1MT_51_FD_207782 | JGI IMG/M metagenome (GOLD analysis project Ga0314760, IMG submission 207782) | Metatranscriptome of switchgrass phyllosphere microbial communities from Michigan, USA - G5R2_NF_28AUG2017_LR1 (Metagenome... | ecosystem: Host-associated > Plants > Phyllosphere >... | reverse complement strand
GGTCATTTAACGCGTTAGCTGTAAGAGAATTTTGAAACAAAATTCCTTTAACGATCATCGTTTACGGCGTGGACTACCAGGATACCAAACCCTGTTTGCTCCCACGCTTCCGTACCTCAGTGTCAGTTAACATTTGGAAGATGCCTTCGCTTTTGGTGTTCCTTCTTGTATGTTCACATTTTATTGCTGACACAAGAAATTCCTCTCACACAACATTAACTCAAGTTTCTTAATTTACAGATCTTCTGCTACAGTTATGACTCTAGCATTTCAAACCCAGTCAGAGAAACCACCTACATACCCTTTACGCCCAATAATGTTGAATAACGCTCGCACTGTCTGTCTTACCGCGGCTGCTGGCACAGACTTGGCCAGTACTTCTTACTAGTTTGTGGTACAGTCATGATCTTCCCACCCGAAAGCGCTTTACAACTTCCGCCTTCTTCACGCACAAATTCTTGCAGGGTCAGGCTTTCGCCCATTGCCCAAGATTCCGCACTGCTGCCCCCCATAGAAGATCGAACCTTATTCCAGTTCCGATGTGGCTGTACGTTCTCCAAAACCAGCTACGAATCATCAGCTTGGTAAGCTTTTACCCCACCAACTACTTAATTCGACATCCGCCCATCTGATAACGACAAGTCTTTCAAAAAGCATTTTTAGTTAAAATGCTTTTTTATTCGGTATTTCACAAATTTTAATAAGTATATCCCGAATTATCAGGTAGGTTCAAATGCATTACGCACCCGTTCGCCACTTTGGTCACTAAAATGACCAACGTCTAACTCGCATGTGTTATGCAGAATTCTAGCGTTCATTCAGAGCCAGGATCAAGCTCATTAACTTTAAAAAAAACTTAATCTAGATTAATTTTCTTATTTGCAACAAAATTTAGTATTTATTAAAAGATTTTTGGTCGGATTTTCAGTCATTACCTGTTGGTTTTACAACCGTCAGGGGAAAACCATTTGGCTTTAGACCTTGGTTGGACCATTTGGTTTGATAACCTCAAGGTAAAAACCAAGACATAAAACCAAATGGTTGCTTTTTTTTTCAAAAATACTAGATATAAATACCAAACTAAGTATCTATAAAAAGAATTTAAAATTTAAAATAACGCACGAGAAGAAAAAATACGTGCGCGTAAAGTATTAATTTGAACATTTCTATAAACTCAGCACATACGTTGATGGCGAAATTTTAAAGTTGTCAAAAATTTATATAAATAAGTCACGCTTAGGTCTAAATATAAAAAAAAATAAAATATAAAAGTTCAATAGACTGTACTTAAAAAGGTTACTTTATCAATTTGAGGCATTTTCGTTTAGCTTTTGTGCGATATTTGTTGTTTGTGTGATTTTGGTAAACAATGAAAATAAACAATAAGGGATCTATTTTCAGCAGGAACACAACATTCTTTGAATCCTATGTTGTTTATTATTGCGTGTAATTTACGCATACAGGGAAAACCCTAACCTGCAGGCATTCACAAAAAAAATATAATTTTAGATACAGGGGTTTTTTTTTTATTAAATAATAGCAGCCACCTTTAAGCACGAACAAGAATTTTAGCTAAAAGCAAAACTGTAAACTTAATACGTTTTAAAATCTATTTTTAGAAGAACCGTACACTAGTGCGGACGGGTTATTGCGGCTATATCTTTCTCAGTAATTCGCTTTTCACTTGTCAATTTTTCATTTTTATATTCGGCAATAAAACGTCTTTCTAAAACAGGAACAATAGGAATTAAAAAAAGAAAATAAGCAAAATAAGCAAATGTAAAAAATTGGCTAGCGACAACATACGGAGCTGTTGCTGGTTTACCACCTAAAAATGTTAAAATAAAAAAAATTGCTACAAAAACTCAAAAACTTACTTTATGTCATCTAGATAACGGTGCTACAACGCTATTTACCGGTATTTTGTAAAAAGGTATTAAAAATAAAATAAGAATTGCAGCCAACATAAATACAACACCTCCTAGTTTATTTGGACAAGAACGAAGAATAGCATAAAATGGAGTAAAATATCATTCAGGTACAATATGTGGTGGAGTTACTAATGGATTTGCCGGAATAAAGTTATCGGAATGTCCTAGTACATTAGGATAATAACTGACCAATACTAAGAAAAAAAGCAAAGTCGCTGTTAAAGCAAAAATATCTTTAAATGTAAAATATGGATGAAAAGACATTTTGTCAGGTGAACTAACTTGAGCAGGATTTGTAGAAGTTACTGTATGCAATAAAATTAAATGTACGAAAATAATACCAGTAATTATAAAAGGTAATAAATAATGTAAACTAAAAAAACGAATTAAAGTTGCGTTACTGACGGAAAATCCTCCTCAGACTCAATAAGCAATGCTTTCACCGACAAAAGGAACTGCAGTCACTAAACTAGTAATAACAGTAGCACCTCAAAAACTCATTTGACCTCAAGGTAAAACATAACCAATAAAGGCGGTAGCCATCATTAATAAAAAAATTACAATACCTGATCATCATAAATGTCGTCTATTGTAAATATAAGAACGATAGTATAAACCTCGTCCAATATGAATGTAAATTAAAATAAAAATCATAGAAGCACCGTTGGCATGCATATAACGTATTAAATAACCATTTTTCACATCAGTCATGATATGTACTACAGATGCAAAAGCATAACTGGTATGTGCTGTATAATGCATTGCAAGAAATATTCCGGTAATAATTTGAATAGCAAAAAAAATACCAACTAAAGAACCAAAGCTATAAGCATAGCTAAAATTCACTGGAGTTGGATATAATAAAACATGATTCGAAATCATTTGCATAATTGGATTTGTCGAATTAACTATACGATTTTTTAAATTAAAAAACATGTGTTATAAATATATGTGTCTTTACCATTTGGTCTTCACCACGAGGTTCAACCAAGGGGTAAAACCAAAGGGTCTATAAAAAATTTATTTTCAACGAAACCTGTGATTCAAACGGCTTTCGTTGATTTCTTGAAGATGATCCGCATAACGTTTAGTTAAGGCTGTTTTTCGTTGTTCAGTAAAATCTAACAATTCAGACATCATTCGTTTTTCGAGTGAATTTCAGCGATTTACTTTAATTGAAGTAACTAATCATTTTAAAGCAATAATTGTTTGACGTCTAGGATACAAAGGAACTGGAATTTTTTTAAATTGTTTTCCAAAGCGCTTTGAAACTAAACCCAATAAAGGCCGCACTTTCATTAAAAGAGAAAAAAACGTATTTATAAATGCTTTTTTAGTTTTGAATTTTAGCTCATGACAAGTTTTCATGACTATTTTTTCAACAGTCTGCTTTTTACCTGAACGCATAAATTTATTAATAAATTTTGCAAATCAATACGAACGATAAAAAGCTTCTGGTTTATATATTAATTTTTGTTATTTTTTTATGTTTTTTTTTTTTTTGAACATATTTAGTTTTCTTTATCAATAAGTATATTTACGATAACGATGGTCAACACGATTATAAATTTTTTTGGCTCCATATTTTGAACGGGCTGTTCTTCGAGAAAAAATTCGTTTTAAATCAAATTTTCCACGTATTATGGTATACTTCATTCCTGGAAGATCTTTTACTCTCCCACCGCGTACCAAAACAACAGAATGCTTTTGTAATGTATGACCTCCCATTCCGGGTATATATGCGTGTACTCGATGATAATTTGACAATAACACTCAAGCCACCTTCCTTAATGCAGAATTCGGTTTTCGAGGAGTCATAACAAAAACTTTCAAGCATGTTGCTTTTTTTTGAGGACATCTTTGTAGATCGGGGCGTTTATTCTTATACTTACGTTGTTTTCTTTTTTTTTTTAATAATTGATTTAAGCGTGCCATATTTTTTCTAACTTGTTTTTTTTTTCTTACCTTCTTTTTTGCGAACTACATCTCTACGATAACGAATACCTTTACCTTTATAAACATCAGGTTTATGCAAATTACGAATTCGTGAAAGGAACGTATTCAACTTAATTAGATTATCGCTTTTTAGTTCAAATAGTGTAGACTTTTTATTAGTCCTTATTGAGTGCACATTCGGTAATTTTGATCGTAAAATATGACTATACCCTGCGTGAATAATTAATTGCGTGGATGATAAAGAAAATTTGTATCCAACACCGCGAACACGTAAAGCATTTTTGAATCCTACAGAAGATCCAATCATTCATTGCTTTAGATAGACATGTAAAAGACTAAGACGTTGATGGATATGTTGTAAATTTGAACTATTGTGTGTTTGGTAAAATTTTGAACCTATACGGGGTGCTGTTTGTCTGAAACGAAGTTTTCCATCTAAAACTTCAAGCGGAAAACGATTTGATAATTTAACTTTTCGAGTTGAATAAGGTCCGGAAAATCAACAAACAAAGTTATTCCTAAATTGTTGCATTTCAAAATTTAACATTTCTGGTTTATAAATATCTAATTTTGTAAAATTTGACATGATTTCAGGTTAGGTAATTGAGGCTATAAATTCGCCCCCTTGATTTCTTGTTTGACACTCTTTACTACTCATAATTCCATAACGAGTTCCTACAATACCCAATGAATGTGGATATTGATAATGAAACATTTTTAACATAGGTCAGGTTGCAATACGTTTTCTTCCGCGTGAATAAAAAAGAACTATTTTTTGAACCAAGGGTTCATTCTTTGTTAAATCGTAATTCAAAAAAATTTTCACTTGATCTTGTCCTTCCAAAATATGATACCCGGCGATTCTGGAATTAATTTCAAGACATTTAATTAAATCAAGTATATTAGGTGTAAGTTTAGTATAAATAAAAAAAAGCTCTTTTGTTTTAATTGCGTGCATATACAAACGAAAGAATTTATGAAATTCTAAACTTCGTTTCTCTGTTGATAATTTTGTTTTCATGTTGTTTTTATTTTTTTGTAAAGACATTTTTATCAGCTAGCTTTGCTTAAGCCAGTAAAATAACCAGCATTTGCGTATTCGCGTAATTTAATTCGAGAAAGTCGAAAAGATCTATAAACAGAACGACTTCTCCCTGTTAAAATACAAATGCTTCTAGTTTTCGTCAAACTAGAAGAAAACATAAGTTTTTGTTGCAAATTCAATAAATATCTTTGAATATGAGGCGTCGGTTGTCGTAGAAAAAAGGGTGTTACTATTTGACGTAATGTCTGTATTATTTCTTTTTTTGCTAATTGTTGACGTAATTTTTCGTTTTTCGAATAAATTTTTAACATAGAATTTTTATTAAAATTTAAAAGACAATTTTTTATAAAATTTAAAATTTTATAATCCAGATGTATCCATTAATTTTTGATAATTTTGAATCCATGGACTTTGTAAAGTAAACGTTCTATATTCTTGAGCCAATTCTACTGGTTCATAACTTAAACGCTTTGTACTATCATTATAATAAACTTCAACAAAACCTGTTAAAGGAAAATCTTTACGTAAAGGATGACCACTAAAACCATAATCTGTTAAAATACGTCTTAAATCCGGATGTGAATCAAAAAAAACACCATATAAATCTCAAACTTCACGTTCCAATCAGTTGGCACTACGATACAACGGGGTAACTGAAGGTAAAGGAGAAACTTCATTTGTTTTTACTACAACATTAATACGTGCATTATAACGAAGACTAAGCAATAAATAATTTACGGAAAATCTTCGTGTTTTCCCTGGCACATCGGAACAGGCGATGTCAATTAATTGTTTATATTGACAAAGGGTGTGATTTTTTAAGAAATATAATAGTGCTCTTAAGTTATTGGGTGTGGTTTTAATTTCAAGATCTGTGTTTTTTAAACGTATTTCTTTTACCACAGTTTTTAGAACCTTTTTTAAAAAAAGGGCATATTTTTTCAAAAATCAATTTTTTTTATCGAGTAATTTAGTAATTTCGGTTGTCATTTTTTCAATAATGCTATATGTTTTTTAAATTAAAAAGTAACAATTTCTCTAAACCTAAATAAAATAATTTAACACAACAACAGAAATTAAAAGAAACATTATCATTAAATATGCATAATAATAAACTTCTCCAATTTGCATACGTTTCATTTTTTGGGCTCCTGAAAAAAGAACATATGAAAGACCATAAGGACCAAATAATTCTAAAACACCTTTATCTAATGAACGAAAAATCGTAGTATAAGCCATTTTTAAAAGAGGACGATTGATTATTTCATTATAAACTGCATCAAAATATCACTTATAGCTTAAAAAACTATAAAGTTCTCTAAATAAAGACTTTTTATCCCCACGAATTGCGGTTAATTTTTCATTTTGAAGATCTCAAATAAGTTTCTGGTAATAACTGTATTCAGAATTTTTGATTACTTCTAGTGTTGGAGTTAATGGATCATCTACTGCAAATGGTAATGCAAATTGACCTGTTTTTTCATACTCTTTTAAAAAGCCTGTCGAAGTATATAATTCCAACAAACGATTTACTTCATTTTGTTTTAAATTTTCTATTTTCGTAGGAAGTCTTTTTAAACTGAATGAAAAAAAATTTGTTTTATTATTTCTAATTTTGTTATTTGATATATAAGGCGCCATTAAAAGAGCTAAATCATTATCTTTAGTTTTTGAAGTTCATGTAGGGTGTGAATATATTACACAAACTAAAGCAACGGCCACAAGACTTCAAAAAAAAGGTAACAATTTTACTCAACGTGACCCATAAGTTGAATTTCAAAGATGTTGAGTTTCAGCTAAAGATAGATTAGCTAAGCCAAAGAATTCTGCATCTAATTGATTATTATTTTGTGGTAAAATGAAAATACTGTGACTTCAAAAATCGGTTCCTAGTCCTACAAATAAATCTTTAGCCATATAACCTAAAAAAATACTTCCTAAACTTAAAACACTTAAGGAAATTGCCATTTTTAAAGGTAATTCATGAACATGAGTTATAACAGTACGAAAACTATTATTTTTGTAAATAAATGTCATATAAAAAACACGAAAAGAATAAAAAGAAGTAAAAAAGGCTGTAATTAACCCTAGACAATATGCGAATGAGCCCGCTATTGTATATTTCGTTAAAGCTAATTCCAAAATCAAATCTTTTGAATAAAATCCTGTTAAAAAAGGAAATCCCATCAAAGATAATGAACCAATAAGCAACATTATTGATGTAAAAGGTAATAATGGCGCTAAACCTCCAAATTTACGCATATCTTGTTCATTAGATAAACTATGAATAATCGCACCCGCGCTTAAAAACAATAACGCTTTGAAAAAAGCATGATTTACTAAATGAAACAAGCTTACATGATAATTAGATAATCCACAAGCAAACACCATATAACCTAATTGACTACAAGTCGAATAGGCAATAACCTTTTTAATATCATTTTGTACAAGCCCAACAGTTGCAGAAAAAAAAGCTGTTGTCGCACCAATAAATGTAATAACAGATAAAACTGTAGGAACATATTCAAACATTGGAGAACATTTAATAATTAAAAAAACTCCCGCGGTTACCATAGTTGCTGCATGAATTAATGCAGAAACTGGAGTTGGTCCTTCCATTGCATCTGGTAATCAAGTATGTAAACCAATTTGTGCAGATTTACCCATTGCTCCTATAAATAATAAAGAACAAATCACCGTTAATACTGGTAAGTCAAAACCAAGGAAAACAAAAGTTGAATTCACAAAAAAAGGTGCTAAGGCAAATACAACATGAAAATCCAACGTTTTAAACACAAAAAAAATAGAAACCATTCCTATAGTTAAAGCAAAATCCGCCACACGATTCACCACCAAGGCTTTAATAGCTGCTTTATTTGCTTGAAGACGAGTATATCAAAAACTTATAAGTAAATATGAACATAATCCAACACCTTCTCAGCCAAGAAACAAAATTACAAAATTATCACCTGTAACTAGCATTAACATAAAAAATGTAAATAATGATAAATAAGACATAAATCGCGGTAAATGCGGATCATGCGACATGTAATCTGTAGAATATAAATGAACTAAAGCGGAAACAATATTTACTACAAGTAACATAGTTATTGTTAAATTGTCAATATAAAAACTTCAATTTACCTGGAATGAATCAGAGTAAATTCAAGTTCCTACGTTTATAAAATAAAGTCTACGTAAGACACTAACTTTATAAAACAGAATTAATGTAAGAATAACGTTCACAAACATTATTATAGTCGTTAAAACGGCACTGCCGACACGACCCATATACCTAGAAAATAAAGCACATAATAAAAAACCGATTAAAGGTAATAGTATAATTAATAAAATCATAGATAAGGTTTTGAAAAAGAAAAAAACATAAAAAAATATACTGCAACGGAGAAGAGGGGATTCGAACCCCTGAAGAGAATTTCTCGCTAGTTTTCAAGACTAGAGCCTTTGACCGCTCAGCCACTTCTCCTTTAGACTTTCATACAATGTCTAATATGTTGAAAAAAAATGTATGAGCCTAGGTAGACTCGAACTACCAACAGCACGCTTATCAGACGTGTACTCTACCCTTGAGTTATAGGCTCTATTAAATACCTATTTGTCTTGCGAAAAATATGGTAAAGACCCGTGTTAAAATAATGAGAGGGTAATGATGGATTTGAACCATCGACCTTTTGGTTAACAGCCAACTGCTCTACCCCTGAGCTAATCACCCTTTGGTTTTACCTTTTGGTTGAAAAAAACCAAATGATAAAGACCCCAAATTTTTAATTTTAGTCAAGTTATCTTTCTTCATTCGAATTTTTT
>Ga0314760_1000031_pt1 | contig 8932 bp, 6 predicted proteins | sample G5R1MT_51_FD_207782 | JGI IMG/M metagenome (GOLD analysis project Ga0314760, IMG submission 207782) | Metatranscriptome of switchgrass phyllosphere microbial communities from Michigan, USA - G5R2_NF_28AUG2017_LR1 (Metagenome... | ecosystem: Host-associated > Plants > Phyllosphere >... | reverse complement strand
CTTCACTTCCTTATAAACGATAATATCTATACGTGTTTTAACATTATTAATTCTAAAATATTTTTCTACAAAAATAGAAGATATATTATAACCTTTATTATGGATTAAATAATATAACATATGTTGTCTAACATATTCTTCTTTAGTAAGAAGATAATATTTCTTTCTAATTATACAATAAATATATGTATTATTATTATGATATTTATATTCAAAGTTATATTTAATTTTCATATTAAATGTTTTTAAAATTATGGAAAATATTCTTTCTATTGTTAGCTGTAACAGAAAAAACTATGCTATAATATACTTTATTAGGAAGTGAAGAAAAGGGAATATTAAATTAAATTAGATAAGTATATCAAATAAATCTGGATTATCATTAATATATTGATAATGTATATTATAATGTTTCATTTTTTCAATCATTCCTGAAAAATCTTCTTTATCTGATAATTCTATTCCTATTACAGCTGGACCTTCTTCTTTAGAAGTTTTTTTAGAATATTGAAAATATGTGATATCATCATTGGGACCTAAAATAGTACTTACAAATTCTTTAAGTGCTCCAGCACGTTGAGGAAATCTAACTAAAAAATAATGTTTTAATCCTTTATAGATTAAAGATCTTTTTCTAATTTCTTCCGTTCTAATAATATCATTATTTCCTCCACTTAAGATACAGACTACATTTTTATTTTTGATTTTATCAGAATAAATATCTAATGCTGATATAGATAAAGCACCAGCAGGCTCTGCTACGATTGCATCTAAATTATATAAATCAAGTATTGTTGTACAAACTTTACCTTCATGTAAAGGTTTTATATCATATAAAACTTTTTTACAAATATTAAAATTTAATAATCCTACTTTTTTTACAGATGCACCATCTATAAATTTATCTATATTTTTTAATTCAATTACTTTATTTTCAATAAATGAAAAACTCATAGAAGGCGCTCCTTTAGGTTCTACACCTATTATTTTAGTATATGGACTTATATGATAAAAATAACTTCCAACTCCAGAAGCTAATCCACCACCTCCAACAGGGAGAAAAATGTAATCTATCTTATCTTTCATTTGTTGTAAAATTTCTAATCCGACTGTTCCTTGTCCTTCTATAATTCTTTTATCATCAAATGGATGTATAAATTTTTTTTTCTCTTTTTTACAAGATTTAAATGCTTTATAACTACATTCATCAAATGTATCTCCTGTTAAGATTATATTAATATAATGTTTTCCAAACATTTTAACTCTATCTATTTTTTGTTTGGGAGTAGTTATCGGCATATATATTGTACCAAATATTTTTAATTTATTACATGAATATGCTACACCTTGTGCATGATTACCTGCACTTGCACATACAATCCCATTTTTAAGATCATCATTTGATATACTTTTAATTTTATTGTATGCACCTCTAATTTTATATGATCTTACGATTTGTAAATCTTCTCTTTTTAAGAAAATATTACATTTATATTTTTCTGATAAAATTGTATTTTTTTGTAAAGGAGTATTATAGATTATATCTTTTAATATATATTTTGCTTCTATTATATCTTTAACTGATGGAAAATATTCGTTTATTGATGAATTCACTTATTTAGAAATTAAATATTATTAAAAGGCTTATTTTTTTACTTTATTTAAAATAAGCCTAAACTTTAATTATGGTCTTAGTTTACGTACTATTTCACCTGTTTTCCATAATTCACTTTCTTTAATTTCTTTTAATTCTTTTTTAAGATTTTCCCTATAATCATTTTTACTATTTGATAGTATCGTTTTTTCAGCTTCTTTTCCTGAAGAAACTTCTTTATAAAGATTTCTGAATATAGGAAGATTAATATCTCTAAATTTTTTCCACCAATCTAAAGCTCCTCTTTGTGCAGTTGTAGAACAATTTTCATACATCCAATCCATTCCTTTTTCTGCTATTAAAGGCATCAGACTTTGTGTTAATTCTTCTACAGTTTCATTAAATGCTTCTGATGGAGAATGACCATTTTCTCTTAAAACTTGATATTGAGCAGAAAAAATTCCTTGTATAGCACCCATTAAAGTGCCTCTCTCTCCTGTTAAATCAGAATAAACTTCTTTTTGAAACGTTGTTTCAAATAAATAAGCTGATCCTATTCCAATTCCTATTGATAAAGCTCTTTGTTTTGCTTTTCCAGTATAATTTTGATATATAGCATAACTTGAATTAAGACCTTTCCCTTCTTTGAAGAGTCTTCTTAAACTAGTTCCTGACCCTTTTGGGGCAACAAGAAATATATCTATATTTTTGGGAGGTACAATATTTGTTTTTTTATTAAAAGTTAATCCAAAACCATGTGAAAAATATAAACCTTTTCCTTCAGAAAAAGATTTTTTAATTTTTGGCCATACTGCAATTTGCCCAGCATCAGATAATAAAAACATTATTATTGTACTTTTTTCTACTCCTTCTTCTATAGAAAATAATGTTTTATTTTCTATCCAACCATCTTGTAAAGCCTTTTCCCATGATTTTGAATTTTTTCTTTGCCCGACTATTACATTAAATCCATTATCACGTAAATTAAGTGCTTGTCCAGGACCTTGAACTCCATAACCTAATACACATATAGTTTCATTTAAAAGAAAATCTATAGCTTTTTCTAAAGAAAAATCTTTTCTTGTTATAATTTCTTCTTCTATATTTCCAAATTTTAATTTCATAAATTTTATTTTAAATTATAAAAATAAATTTTTTTTATTCCTAAAATTCTTTTTATTTGTTTAATAATTTTATTAAAATAATATATTTTATAATTTTTGATTTCAATTTTTATAATGTATACATAATTAGTATATAATTTTTTATTTATTAAAATAATATTATTAATATTAATATTCCTTCTATTAAAAATTAGAATCATTCTTATTAATAAACCGATTATATTATCTGATATAATTATTATATTAATTTTTTTCATAAAATTAATCTAATCTCCTCTATAGAATCCCCAGGAGGAATCATAGGAAAAATATTATATTCTTTTTCTATAATTATTTCAAGTAAATATGAATTTGTTTGATTTAACATCATTTTAATATATTTTTTTAATTTTTTTCTATAAAGAATTTTTTTAGACTTTATTCCATAAGCTTCACCAATTTTAATAAAATCTGGATTTACAATATTAGTATGTGAGTATCTTCTTTCAAAGAATAATTCTTGCCATTGTCTCACCATTCCTAAAAAATTATTATTTAATATAATTATATTTATAGAGATCTGTTGTTGCAGAATAGTACCTAATTCTTGTAGAGTCATTTGAATTCCTCCATCTCCCACTACACATATTATTTGACTATTTTTAGCACCTATTTTAGCACCTATAGAGGCTGGTAAAGCAAACCCCATTGTTCCCAATCCACCAGAAGTAATTTGACTTTTCTTACAAGTAAAATTAAAATATCTAGAAGCAGACATTTGATGTTGTCCTACATCTGTTACTAAAACACTATTATCTTTTTTATATAAATTAATACAATTAATAACTTCACCCATAGTTATTCCTCTATTAAGAGGATATAAATCATATTTTATAACTTTTTTTTTTTCTTTTTTTTTTAAAAAATTAAATTTTTCTATCCAATGATGATTAATTTTTATATCTCTATTAAGATTAGATAATAATTGTTTTAAAATTTTTTTACAGTTTCCTAATAAAAATATATTTGTATTAAGATTCTTATTAATTTCATATTCATCTATATCTATATGAATAATCTTAGATTCTTTAGCATATTTAGTTATATTTCCGGTAACTCTATCATCAAAACGCATTCCTATTGCTATTATTACATCCGATTGGTTTGTTAACAGATTAGGTGCATAATGCCCATGCATTCCTAACATTCCCATGTTTAAAATATTTACTGTTTTTAACACACATAACCCTAAAAGGGTACTAGCTGCAGGAATATTAGTTTTTTTTATAAATTTTTGTAATTCTTTTTCTGCATTAGCTAAAATTACTCCTTGCCCAATAAGAATAAAAGGTTTACTAGAATTCTTAATAACAGTAGCTGCTTTTTTTATTCTTTTTCGATTTATACTTTTTTTATAAAAAATTTTATTTATTTTAATAAATTTTTTATATTCTAAATTTGAGAATTCTAGTTGTGCATCTTTTGTAATATCTATTAGAACTGGACCTGGTCTTCCAGATTTAGCTATCAAAAAACCTTTTGATATAATATATGATATATCTTTAGCTTTTGTTACTTGATAATTCCATTTTGTAACAGGTAGAGAGATATCTATTATATCAGTTTCTTGAAATGCATCAGTACCTAATAAATTAGATGAAACTTGTCCAGTAATGCATAGTATTGCTGTACTATCTATTAACGAATCCGCTAAGCCAGTAATTAAATTTGTTGCTCCTGGACCTGAAGTAGTAAAACATACGCCAACTTTTCCACTAACTCTAGCATAACCTTGAGCGGCATGTATAGCACCTTGTTCATGACGTGTTAAAATATGTGATATATGTTTTTTATAAAAAAATAATGCATCATATATAGGCATAATAGCACCTCCAGGATATCCAAATATATATTTAGTATTTTCAATAATCAGTGTTTTTATTATAATTTCTGATCCTTTAATCTCATGATTCATAATTACATATCTGTTACACATCCATTATAAGCAGATGATACAGTTTTTGTATACTTATATAAATAACCTGAATTTACTCTCAAAGGTGGAGCAATGAAAAATTTTTTTCTATTTTTTATTTCTTTTTTTGAGATTTTTAAGGTTATAGTATTCTTTATTGCATCAATTATTATAATATCTCCATTTTCTATTAAAGCAATTAATCCTCCATTTTGAGCTTCTGGAGTAATATGACCTACTACAAATCCATGAGATCCTCCTGAAAATCTACCATCAGTTATTAAAGCAATTTTTTTACTTAAATTAGCCCCCATTATATAAGAAGTAGGTTTAAGCATTTCAGGCATTCCTGGACCTCCTCTGGGACCTACATATCTAATTACTATTACATCTCCTTCTTTAATTTTATTATCAATTATTGCTTTATTAGCAGAGTTTTCTGAATTAAAAACTTGTGCAAATCCTGAAAAAATATCACCTTCTTTTCCAGTAATTTTGGCAACAGCCCCATAAGGTGCTAGATTACCATATATAATACGTATATGCCCATTTTTTTTTATAGGTTTTAATAAAGGATAGATAATTTTTTCTTTAAAAGAAATATCAGGTATATTTTCTAAATTTTTTTTTATTGTGTTTCCGGTTACAGTAAGACAATCTCCTTCTATATATCCTTCTTTTAATAAATATTTTATAATTATAGGAATACCTCCCATAGATTGTATATCTTCCATTAAAAAATCTCCACTTGGTTTTAAATTAGCTATAATTGGAACATTATTATTTATCTTTTTAATCTCATCTAATTTTAGATCTAAATTAGCAGTTTTAGCTATTGCTAAAATATGTATTACTAAATTTGTTGATCCTCCTAAGGCTATTGCTAGAGTTATAGCATTTTTTATAGATTTATAAGTAATAATATCCAATGGTTTAATATTATTTTTTAAAATATTATTTATATAATAACCTATATTAATACATTCTTTTTTTTTAAAGCTAGTATTAGCTAATGATGAAGATGAATATGGAATTGTAATTCCCATTGCTTCAAGACAAGAAGCCATTGTATTAGCTGTATACATTCCTCCACAAGCTCCAGGACCAGGGCAAGCATGTTTAATTATATTTTTATATTCTAATTCTGAAATTTTCCCTATATTTTTTTCTCCTAAAGCTTCAAAAGCAGAAACTATATTTAATTTTTTCCCATTATAATATCCTGATGATATACTACCTCCATATACTAATATAGAAGGTCTATTAAGACGTAACATTGCCATAACTATTCCAGGGATATTTTTATCACATCCTGGAATTCCTATTAATCCATCATAATGTTGAGTTTTAACAACACTTTCTATACTATCAGCTATTAATTCTCTTGATGGTAAAGAATATCTCATTCCTGATGTTCCCATAGACATACCATCACTAATTCCTATAGTATTAAATTTAAAACCCACCATACAATTTTTTTTTATAGATGATTTTATATTATTACTAATAATATGTAAATGCATATTACATGGATTACCTTCATACCAATTACTAACTATGCCAACTTGAGCTTTATTAAAATCATATTCTTTTAACCCAGTAGCATACAGCATTGCTTGTGCAGCAGGTAAGGTCTTATTTTTAGTTAATTTAACACTAAATGTATTATTCGCCATTAAATTTGTATAAAGTTTTTTTTGAAGACTTGAATAAAAAAGATTTTAAATCTACTTGGGTTTATCAAAAAAAAATATTTTATATTATAATTAATATTAAAATCTATAATAGATTTTTTAAAAAAATAATAAAAATTGTACCTAATTATTTATTATTTGTAGAACACAACAATGTTTATACATTAGGTAAAATAGGATCATATCAAAATTTATTATTGAATAATAAAAATATTATAATTTATAAAATTGATAGAGGAGGAGATATTACATATCATGGTCCAGGTCAATTAGTTTGTTATCCTATATTTGATATTATTAATTTTTCTTTAGACATAAATCAATATTTACGTCTTATTGAAGAAGTTATAATTCAACTTATATATAATTATTGTGTTAAAGGATATAGAATTTATCATGAAACAGGGGTATGGGTATATACTAGGAAAATATGTGCAATTGGTATTAAAGTAAGTAGATTTGTAACAATGCATGGTTTTGCGTTAAATGTAAATACAGATTTAAGTTATTTTAAGAATATAATTCCATGTGGAATAAAAAAAAGTGTTACATCACTAAATGTAGAAAAAATAAATCATATAGATCTTTTTGAAGTAAAATTAATTTTTAAAAATAAAATCAATTTTTTATTGAAAATTAAATTTCTTTAATAATTATGAATAATATATATGATCATAAAAATGTAGAAAATAAAATATATCAATATTGGATAGATAAAAATTACTTTTCATCTTATCCAGATAAGAGAAAACCATATACTGTAATAATGCCTCCACCTAATATAACAGGCATATTACATATGGGACATATTCTTAATAACACAATACAAGATATTTTAATACGTTATGCTAGAATGAAAGGATATAATGCATGTTGGATTCCAGGGACCGATCATGCTTCTATTGCTACTGAAGCAAAAATAGCTTCTTACTTAAAGAAAAAATGTCTTTCTAAAGAAAAAATAGGTAGACAAGAATTTTTAAAACTTGCATGTAAATGGAAAAATAAATATGAACAAATTATTATTAACCAAATAAAAAAAATAGGATGTTCTTGTGATTGGAATAGGAAGAAATTTACAATGGATAGTATTATGAATGAATCTGTAACAAAAATTTTTGTTAAACTATATAAAGAAGGAAAAATATATAGAGATTATAGTATTGTTAATTGGGATCCATATGCTAAAACTACAGTATCAAATGAAGAAATAATTTATAAGAAATCTAATGGGAAATTATTTTATATTCAATATAAAATTGAAGGAGAAAATAACTTTTTAACAGTAGCTACTACAAGGCCAGAAACTCTACTAGCAGATACTGCAATCTGCGTAAATCCAAAAGATAAAAGATATTTTAATTTAAAAAATAAAAGAGTTATTATTCCTTTATGTTCAAGATCAATTCCTATTATTGAAGATGATTACGTTGATATGAATTTTGGCACAGGATGTTTAAAAATCACTCCGGCTCATGATAAAAATGATAAATTAATTGCAGATAGGCATAATTTATCAGTTATTAATATTTTTGATGATAGAGCTATAATCAATCAAAATGGATTAATTTTTAATGGTAAAGAAAGATTTAAGGCTAGAGAAGAAATTATTGAATTTCTTAAAAGTAAAAAAAGATTAGTAAAAATTGATAATTATATATATAATATAGGTATTTCTGAACGTACAAAATCTATTATTGAACCAAAATTATCTATACAATGGTTTGTAAATATGAAGTATTTTATTATTCCCACTTTAAATTTTATAAATAATAAAAAAATTCATTTTTATCCAAAAAATATAAAAAAAAAATTTAATCATTGGCTTTATCATATTCATGATTGGAATATATCACGTCAACTTTGGTGGGGGCATAGGCTACCTGTTTATTATTATAATAATGAATATTTTGTAGTTTCTGAAACAATTGAAGGAGCTTTAAAAGAAGCGCGTATAAAAAGTGATAATATTTTTTTCTCTTATAAAGAGCTTAGACAAGAAAATAATGTTTTAGATACTTGGTTTTCATCATGGTTATGGCCGATCTCTGTATTTGATGGAATTAGATTTCCTAATAATCATGAAATTAAATATTATTATCCTACTAAAAATTTAGTTACTGCACCTGATATCTTATTTTTTTGGGTAACTCGTATGATAATGTCAGGATATTATCTAATGGGTACTCCACCTTTTAAAAAAATATATTTTACCGGAGTTGTTAAAGATAAACAAAATCTAAAAATGTCTAAATCTTTAGGTAATTCCCCTAATCCTATTGATTTGATAGATAAATATGGAGCTGATGCTGTTCGTGTTGGTATTTTATTAAGTGCTAATACAGGAAATGATTTAATCTTTGAGGAAAATATTTGTTTAAAAGGACGTAATTTAGCTAATAAAATTTGGAATGCATTTATATTAATAAATACTTTAAAATCAGGAAATTGTTTAAAAACAAATATTTACGCTGAATTAGCTATCAAATGGTTTGATAATAAAATTAATAAATTTTTCTATAAAATAGAATTTTATATAAAAAAATCTAGATTTTATGAATCATTT
>Ga0314760_1000028_pt1 | contig 9059 bp, 1 predicted proteins | sample G5R1MT_51_FD_207782 | JGI IMG/M metagenome (GOLD analysis project Ga0314760, IMG submission 207782) | Metatranscriptome of switchgrass phyllosphere microbial communities from Michigan, USA - G5R2_NF_28AUG2017_LR1 (Metagenome... | ecosystem: Host-associated > Plants > Phyllosphere >... | reverse complement strand
GAAGATTAGCTTTGATCTACGCGTGTGGTGACTTCTTTCTATGTGATCTGATGTCGAATTAGATTTTCGAGGAGGATATTTGAACAATGTTCCGCAACAAGAAAGAATTGGATCGCCACGTTCAGGATATATTAAGAAAAGTCAAGAGTGAAAATGAGAGAAATCAGCGCTGTTACAACATAGCTCAACAGTATTACAAAGTGCGAGACTATGAGTCTGCCAAACACTATCTCTCAATGTACCTATCATGGAAGGACGACTCGCCGGCCGCTTACAAACTGCAAGGCCAGATCTGGGAGGCACTGGATGACAAAGTGCGAGCATTGAAAGCCTACAAGACTTCACTTGAATATGAAGCAAACCAACCCGAACTTGTTCTCAAAATGTGTCAGCTGCTCTGCGACACGGATGTAGCGATGGAGGTGGACCGAGCCCACTACTGGTGTGAGCGAGCGGCCGACCTCTTTCCTCATGACCCGGCTGTCTTCCGCCTAAAAGAGAAGCTTCTCAAGCTCGGAGGCAGAGCCAACACTCGCGACTTTGAGGATCTCATCAATTCGGAGATGAAAGCCAGACCCAATGACGTGATAGTCCGCACAAGGCTGATGCGTTTGTACCTGGAGACTGGTCGAACAAAAGCAGCGTACAGCCATGCAGTAGAAGTGGAGGCCAGCCAAGTGTTCCGCAAAGAACTGTCTTGGTACGAGTGCTTCGCACAGATTTGCCAGGCATATGAAACTGAGTTCCCCAGTCAGGTGGACTGGCAGTTCTACCTCACCTGGGTGTCTGTACTCGACAGTGTCGCTTCTTTATCAATGTGTGAGCTTTCACAACCAAAGAAAATTGTTGACTGTGTAAAGGATATTTTCAGCATGGACCAGGTGCTGTTCAAAGCAAGCAATGTGACGCCATCAAAGGACCATTCAGAAGTCTACAAGCAGTTTTTAAGACACATGTCTGCTCAACTTTGCCTACATATTTCCACCCTTATTATGAAAAGAGCTAAGAAGGAGCCGAGTGGCTGGCGAGAGGCGAACAGGGCCGTGTCTCCGGTGCTGTTCCTCGCCATGGCATCCCCTCCTGACACCGAGGCCCCCTGGTGTCTGCAGCTGAAACTGCCCCTCAAACAGACAGTGGCGCGCTGGGCTGACGACGCCTACTACAGACTCAGCCAGGCCGGTTATACATTGCTGGCTCTAGCAAAGGAGGCAGGCAACCAATATACAGAGAAGGTCACACATATGGCTACTGGCAACTGGAGAGAAAGAACATATCAGAAGATATTCACAGGACTGGACCAGAGAGCAAATGCATCTACATCACATTTTGCCCAGTCTGATCTCCTAGCTAAAGTCTCTGTCAGACTACCAACTCACAACTCTGGATTTCTAAAAACAAGACAGCTAGTGCCGGTGTATGAGAAGCTGAGAGACAACCTTCACCATCTGGTGTGGCTGGGGCTGGAAACTCTGAGACACAGCGGAGACAAACTGCCCGCGGAGTTTCATACATACAGCTTCACCAGGCTGAAACTGACAGCTCACAACCCGTCCAACATGTCTGTGGAGACTCTGTGCGCATTGGATGTGGACGCGTTCCTCTACGCTACCGTGTTATGTGCTTCTGCAATCCTGGAGGATGAAGTTGCCAATGGTTTGCATTCAACGAATGATAAACCCATGACCCTACCAGCAGACATATCCAACCTACTCTGCACTCAGGAACAGATGTCTTGGTGGGCGTCGGCAGTGCAGGTGAACAGTCAACAGTTCAGTGAAGGCACGAACCTCGTTGTGCTGAGGCAACAACTGCAGCGAGGGCTCGAGGTGGTTCGAGTCTACGGCAACCACGGACTTGACATCCAGCTTATTGTAAAACTGGCACGCACATTTGCTGACAGGGCATCAAGTGCAAGTGGCAAGAAAGAGGAACAGGCCGCATTAGAAGGAAGGGCATCTCTGTACTGGAATGCTGCTTTGCCTCTTCTTGAGGGGATAGAGAGGAATCAAACTGTCCGTTCTTACAACTCCAAGCTTTTTGAATACCCCAGAAAGGAACTGTCTTCAACTGAGATCAGCCATTACTTGGAGGAAGGTCGTTACTTCATTGCATGTCAGCTGATGAAGTCTGAACAATATGAAAGAGCCGTGGAAGCTTTCAAATCCCTTCGCAGCCCCCATGCATCGTTTAACCAAGCATTGATCTACAAGAAGCTGGCGGCAGCAGAGCTGGAGGAGCGACCCAGGGAGGAGATCACGTCGGAGATGCGGTCACGCCACGTGATCCTGCTGACCAAGGCGCGTGACTGCCTCAACCTGACGTACGAGAGGATCCGCACCGACCGCCAACACTCGCTGCACCAGCCGCTCACTGAGCACATGGAGCAGGTGGAGGCGGCACTCAGTCGGATCGAGCCCGAGAACAATAACATATTTGGAACGGCAATGTCTCTAGATTTTTCCGTCCAACATCTTGGACACACATATCAATCTAGTAATTTAAACCGCAGCGAAGGGGAGGTTACAGAGCCGAGCGTGTCGTCTGTGCGTTCACCCTCAGGAGCAGGAGACATGGGTATGACGGCTATTCGGCTCAACGGTCACACGTCTAGCACACCCCACCGACGTAACCCCACGCACCACACCCGCTACACCTCCACCACGCCAGAAAACAGACGTCCTAATGGGGAACTTATCGATGTCGGACAACTTCTACAGATTCAAGCATTGCATGATGAGTTGAAGAAGGTCCACAGTGAGCAAAAGAGGCTTTCAGACGATCAGAAAAGAATGAACGACGATCAGAAAAAAATGAATGAGAAATTGGACATGTTGCTCGAGAGTATGAATGATTTGATGAGAGATAAAATAAAAGCAACTGGAACTGAAGATTTGTACATATTTGGAGATGAAGAAGAATACCCTGAGGATGTTTTGAATAGTCAATACCCGCCAACGTTTGTACCAACGTACACCCCCACAGCTCAGCCCGCCTCGACGTTCTATCCAACAACACCTCGAGGAGTTCAAGGCACTTCCACTGTGACCTACGGGGCACCTCCCCCCACCCAACAACCCGCAGGAGTCATACCTTTCCTGCCGATGAGAGTTCCTTTAGATCCGACCCTGGCGGGATATCAGACTCCGCAAAACCTGGCTTTGTACAATCAAGGGACACTTCCTTTTACAGAACCGCAACACTTGCCAGATTTTCTGCGCCAGAATATTCCTAAAACTGTTATTCCTACACAACCTGTTATTCCTCCACAACCTGTGATTCCTACGCAACCTGTGATTCCTACACAACCTGTTATTCCTCCTCCACCTGTGAATGTGGTGATTACAACTTCAGACACGTTGCCGACAGGTCCACCTCCTGTCCAGCCGACCCTCAGTGTAACCATCCCTCCGCAGCATCGGCTGGGGACTCTGCCCACCACTCCATCCGCCTCAGTGTCCACATCCATAGCCACTACCACACCACCACCTCACAAGTTCCAGATACCCATGCCGTCCACAGCAACAACACCTAACATGGACAAGTCACCGATCGCTGTACCTGAGGACATCGATTCTGAAGATGACAACGAGGTAGAGCATGATCCATACCCTGACTTCAAACCAATAATCCCCCTACCCAATGAAGTCAGTGTGACAACCGGTGAAGAAGACGATGATGTTTTGTTTGAAAATAGAGCAAAATTATTTAGATTTGTAGATAAAGAATGGAAGGAGCGTGGTGTCGGTGTTGTTAAGATATTAAAGAATAGGAGTTCTGATAGGGTGAGATTATTGATGAGAAGAGATCAAGTTCACAAGATTTGTGCCAATCACTTGTTAAAATCGGATATGGATTTGACTTGGCTTAAGAGTTCTGACCGCGCCCTCGTCTGGGTTGCAAACGACTTTGCTGAGGAAGTTGTTCAGATTGAGAAATTCTGTATAAAATTTAAAACACCTGAAGAGGCTTCAAAATTTATGGAAGTTTTTAATGATTCTAAAATGAAGTATGGACAGAGCCCTCAAAAACCCAAAGAAAAGGAGGAGAAATCCAAAGATGTTAAAAATAATGAGAAAGATGTCGTGCCTCCTAAAAGTCAGGATTCAAAAGGTAAAGTCAATTTAGGAGGTTTTACATTTACATCAGCTCCAAAACTAACAGAGCCAGTAAGTGAAAAGTTAAAACAGGCTGAAGAGGTTAAAAAGGATTCTCAACCCTCCCAAAGTCCATTTGCCGGATTTACCTTCAAACCTCAAAAACCAGCAACAACTTTAGCATCAGCAACTTCCCTCTTTGCTGGGCTCAACAACACTCAAAATAAACACAACTTATTTGAAGATTTGAACAATGACGATGACACTTATGAAGATGCTGGACCAATAATAACCAATGAAGAACCAAAGAAACCGATTTTAAAACAGCCAATCCTTACCTCAGCCCCAACTATAGCTCAAGACATCCAATCAGGGTCACAAGAAAAGCCTGTTTTCAACTTTGCAACACAATCGACATTGGCTTCAAGTACTCCCAAAGAAACACCAAAGTCCATTTTGAAAGAAACTCCCGTAAGCAGCTCTGTAACGCCAGTTAGCGCCAAGTCATCTCCAAACACTAAACACGTTCTCTTCCAGGATTCAACTAAAGTAACACCTAGTCAGGAGACTCCGACATTGTCAGCTCTGTTGACCTCGCCCAAATCGTCAGTTGTAGACTTTGCTGCACTGTCAAAATTGAATGAAAATAAACCTTTGGCGTTTGGTGCTGAAAACAAATCCAAGGGATTTGAAGGAGCTGGAACACCAGTGTTTGGCAGTAAACCGACAGATCAACAAAGTGTAAACAGGTGTAGAAACGACAGTGAAGGGGAACCGGCTGAGGAATTCGTTCCATCTGCAGAGTTCAAACCCGTCATTCCCTTGCCGGAGTTGGTCGAAGTGAAGACAGGAGAAGAGGGACAAGAAGTGTTATTCAACGAGAGAGCCAAGTTGATGAGGTTTGATCCTAGCACTAAAGAGTGGAAGGAAAGAGGCTTAGGGCAGATGAAGATTTTAAAGGACTCTGTAAACGGCATAACACGGTTTTTGATGAGAAGAGAGCAAGTGCACAAAGTCTGTTGTAACCACCGCATTATTCAGAGTTTGGAGTTGAAACCTTCCCCCTCTTCTGAGAAAGCGTGGACATGGTATGCTGCCGACTACTCGGAAGGCGAGGTGAAGAATGAACTTTTCGCTATACGCTTCAAGACCATCGAGTTGGCAAACAAGTTTAAAGAGACAGTAGACAGTGTTCAAAAGCAGCTGAGAGAAGAAAGCACCTCAAAGAGGAGTTGCCCTGACTCATCTCCCCAAACAGCAGTGACGACAAGTGCTGCGGCCAAGTCAACCCAAGAGAACGAGCTACCCAAACTGTCGGAGTTGTACAGACCCAAAGCTGGCAGCTGGGAGTGCAAGGCGTGTTACACCGTCAACTGCGCCAAGGACGACACATGTGTATGCTGTGACAGTCCAAAGGAAAAACCAAAGTCACCGTCAGTGGCTACATCCCCCAAAACCTCAGCAGCACCGTCTCTTGCCGAAATGTTCAAGCCCAAAGCTGGGTCGTGGGAGTGTGGCGGTTGTCTCGTGAGGAATGAAGCTGATAAAACAATATGCCCTGCATGTTCTACACCGAAGCCTGGCCATGAAAACGATGCCAAAGAATCACCCGGTGCGGGAGTTAAGTTTGGATCAACAACGTTCAGTTTTGGTATCAAACCCGAAGAGAATAAAGGGACTGGGTTCACTTTTGGGGTTCAGCCTCAAGGTCCTACCAAGAGCTCATTTACCTTTGGAGTGAAACCTGCAGCCGAAGAATCGACTCAATCTACCACACTGGCAAAACCTACTGGGATCGAGACTGCAAGCAAAACCCAGCCGCTGACTGGTTTCAGCTTTGGAAGCACAACAACATCTAAAACATCATCTCCTTTCACATTTGCTCCAAAAACTGAAGTTGTAGCAACTTCTGCTGATTCTACTACTTCTGTACCTGAAGTCAAGGACTCGAGCCCATTTAAATTTGGAAACGTGTTTGGAAAAATTGAAACTTCTTCCTCCAAAGCTTCTTTCATGTTCGGTGGAGGTTCCAACTCTTTTTCAGATGGCCAAGACCCAACGCCCTTCGGAGGTGCGGGAAAGTACGAGTTTAGCTTCAGCGGAGTCAAGCCTTGTAAGTCACCGAGCTCGCTGAGCGGAGGCCGATCTCCCGGCTCAGTCCACGGGCAAGACTCGGACAGCGAGACCGATGAAGTGGACGAAGAAGAGGGCGACCATATTATCTTTCAGCCGGTAGTGCCGCTGCCTGACAAGGTTGCCGTGACAACGGGCGAGGAGGATGAGGGGGTTCTGTACTCCCATCGAGCCAAACTCTATAGGTTCGCACAAGGAGAATGGAAGGAGCGGGGAGTCGGTGATATTAAAATATTAAGACACAACGATACACATAAAATAAGACTGCTGATGAGGCGCGAGCCCATCCTGAAGATCTGTTTGAACCACTACCTGACGGCGGACATGTCGTTCACGCCCAAGGATGACCGTTCGTGGCTGTGGAGTGCGCAGGACTTCGCTGACGGTCAGCTCACCACCGAGCAGTTCTGTCTCAGGCTCAAGACTGCCGAAGTTGCCTTCGAATTCAAGGCCGCAGTCGACTCTGCACAAGGTGAACTTGAAGCATCCATTAGTGAGATATCACCAGCTTCTGGAGATGAAAATGATTTGGAGATAGTTTTCGAGGCCAGCGTTTCGGAGGAGCTGAAGCAGAAAGCCTTGGAACTTAAACTGCCTCCAAACTTCTACAACTATCTTAACGCTGCACCCTGCCCAGGCTGTAGAGGTTGTGAACCAGATTCAGAGGAAGAATTATCAAAAGACAGTTCCAAGACACCAGTCTCTACACCATCATCAAAACCAGCAACAACTACTTCCACCACAGTAACCACTCAGCCGTTCGTGTTCACGGTCAAAACCACAACCAGTGAGACCAAGCCATCAGTTCCCGCAGTCACGACTGCGTTCCAGCCGTTCTCGTTCAGTGTCAAAACTTCAACAACAACTCCATCCTCTGTGTCCGTGTTCAGTACTCCCTCCTCTACGCAACCAGTTACAACAACATCCTCCACGTTTACCTTTTCTTTGGACAGCACGTCTACAGGATCAACGTTATTTGGAAATTCCAACTCCAAAACAAGTTCGGTGTTTGGTAGCCCTACTGCTTCTCTGAATCAACCCCCTGGAAAATCCTTGTTCGGAAACACATTTGCCAACACAACACCTACATTTAACAGTTTTTCTTTCAATTCTCCTAAAACAAACATATTCGGAGGCTCTGATTCCCCAAAACCATCCATATTCGGAGGTTCCGATTCACAATCGCCTCAAAGTATCTTCGGCACTCCAACGGCTGGTGATGTTTCCTCTGAGAAGGGGTCATTTAGTTTTTCCAATTTTGGCTCTTCACAAACAACACCCCAGACTAGAGAATCAGTGTCTAGCACCCCTTCGTCTCAAACTCCATCAGTGTTTGGAGGCAATTCTCAGCTGGGAAGTTTGTTTAACAATCTCAATTCAAATCCTACAACTGACTCTGGACCATCATTCCTGTTCAAAAACACCACAAGTTTTAGTGATATTGCTGCCAGTACCACTAAACCAGCTTTTGGCTCTGAGTCTGAAACAACCAACTTCTCGTGGAAGGGTGCTGGAACAACAGTGTTTGGAGGAAATTCAAAACCTGCAACACCCAAAGTGAAAGGGGAGGACAGCGGAGGGGAGGGAGAGGAAAGTGACTCTGAAGAGGCTGATAACAACCATGATCCTGTATTTGAGCCGATAGTTCCTCTCCCCGATGCAATTGAGGTGCGAACTGGTGAAGAAGATGAAGACAAAGAATTTTGCCAAAGAGCTAAATTGTACCGCTATGACTCAGATTCTAAGGAATGGAAAGAGAGAGGAATTGGGGAAATGAAGATTCTCAGGCATCGTGATAATAACACGTTCCGTTTCCTAATGAGGAGAGATCAGGTCCACAAAGTAGTTTGTAACCAACTGATAACCCCAGAGATGGGAGACCTGCAGAACCTGGCTGGCTCAGACAAGTCGTACTGTTGGGCTGGAATGAACATGGCAGAAGAGTACAGCGAGCCGCAGTTGGAGAAGCTCGCAATTAGGTTTAAGAACTCGGACATCGCTCAGGAGTTCAAAGCACGATTTGAGGAATGTATCGCTAAAATAAAAGCTCAAAAAGAGAATTCTGTTTCAGCTGTGGATGAGCCAGTTGTCACCATCGAGGAGGTAGCAACCGAGTACAGCGAAGGCAGTGGGGACTACTGCGAGGGAGATTACCTCGATGATATGACACCGTTGTTTGAGAAAAGAGCCTCTCTGTATGTCCGACACCCGCAAGAAGGATGGACCAAGATTGGCCAGGGGGAGCTCAAGTTCTTCTACAACAATGAAATCAGTATGGGAAACATCACCTTTCACAAAGACAATGACGAGACGCTGATGATATCTGCCAGCGCCAACAGTAATGTGCAGGAACTGAGTGACAGGGAAGTGGCTTGGCAAGGGCAAGACTACGATATGGACGTGTCTCAATCGGTTGACCATCAGGAGTACAAAGCCGAGTTTAGCAGCAAGCAGGCTGCTTCTGAGTTTTATGAATTATTTAGAGAGATAACAGAACTATCGCAGACATATGACTCATCCTATTTAGACAGTGAGGGGGAGAATTAGACTGTTAGTGTGCTAGGTTATATGATTTTCCCTATAGGAATTTTGTTACAGTTATTTGCTCTTTTAAAAGTTGTTTATACTTTTATTCTTTTTTTAATCAATGTAAACACTTTGTAAGTTATGAATTGTATTATATAATTATTTAGCTCTAAACTACTTGAAAGCCCAACTTGTTGACAGTGAAACTGTATTGTTTTACCTGATATTTTGTGATAAATAAAAGTTTTCTTGACGGGTTTATGCGCCTTATGTTTCTTTACCCATTCTCAAATCGGTAACCACCTG
>Ga0314760_1000027_pt1 | contig 9088 bp, 3 predicted proteins | sample G5R1MT_51_FD_207782 | JGI IMG/M metagenome (GOLD analysis project Ga0314760, IMG submission 207782) | Metatranscriptome of switchgrass phyllosphere microbial communities from Michigan, USA - G5R2_NF_28AUG2017_LR1 (Metagenome... | ecosystem: Host-associated > Plants > Phyllosphere >... | reverse complement strand
TTTTCAAAATTCGAAAGTGAAGGGGAGGAACCACAGACTTGTCGTCTGTAGGCGGAGTTTGGCCCCAAATTAGATTTCTGCGCATATCGTCCGAGTTGAAAAGCACCAAAGTTCCGTTTTTATAGTGTTCCCTCTTCCATTACGCGACAAGTGACGCCGAAAATGAGAGAGGAGAGGGAAAGGTTCTCCGTTGGTCAGTGAGACACAGCCTGTCGATGAAGAAGTGCCGCTCCGGCGGAGATAATTTTAGGGATAAGTAGCCATATATAGGACACGTAGTGAGTGCGTGCTCAACTTCGTAAGTAAGATCATCTGTATTTTTCTTGTGCTTAGATAAAGTTCGCTAGGCGTAGCCCTAGTAACTTATGCAACAAGACTTGGCCCTAATTAAAAGTGTAAAATAAATGAACTAATCACATTAATATAATTGGAAAAGTCAACTATCTAGGCTAGGCCTAGTTCAATATTGAAATAAATTAACTTAATGAACTAAATACATTAATATAATTGGGAAACCAACTAGCTAGGCTAGGCCTAGTTCAATATTGAAATATATTTGGACCAAAGCTAATACTGTAGGCTCAGTTGTATTACTGTAGCAAAAGATTAAACTTGTACACAATGAATTAAACTGCAATCTACTAAGAAGAAAATTTTAGAACAATTTATACTTTTCAACTGCCATAACTGAAAACTAAGAAACACCTTTACCAAGATCCTGACAACTTTGTAAAAAGAAAAATGTGTCCATTCTATCAGAGATAATTAAGTAGGACTGGGGTTCTTAGGCTATATAAAACTGAAATGTAATTGTATTAGAGCTGGTACCTAATAGGACTTTTACTGTTTGGAATTTAAATATAAGATATGCCTAATCAAAACCTTTTGTTATTAGTATTCTAAGCCAATAAATTATGTATTAAATAGCCAGGATTTTCATTGTAAGCACCTGATTTCACGAACTCCACCCGTACCCACAAGACTTCCACATTTGAAATAATTCAAATGGGTCTTCCCTGAGATTAAGATAATTGTTTGCTCTACCGACTAAAAAATAAAAAAAATATAGAACCCTGAGATAAATAAATTAATTAATTTTGACAAGAAATAATATTTTTTATTATTAAAATAAACATTATAAGAGAACCCGGAGCAAAAGATGGCCCCCCGAACGTGGAGCTCGTGAAACATGGTTGATTAAAGTAGGTAGGCTGATTATAAAAGGTCATTGGTCATTTGAATTTAAATAGCCTAGGCCTAGTATAACTTTGTTGAAAAATTTGTCTGAAGGAAAACTTTCCAAAATGGAAAATAGCGAAGTAGGCCTAGGTTTGAACGTAGATCCTAACAATAGTGTAAATGAGTCTTTGATCTCTGACGGAGATTTTCTAGGCTGGGACTCACAAGAAAGACTAAATTTTCTGGACCTAGCGAATGTAACTAAAACAATGAATAGGCCTATGACTGCCAATCTAGTAAAAGAAGTAAATCCTAATTTGAGTAATAGTAATGATGATTTTCAAAACAAGTTATTGGTTATGTTGCAAAATATGAATGATAACATTAATAGTAAATTTGCAGAAGTAAATGAGACTTTAAAGGAAATAGAGACTAAGTGGGAAACTACTAACAAAAAACTAGATTGTGAAGTTAATCAAATTCATCAAAGAATTGATGAGACTGAAGTAAGGTTAAAATCTACTGATAGTGAGATACAAGAGTTAGGTACTAAAACTAAAAGCCTAGAAGTAGTAGTGAACAACAATGTAACTAAAATAGATCAGATTGAACAGCAATGTGAAACAGGTAGGCTAGAGTGTAGAAGTAGGGTTGATGACCTCTTAAGTAAAAGGGACCAGTTTGAGTGTAGGTATGACCAGGAGGCAGTTGTAGTGTCAAACAAAATCCAAAGTTTAGAGCTAGCTAGCGAAATGGTTAATAGTAAAATAGAACAGGTAGTTTCAGAGGTAGAAATAATTAAACAAAGAACTCAGCCTACTTATGTTTTGAGCCAAGAATTAAAATCGCCTAGCACCATAAGTGCTAATGCGGAACTTTTTCTTACAATGTTCAATAATGAACAAAATTCCGTACATCCGATGATCTATTTGAAGTTTGCTAAGAAGTTTGTAGAAGTGTCAGGGGATAATTGGGAAATTCAATTGTTACACCTAATTAGATACCTAAAAGGGGAACCGGGAACCTGGGCTAGACAACTCGTAGATAGGTTTGCTAGTTTTTCTCAATTTGAAAATGAATTTAAGAGGAAATACTGGGGTAACGCAAGACAAAGGGAGTTTGAATGTGAATTGATGGGAAGGGGTAGTTTCAAAATAGGAAAAGTAGATTTGCAAACTTACATAATGAACTATTATGAAATTAATAAGATGTTGGATAAGCCAATCAGTATGGAAACATTTTTATCTTACATTTGTAGACACTTGCCAGAAAGTTCAGCCGCAGCTGTTCAAATGATCATGACAGTTAAACAAGTTAAGACTGAAGTCGAATTAGAAGCAATGTGTAGGAATCTAAGGGTAATACACGACAAAGAGAGTTTACCAACGAATAGTAGCAATCACAACTATAAAGCAGGTAACCAAGACTACCGTAACAAAGACAACTTTAAGCAGAACAGCGCTAGGCCTACTCTAAATCAATGTACAGAAGTAAAAAGTCATGTAGTAGAAGTTGAGGATAGGCCTAGGGAAAATGTGAACAGAGATAGATCAAATATGGGGGGTGAAAACTATCATGAAAATAGGCCTAACGCATACGGTAATAACCGGAACAACTATAGAGGGAATTATAGAGGGAACTACAGAGGAAATAGTTATCGAGGTAATTATAGAGGGGGAATTAATGTAAATGATTGACTAGCATCCCCACATGTTAACTGTGTTAATTTTGATAAGTCACAACAAATAGATAGGCCTATTTATAATGGGTATGAACTGTTGGGTGATTCTCAACTAGTTAGATTTTCAAAACAATGTTTAAATTTTCAATCACAGTTAATATGTGGTAAATGGACTGCAGGACTATGTAGAGGGGGACAGACAATAGCCGAGTTAAATCAGAATATTAAACAGAATTGTGAAAAGATGAGTAGTAATGTTTTATTAATGATTGGCACTAATGATTTTTTGAAATACAAATCGAAAAATGAAATAATTAATGACTACAAATCACTTATTGAAACTTTAGTAAAAAGTACCAGAAACATTATAGTATTGACTATTCCGCCGATTCCTAAGTTAGCTTTGAGTAATAAAGAGCATTTCAAAAAACTAGAACAAGTAAATGCATTCATTCATAGCCTAGCCTGTCTTAAGCAAATTCAGGTGGTAGACTTAACAAATCAGTTCATTGACAGTAGGGATGAATCCGGATGTAGAAGGAACCTATATGAGGAAACCATCTACCTCAGTAACAGACAGCTACCGGACTTAGTACATTTGAATAAGAAGGGGTTTTTAACTGTAAAGAAAATTATTGACAATCATTGTCAGTCTAGTAAGAAAAGTGAATTAGCACAACCAGATAGTCAAAGCGATAAATCAAGTAGAATTTTGGGGGGTAGTACTGCGGTATTAAAAAACTTTGTAGGCCTAAAGAAAGTAAATGACATTTTTTGTTATGATGACCTTAGCAATGAACTTTTAGATGAAAATAACTACAATGAAAGACCCATAGAGTCGGTAAATAGTTTTTTACCAGTTATTGATGTTTGTATAGGTAACATTATGAACAAATGTATTGTGGATTCTGGTTCACAGGCCACAATAATATCTGAGCAGTTCTATAATAAAGTTAAAGAGAGTGTTAACTATAGAATACCAGAGTTACCTGTGTCAAACACAACCATTGTCGGTGTTACGGGAAACCGCAGTAAGAGAATCGAAAAACAAGTTCAGTTTGACATTACTTTAAATGAATTAACTATAAGTATTGATTGTCTTGTAGTAAAGGGCATTCATGTTGATTTATTGTTAGGGTGTGACTTTTTGACCAGACATGATGCAATAATTGATTTTAAAGGAAAAAGGCTTAACCTTACTCATTTAAATAAATATTACAGCATTGGATTGAGAGAGAACAGTAGTCATGGTGGAACAGTAGGTAGTATTAACATTGTTCAGGTTAATTACATTAATAATTTGATTTATGACCAAACTGATGAATTGAGTAGTCAGTTAAATGAGATAAATAACTTGATGCTTAGTAGTGAAGTTAAGCTTAAGCCTAACCAAAGTTCAGCGGCGAATATTGATGAAATCATAGATAAAAAGATAGGGGACATGAAGGGTAACAAGGAAATAGGCCCACAACCTAATTTAGAAAAATTAAAATGTGTCTTAGTAAAGAATAAAGAAGTATTCTCAGACAAGCCAGGTTGCATAAAGAATTATGTAGCAAAGTTAAATTTGAAAGTAGACAAGCCCTATATAGGTAAGTCATATCCGGTACCGTACCATAAGAGGAAAGCTGTAGAGGAAGAGTTAAATAAATTAAAAGAAATGGATGTGATTGAAGTGTCGGATAGTAGTTTTTCTAACCCGCTAGTGTGTGTAGTTAAAAAAGATTTGTCAATCAGAACTTGTCTTGATTCAAGAAAACTAAATACTTTTTTAACGCCAGATAGACAATCAACCGAAACAACAGAAGAAATTTTACAGAAATTTATGAATGTAAAGTATTTTACTGCTCTTGATTTGACAATGGGGTTCCATCAAGTGTTGTTAGATAAAGATTCTAGGAAGTATGTAGCTTTCACATTTGGGGGTAGGAATTATCAATATAAGAGGTTGCCATTCGGATTGAATGTCAGCACAGCACTTTTTACCAAAGCTATGGACACTATTTTTGGTCCAGAATTCTCGGAATTCTTAACATGTTATGTAGACGATATTTTAATAACCTCAAAATCATATGATGAACACCTTGAGCATATCGATAGAGTCCTAAGTAGATTAAAAGAATGTGGAGCTACTGTAAAAATAGCAAAAACAGAATTTTTAAAGAAAGAAGTTAAGTTTCTAGGCTACGTCTTGAGTGACAAAGGGATCTCAATGGACCCAGAAAAAGTAAGTAAAATTCAGAATTTTCCAGAACCAGATAACTTAAAAAAATTGCAGGGTTTTTTAGGCTTATGCAACTATTACAGAGCTTTTCAAAAGAATTATTCATACTTGACAGGACAGTTTAATCATTTGCTAAGTAGTAAAAGTAAGTGGACTTGGGGAGACAAAGAGAGTGGAATTTTCAAAGAAATTAAAGTTAAATTTTTGGAATCAATAGTTTTGAATCACCCTGACTGGAAAAACCCATTTTTTATCAATACAGATGCATCAGACATTGGTGTAGCTGCTATATTGTATCAGTACAATGATGTAGGTGAAGAGAAAGTAGTTTGCTTTGCTAGTAGGACACTAATCAATGCAGAAAAAGGGTATTCCACCACTGAAAAAGAATTACTGGCTGTAATTTTTGCTTGTAGAAAATTTAGGTCATACATTATAGGGCATTTTAAGGTAATTGTCAGATCTGACCATAGGGCTTTGTCTTTTTTGAAAACATGTAAGCTTACCAACGGTAGACTATTGAGGTGGAGCCTTGTTCTACAGGAGTATAATCTAGACATTGAGTATGTGAAAGGTAGGGATAATATACCAGCAGATGTATTGTCGCGAGCAACGGACAGTGAATATCAGACTAACCGAGATATGAATACCATTCAAGTATTAAAGACTAATGTAAAATGGGGGGTAGAGAATAAAGAATTCAGTAAATTGTTAAAGAAAATAGGGGAACAGCAAAAACAGGATAGCAAATTAAAGGAGATTTTGATTAGATTAGAAAGTAGGGAGGAAAATAAAGTAAAAAATAATTTCATGGTACATAATGGAATTTTATTTCAAAAGAAAAGGGGAAGCGATGAACAGTTCAGAGTTTGCATACCGGAATGTATAAGAAATAAATTAATTGAATTGTCTCACTTGAGATATGGTCATATGGGGGGTGGTAAGATTTACTTATGCCTAAAAGACTTTTGTGTATTTCCTTCTATGGAAAAAACCATAAAAAATCTACTGAAAAAGTGTGTGTTATGTCAGAAAGCTAAGCAGGTGACAGTAAAACAGATAGGGAGTTTGAGGCCTATAGTTCCTGAGAGAGTGAGACAACTTGTGTCTGTTGACCTAATAGGGGAATTACCTGCTGGAGTAGGGGGAGTAAAATATATCTTTGTAGTAGTTGATGTTTTTTCAAAATATGTAAAGTTATATCCAATTAAAAAAGCAAGTACAAAAATATTACTAAGCAAGATATTTGACAGATACATTCCAGAAGTAGGTCCTGTAGAAGCAATCTTAAGTGACCATGGCACACAATTTACTAGTGATATGTGGTATAATAAATTAGAAAAAGAAAAGATAAGAGCAATACATACATCAGTTTATCACCCTCAATCAAACCCAACAGAAAGAGTAAATAAAGAAGTGAATAAAATGATTAGGATATATTGTCATAATAAACACACTAACTGGCCAGCTGTATTGGAGTTTGTGGAACAATGCCTCAATAACTCAGTACATGGGGTAACAGAACACGTACCGTCAGAAGTCATGTTAGGGAAAGTAAATAAACATTTTTTGGAAAGTATCTTTGAGTTTCCAAGAAATAGACAATTAGACCATATTGAGTGTATCAGGTTAGTGAGAGATAAAATTAAGAGTAAAGCTGAAAAAAGAAAATTAAAATTTGATAACAAAATAAAGCCAATAAAATTTGAAGTAGGGGATAAAGTGTTAGTAAAAACTCATCATTTATCAAACAAGTTCAACAAAAAGATTAAAAAGTTCTTTTTACTATTCGCTGGTCCCTTTGAGGTAATAGAAATTAAGATGGATAATGCTTATGTGGTAAAAAATACCAATACAGATGAAGTTGTTGGTACTTATAACATTACACAGCTTAAGAAATTTATTCAGTAAAATAAATGCAGTAGGGTAAGGGGCTTTTCCTAAGTGAGGGTACGACTTCCTTTGTGCCCTTAAACAAATGGAAGGAGGTTACATAAAAGGCCACTAGTTATATGCTAGATGGTAGCGACAAAAAAAATAATTAAACTATGTTCTTTCAACTAAGTAATTATCTGCATAAAAATATATATATTCAATGAAAAGCTAGAGAATTATATAAAATAAATGAATACTATAATCTTGATTTTATTTTATAAATTACATAATACTGATTTACAAACCATATGAATAAAGAATCGTACATGTTGGAATAACATAGTTTAATAGGTATGTGAACCCGGATGGTGTTGTGTGTGACCATATTTTTTTTATAACGATCCGTCTTAACGTGAGGGGAAATTGAATGAATGTTGTATGAATGATTTGAAAAAACTTTTTAGATTTAAGGCAAATAAAAATGAACAGGGCGGGAAATACCCCCCAGCTGAATATTTTATCTGATTAATTTTGCGGATCGGCCCGGGCGACTGGTACGAAGGCCTGGAAACATGCGGTCTGCCAGTAGTAGTTATACTCTGCTGGTAGATTGTATGAAAGAAGGGTAACTTCATGTCCCCGTGGTCTGAAGACGGATCGTCCCAATTTACGGTGCTCTATGTCCCTGCAATGTCTTCCAAAGCCGGAGCACCTAAAATGCTTCGCATTCCGCAAGCAACAATTACTAAATTCACCATTTCACCTCTGTACTTGTTAAACGTGAGAAGTACATGTTAACATACCTAGTCACGTATAGTTTTAAGGATCTGATTATATGTCAGAAGACATTGAGTTTTTATTGATTTTTTTAAAAAAATTATGTCATGCTGTCTTATATGTGTCCATTCAAAAAATTGAATTCTCACTATTGACGATTTATTAGGATCGATAGGGATGGTCATCAAATATTATGTCTGCTTTGTCTTAAGTAAGCCTATGTCAGATCAGGTAAATTTTACATCTGAGATTAGTGCCATACTAAAGCTAGGACCATGTTATCCTAATTCCGAACACATGATTTCTAGCATGGAATATTGTACTAATATAGACATAGTCGTTCAAAAGAGAAGCCAAGTCATTCCTAATTACTGAACAGGTTAATTTAAATTCACAATAATCTTTCGTGTTGATACTTTGTTGCTATATAACCTGGCCATAACTCAAAATAATATTCAGGAATAGCGAACTTTGCTGTAGAATCATGATTATAGCAGTCTTTCTGAATTGAATATTGTATTGTATTGTTTAAAAAATAATAGTATTTGTTCATGACCATTTGACCATTTCTGAAGGGTATTAAGGACTATGTATTTTGTATTGTTTATGATTAGGATCTTATCTTTGTGTATTTGTTAATTCATTTCTGTATTTTTTTAATCAAATGTAAAAAAAAAAGGGGAAAGAAATCATCTCTGAATATGTAAAGAATGTACAAAATAATAAACAATATGTAATTGTACCTGTGAACGTTAGGTTGTGATGTGATAGTGTATGTGTATGTGCGCGTTAGTCAAACTATATAACGCAAGGAAAACAACACCACATTGGAAATAAAATGGAATACAAGGAAGCCAAATACATTCAAGCTATGTATTATAAACAAGAAATTGGAAGTCAATGATGATAAAATGAAGCATCATAAAATACTCAAGAAAACTTGTAATAGAGGTAATCACAACAAATCAAAGGTACGTGGTGACAATTACATAAAATTTCATAAAGACATTTTATTATGAACTATAATACAAAATAGTAGAACAAAGACATTTTATTATGAACTGTTACTGTATTAACATTATAAACATTTTTTCTTAGCTTTTAAGAGATATTTTCAGATTTTCAAGGTGAAAATGACTATGAGGTGAAAATGAGATTTTCAAGGAGTATTTATGTGACTGATTTGTTAAAATGAATTTTGTATCACATCCATGTATTGTATGTAAGTAAAAGAAAAAAAAAATTGTTTTCAGGTATTTTATGTTTAGATTAAGGATTAGGGTTTTTCAGATAAAGAATGGACACATAGGTAGGAAGTAGCTTGTTTAATTTTTTTATGGTAAAAAAAATAA
>Ga0314760_1000024_pt1 | contig 9370 bp, 1 predicted proteins | sample G5R1MT_51_FD_207782 | JGI IMG/M metagenome (GOLD analysis project Ga0314760, IMG submission 207782) | Metatranscriptome of switchgrass phyllosphere microbial communities from Michigan, USA - G5R2_NF_28AUG2017_LR1 (Metagenome... | ecosystem: Host-associated > Plants > Phyllosphere >... | reverse complement strand
GTTGTACAGTACATATAACAAAAACAACATGTTAAGAGGGTGTAACCATAGAACGTGTTTCAATATCCTATTCTATTCAATAACTTTAACTTATCCTTATATCACATTATCAACTCAACTAAAATATACAACAATTTTTCTTTTTTTCTGTTTAATGTAAAAAAAAAATAAATCTGCAAAATTCTGTAAATAATACTTCAGTCTAGAGATTATCAAAGACTAGAAACTCATCCACTTAGAAAACATGAAAAACTGTTCAAAATATTTGTGTATTTGCTTTCAAAGAAAAATTGTTGTGACTTTTTTAAACCCAAAACGAATTAGTCAACGTTACTAAATATCTGCATTGATTGCGGCTCAAAGCCTTAATTTTGAAGGAAGGTTCGATAGGGAAATAAACATGCTCGAGTGTTAAAGGTGGTTTAACAGCTCAAATATTTGGGTGTAATGTGTCTTTGTCGAAACAAAAGACCAATGGCTCTTAAATTTAGACTAACACATTTTAAATGTTTAAACAAAAATTACTAAAGATTGGCTGAAGATTCAATGATGGTATTTTTTAACTGTAAACATATTTAGTGCCAAACTTTAAAAGGCAAAAAAGGTAGCTCGACAAATTTGAACACAAAACTATATTTATTAATTGGACATCTCTACTTAGAGTGCACAATTTATATATAAATATTTTTGTAAACAAAACTTCTCCAGTTCTGAACTGATTTTAACGTCAAAAGATGTCTTTAACCGAAGTTGTTCAAAAGTTGTCATGTTATTCAAATGGGAATTTAGTATTATTATTATATACTAAAGTACACATAGCTTCAAAACGTTGGCCTACATTGTTCCAACAAAACACAACCAATCCAGTGTAAGTGGGTGGTTATTTTGTCTGGTTCCACTTTTCACCTACAGATTGCATCACATTATTTTGGAACTGCTATTTTGTGCATTTAACTACTTTTTTACTTTAAGTCTGATTTTAACAATTGAGGTTTCAAATCAAAGGGATTTTCCCCTATATTTTATATCAGGACATGATTTTCTTTCCACTTTCCACCCTTCTTAAGCATCAATGTTATGGATATCTATAGTTTACACCTTTTACACATGATTTATGTGTACTATACTTGCATTTAAAAGAAAACAAACCTGAATAATACATTTTGTAAGAAGAGTGGAAAGTGGATCATTAGACTTGCATTTGAGATCACATGTTTAAAGTGCAAGATTTATCGAGCACTTAAAGCATATGATGGAGAATATGCAATGATCTGCTTTCCACTTGGTTTTTGAACAATACTTTTTGTTAGACTACAAAAATTCCACACCAAGGCGTAAATAGCTGTTTTCTGAACGTCATTTTATGTTTGAAAGTAGCAGTTTGCAGCCCTGTTAGTAGTTAGGGTTGAAAATCTGCTGTTCGTATATTAATTTAATAAAACATTCACTTCAATGTATGCATTCTGCAATATTTGCTGTAGGTGTTCACTGTTATAGTTCAAATGTCCGTTAGCACATTTAGTTTTACTTTATTACATTTATTTCTTAGCTTTTCTTATAAAGTGTTTGCACTTAAGGTGGAAATGTTTTGTGCTCTTTCCATTCATTCAAGTTCTCACTAGATCTCAATCTGCAAAAAGTCATTTTCGGCCCTAGGGCGAAATATACTATTACCTACATGCAGGAGTAAACAATGTAATGGTGAAACACATACACATATGATTACAACAGGTGAAACGAGTGGTAATAGAGTAACAAAAAACACAATAAATCATTATGAAACTTTAAGGTTAATACAGAAATGTTTCAGGATTGTTTTCTTTTTAATTCAAGTATAATGTGTTCTGGAACTTCTAGTACTAGCACGCAGCTATTAAAAGAGCCAAGCTGTTAGAAGCTATAAGCATTTTTTATACCAATGATAACTGATACTTCTTCGGCCGAGATATGTTTACCAATCTCAACAAACCTTATAAGCAACTCCCCATCAAACCATTTAACTGACTACATTTCTCCCTGAAATTCGTCACTAACTTTCAGCAATGTAGTATGTAATCTTATAAGGATAAGTTAATTTGAGAAGAAAAATCAACATGGAAAAACAGGGTTTAAAACATAAAATAATACTTAACCGTAGGATGTCTAGCACGTACAATTAAAGCTAACTTGTGTTCATAACTATTTAGCGTGTTAATCCTCAACACACTTGATTCATTTTATGATTACCTGGAATAGAATTACTTTGAAAAATAGAAGGCACTCCACTCAGTGTTGAACTTTCTTAAAATAAACTAAAACACAAACTAGTACCAGTGCCAGTTTTTTGGGTTTGCATTAGATATTGTTTTATTTCAAATACAGTAAATTAAACCCATTTAGTAATTTGTCGTTTATTTTTTCTGGACATCACCAAATCATACACTCAAGAGACATAACAAATACTTATGTGTGAATTATAAACACACGAGATTCTTTGGTGTAATTATAAAAAAAACATAAATTTACAATAACTTATAAATATTGGACACAATGAAACTAAAATCAATTGATATTTTACTTCAACATAGTAGGCTACATTTATTATTTAAACGAAAAAAGCTGCCACAATCTAACAAAATCAGTAAAACTTATTATTTCCCACAACACTAAAAAAAATTTGAGAAAACTCAATTCATTGTTGAACAAAGAGATAGGTTTTACGATCAATATTTTCTTTTTTAACTTAACTCAATGGAAGTAGACCCCATTAAGACTTTAGTTAAACACACAATAACAATAATAAATAACAAATATGAAATATTGCGATCAAGAAGTAGTATCATAAAGTGTTTCCTCATTTGAGGATACAGCAACTAATAGCCTATGGGGACAATATACCCCAAAAAACAACTTAGTTGATTAAGTAGAAAAAGTGAACTCGTACAAATGTTGCTGTATATCTATAGGTTAAAAATCAACTTCTCCCAATCCAAAGTCAATAAACTCAGCCACTAATGTGCAAAAGGGCACATGTTTGTTTTTATCTGTTATAATTATCCAAATAATATATTATTATGATCCCACCGATACCTAGCCTTTATTCATATATCAGACTCTGTTAGTTTAAGTACTTTGAAGGCCTTAGAAAAAATGGGCCTAAGAAAATATTTGTATATTTATCTTGAGGTTGTAAGGGGGTATTTATACTTAGTGTAACCGCTTAATATAAAAACCAACCTTTCATTCAGTGTGTTTACACGGTTGCACTTGAATACGATTACGTGATGTTTAACGGTATATTTGTAGATGTAGTAATTGCATGATAGCCCCATTGACTATGTACACAAGTTGAAAGTACTGGATACCCGCAAAGCTGCCTAAAGTGATGCTCTCACTCACCTAACGTCACATCAGTTATTCTTCCAGCAGGTGTTTTGGGCACACTAGATTTTTTTTATTCACCAACTACTTTTTTGAAATGTATCTATGAAAATCGAATTATCTTCATGGATATTGCATGCTAAGGCTTTTTATTCTTTGGTCAAAAATACTTCTGCGGAGTAATGGTATGAATTTCTGTTACAGAACACTGGAATTACAAAGTAACCTATATGGTAAGCGAGCTTGCCCTCTGATTTTTGCCTAAATAACCTGGCCTTTGGCCCTTTTTTGTACACTAAATAATCCATGCATAGTTTTATTTGTCGAGTTTTAGATTTTTGCTTACCCCAAAACCAAGTGTTCCTAAAAGTATTCCGATTCATGGCTATATAATAATATTTCCTTGTACACATCCATAACAACGTCTTCTTATCTGGTTTCAGTAACAGCTATCGCATGTCCAGTCAGACATTGTACATAGTCAACAGCAGTATCGATTAAAAAGAATGCAATAATACTTTAAAATTAAACTAGTAAAACCAATTTTTGACGGATACTGTTTCTAAAAGTCTCCAACCCGATTCTTAACAAAAACCATTACATGGTTGAAAACCGATTCCACTTTGAGTTAAATATTACCTTATAAAAACGATATTGAAAACCCCCAGTGTTTATCGAAGCGATTATCCAGGACCTATCCTAGGGAGCCCCGCGAACGCGGCTCCTCTATCACAGCCATTCTCAGACGCGGAGGCGAGGGCGAGACCTCCTGTGTTCGTGTCAAGTTAGCTGTCGCCCTTGCGAGCAAACGAGATGAACACTTGCTCCAACGTGGTGTCGCCGACCGTATAGTCCTCCACGATCGAGTGGACTTTCTTCAGTTTCTCCATCTCGGAGAATATCTGCGACAGCGGCATGCTCGTGTCCGTCATCTGGTAGTGCAGCAGTGTCTTGTGTTCGTCTTTGAGCGTGCAGTTGAAGGTGAACGCCTTCTGCACGTCTGTCTTGAGGTGTTGTGACAACGTGTCCTGTTCAGGCAGAGTGTGCAGTTTGATCATGATTGTGTAGCCTTGGCCGTACCTCTGCTTCAGGTACTGGTTACTGCCGATGCACTTCATACGGCCGCGCACCATGATCGTGATCCGCGTGCACAGCGCCTCACACTCTTCCATGCTGTGGCTGGTCAGTATGATGGCCTGTCCGCTCTTCTGACAGCGGCCGAGGGTGTCCCAGAGGTTGCGTCGCGCCACGGGGTCGACTCCGGTGGTCGGTTCGTCCAGGAACACGACCGGAGGGTCGCCGATGAGCGCGATCGCCGTGCTCAGCTTGCGTTTGTTGCCGCCGCTGTAGTTCTTCGACAATCTGTTCCGGTACTCGTCCAGTCCTAGCAATGAAATCCAGTCGTTGATCTGTGATTGGATCTGTGCCTCGGGGATGCCACGGAGGTTGGCGAACAATCTCAGGTTCTCCTCTCCAGTCAAGAACCGGTTGATGCCGTCATACTGTGGGCAGTAGCCGATCTGTGCCAGGTACTTGCTCCTGTTGCGGACAAGGTCGTAGTGCAGAATCCTCGCCGACCCTGCCGTCGGGTTCTCGTCTCCGGTCAACATGCGGAAAGTTGTCGTCTTGCCGGCTCCGTTCACTCCCAGCAGGCCGAAGCACTCCCCGGCCGACACACGGAAACTCACTCCTTGCACGGCAGCAAACGAACGGCTGAACTTCTTGGCCAATCCGTCCACCACCAGAACAACGCTGTCGTCTTTCCTTTCTCTGACGGCGTCAACTTTATCTCTTTCATCTCTGACATCAGAATCTTCAGTGAGGAGTTTGTCAAAATCTTGGCCTACCCATTTGACCTTGAGCCAGTGAAGGGCTCGACTCATGTATCCATACTCAATCGAGAGAATGATGACGACGTACAAGAGCCAGTCACAACAAAGGAAAATTTGGTACTTGAGAAGTCCATTGGGATTAGTATGTGACGCTAATTCCAAGTACGATTTATCAGTACACATGGCTTTCTTGAGTTCATGGTTATCACAGCTGGCGCAAGCACTTTTCTCCGACATGATGTAGGCAAAGTTCAACATGGCGCTGCTGAACGCGTATGAAGGCTCCAAGTTGAGTATATAGTCCAAAGGAACAACCCAAGAAGTCGAGAACACAGTTGCTGCATCGTCCGCCAATCGTAGAATGAAGTGCATCACGAGAGGAGCAATCATTCCAGTAAACAACGTGATGAGATTGTAGAGAGCAACGGCAGTGTTTGTTGATTTGCTGACGAAGCAGTAAATATATGTGTAGAAGATTGCACTAAATCCGTATGAAATCAATATCAGGAGAAACACACCGTAATCTCTGGCTTCTGTGAACAGCGCGGCTGAGTCTGTCATCCATATGATGAAGAAGAGCGAAGTACACGAGCACAAGTACAAGACGTAGTCCCAGAGGAAGATGGCGCTCCAGTAGGTGGCGGGCAGCACGCCGGTCATCAACTGCAGCTGCTTGGCATTGCTCGTCCGCTCCACGTGCGGGAAGTCTGCGAAAGACAACAGGAAGCTCTTCACCCCCATGGGCACGAGGATGAGCCACATGAACGCAGACATCCACAGTGACACGTCGTTAAGTTGACTGCACGCTCCCACAAAGTTGGTGATGTCCAGCGGGTAGTTGGTGGTCGTGATGCTGTGGTCCGATGTGTTAGCGTTGGCGCGCAACAGTGCGTTAGACACAAGGTTGACGGAGATAGGAGACGAGTGGAACGCAATTGCATTGTACAACGCCGTCGCCGTTGCAGTCTTGCCCGTCGTGTTGAAGTCTGCTGCGACGATCACCTTGGTCTTGTACCGGCCGACATCCTTCACTCCTTGCTCCATCAGCGTCGCTATCATGTCGTCCAGTACGGAAGTGGCCTTGCTGCCCTGACCCTCGACCAGGGCTTGGTATGTGTTCTGGTAGCGTTCCGCCCCACTGACGTACGCGTCCGTCTGGCCGTACAGGGACAACGACATCGTCAGAGGCGGGTCTCGGTTGGACTGTATCACGTCCAGCAATCCGTTCCTCACCGTTATCCAAGTCAACACCAGCGGCAGCGAAAAACAGACAATGTTGAAAACTGGTTTTCTTATTGTAAACAAGAATCTCTTTCTTAACAGACTCCTGAACTGCTGCCAAAACAGGGGTAGCCCTTTGTTCCTTTTGTATGTCAAGGCTTCATGACTGGTATTTCGGACCATCGTATTTTCTTTTGAATTTCCACTAGTTTTATCAAATTCGACTTTTTCTTCTCTGGCCAACTGTCCAACCTTGAGAAACACCTCTTCCATGGTGGTGCACGATATTCCCATGCCTTCAATGCCAAATTCAGGTTTTTTCGCTTCCAGGGCAGCAAACATTGCGGGAAGACTGGACGCATACTCTTGCGGAATGGAGTAGACAACCTGGGTTGAATGGATGCTCTTCACTTCCGCAGTAACGACTGTTGATTTGACCGTATCAGTAATAGGATCTACTGCATTCTGCGGGGACTTCATCACTGTCAGTTGGTATCCTGTGCCATAAATCCTTTTAAGGAAAAGCGTGGTCCCGTAGCACTTGACCCTTCCATGGTCCATAATAGCAATTCGGTCTCCCAATACGTCAGCTTCTTCCATGAAATGAGTTGTGATCAAAACAGTTCGGTCTCTTCGAAGTTTCAAAAGAAGATCCCACATTTCTCGTCTTGATTCCGGGTCCATTCCTGACGTCGGTTCGTCCAACACCAAAACCTGCGGGCTTCCCATGAGGGAGATGGCCAGGGAGAGTTTCCTCTTCATTCCCCCCGACAGGTTGTCTGACAACACGTTTGTCTTATCCGTCATCCTCAGCATTTGCAGAAGCATCATCCCCTCTTGGCGAGCCAGTTTCGGGCTCATTCCTTTCAGCATTCCAAAGAAGATAAGATGCTCGATAGACGTGAAGTACGGGAAGAGAAGGTCGTGTTGGGGACAAAGTCCGAGACTGTTACGGAACCGATCCATGTCCTCGAAGATGTTGTAGTCTTTGGCGTAAACCGCTCCGGCCGTCGGCGAGAACATTCCAGTAAGCATCGACATGGTTGTAGTTTTTCCAGCTCCATTATGTCCCAAAAGTGCGGTGATCTGATTCTCATAAATGTCCAGATTTACCTTATCGACGGCGACGACGGAGCCAAACTCCTTGCGCAAGTCTTGTATCCTCAGCCCCACCGGCATCCCCTTCGGCGGCGGCTCGTAGTGTTCTTCTTCATCGTCGTCGTGGTGCAACATCGCATCTACTGCTTTTCTACTCTTTTTCGGGAAACACTGGAAGATGAAGTACCAAGGTTCCGCTCGGCCGTAGGGGCCGGGTCGTATGGAGGTGACGTACCATGTGATGAACATGTACAGGACCATCTGGGCTATGAACATGAGCATGACCGAGCCCATCGATTGTCCGTTGCTCCCGGCCGCGTCCGTGAACAAGTTCAACCAGTTGATCCTCACCCCTCTGCTCTCGAACGCTGCGATGACGATGTACCCGGTGGACATGTTGAGGGTGGGGATCAGCTGGATAAGCAGGTGCAGCAACATCGGCATGCCAGGTCTGCCAACATGCTGCTGGAGACTGCCGTACGACATCACCCACACCGCCATCCCCACACTCATCGCCAGCGTCGGTTTCAAAAAGAAAGAGCTGATTGCGAAGCAGAAGAAAATACTGGCTAAACAGAACAGGAGGAAGAGGGCAAACACGACGGTGAAGTCGGTGTGAGCGATGACCGGCCCCTTGGTCGGGTCGAAATTGTGGCACAACAGAAACGTGATGAAACTGATGCCGACGATGTAAACCATTAGTCCGTTCATCACCCAGCCGGCCCACACCATCCACTTCTGTAGCCCCATCATCTGCATCAGCTCTTTCACACCAGATGACTTTTCTTCAACCACTTTCTTCAATACCGATACGCATATCACCATAAAACTGAGCATTGTAAAGAACGGCATGAATGTTTTGAACAGTTCACTGAAGATATCTACTGTGTATTTTGGAAACGGGAACTTTTGGATGGATGATTCGAATTCCTTAACACCACCGCTAGCCACACTAATGTATGCATTATCCACAGCCATCTGCACAGCTAAGAATCCCTTAAAAAGGTAATTATCCCCTTGGTCAGTAGGCCCTGCTGGTAAGAACTGAGGAAACATCTCTTTGGTATCCCATTTTGGAATAGTGCTTCGAATTTTATATTTAAAATCTTTTGGAACATCGGAGCTGTTTCCGACATTTTCAAAAACTATTCCATATCCAATATAGTTGGTGAAGGTGGAGACATTTTCGTATTTCAGGTGGAAAAGTTCTTCTAGTTTATATTCTGATTCCAAGGCATCAAAAGATTCTAATTTTTTTGTCTCCACCAAGTAAGCGATCAGCGTTTTGTTGAGCTCCTTGATTACAGATCTGGTGAATGGAGTGTCGGGTGTGTAGGCAAAGTTAACCACATCGTGGTGAATGAAACTGTAGTCTCTCAGTTTCTTCTCGTTCAGTGCGGGATTGACTTGCGCCGGTATGTCGTTGGCCTTCTGCCCGATGACTTCGTTCTGCCGCAGCCACGCCACCATCCAGAACAGTAGGATCGGCAGCACCAGCTCTATCAGCGTGACCAGCCAGTGTCGCTTCCGAACGATGTAGTTCTTCCACATCAGCACCTGGCATTTCCGCCAGAAGTAAGACATCTTGCTGCGCCTGTGCTCCTTCTCTTCGCACAGCTGATCGGTGCTTTGTAATTTCTGGTGGAACAACCCGAAAGTGGGAAAAAGCTGTTTGGCTCACGCTCAGTTTATTGGCATACTTATTCTTCTGGAAAATTAATAGCGAACATTTTAAAAAATATATAGGACTGTCCTAACCATTAACAGTTAATATGTGAGAAGTGAGATTAAGAAAATGATTGCGCGTCCACTTTCACTAACTTTAGTCACAAACATTCCACGCCATTTCCTAGAGAATG
>Ga0314760_1000023_pt1 | contig 9649 bp, 7 predicted proteins | sample G5R1MT_51_FD_207782 | JGI IMG/M metagenome (GOLD analysis project Ga0314760, IMG submission 207782) | Metatranscriptome of switchgrass phyllosphere microbial communities from Michigan, USA - G5R2_NF_28AUG2017_LR1 (Metagenome... | ecosystem: Host-associated > Plants > Phyllosphere >... | reverse complement strand
TTTATAAATAACAAGAAAAAATAAAAATATATTTTATTGTTCTTTTAAGAAAGTTAAGAATTTTTCAACAGGTAATGATTCAATAGCTAATGGCATAGAACTGTGTAGTATACCACAAATTTCTGAACATTGTCCATAGAAAACACCTTCTCTATTAATTAATATAGAAGATTGACTTAATCTCCCTGGGTAAGCATCAGATTTAATACCTAATGAAGGACATGCGAAAGAATGTATAACATCTGCAGCAGTAACTAAGAATCTAACGTGTGTATATCATGGTAACATTACACGGTTATCAACTTCTAACTGTCTTAAAGCTCCTTCTTCTAAATCAGCTTCAGGAACTAAATATGAATCATATTCCACAAAGTCTTGGTCAGTACCTCCAAAGTCGGGATATTGGTAGCTTCAGTATCATTGATGACCCTCGGCTAACACTGCTAAAGCTGGATCACTAACTTCATCCATTAAAAATAATAATTTAAATGAAGGAAATGCTATTAAAATTAAAACAACAGCGGGGCTAATTGTTCATACTAATTCTAATAGTGTACCGTGATTTAAATATTTATTACTTATAGGAGAAACTTTGTAACTGTAATTTTTAATAACAGAAGCTAATATTCAACCTACACCGTAAAGTATTATAGTTAAATAAAACATAATATTATCATGTAATTCAACTAAACCTTCCATTTGAGGTGATGCACTATCCTGGAAATATAATCCTCAAGGTCTAGGAGCATCAAGTAAATTTACATCTGACATCATAGTTCATGTAATAATACCTCCAAAGATTAAACCACATGTTCATGTAACTAAAACAAAACTACCTGCTACATTATATAAAATATTAGTAGGTTTGTATCTTGATTCAACTTCAACTTCATTTTGACCGTGTGGCATAAATTGAGGTAATTTAGCTGGCATACATTTGTTTATAGTAGGTTTCGGTGCGGGATTACCTTTGTTTTCTGGTTTAGGTATAGGTTTTGTACCGCTATTTGTATCTGATACTGGAGTTTCAGCACCTTCTACTACAATACCTGGTACAGGCATTTGGTTATCCGATTTTACTGGTCTTCTAACACCTTTTTCTTTTTTACCACAACCTCCCGAACAAGGGTGTCCACATTTTGAACAATTTTTACCTTGTAAAACTCAAGATTCAACACCTTTGGCGCTACATTTAGGACATTTTATACCTGGCATAGGCATGGTTACTATAGGACCTAATAGAGCTACATCAGTTAAGTTATTAAATAAATCTAATAAGTTAAAATCTGATAGGTTATATGCAAATATAAACCCTAAAACAAGAGCTAATATACTTGAAGCGCTAAATACGTTACCTATTAACGGGTTACCATTACCATTAACATGTACTAGTTTATTGTATAAGCCGTTATCTTCATTTGAAGATTCTTCTGAAGTGTTTGTAGCACCTTTATATTTAGGTAATTCTACAAAACTATTTTCAACTAAAGTTACTTGAGGAACTAATAATAAGAAATAAGCAAAGTATATTACAGTAGATACTTGACCTAGTTCAATAAATGGTGATTCAACGTGTTTTGCACCTAATTGCATTAACATTAAGAAATTGGCTACAAATATATAGAAAGCTACTTTACTTAAAGGTTTGAATTGTGCACCTTTAGTTCTACTTAAGTCAGTAAATGGTAAAGCTAATAAAATTAATATAGCTGCAAACATAGCTATAACACCTAATAATTTATTTGGTATACTTCTTAATATTGCATAAAAAGGTAATAAATATCATTCTGGTACTATAGCTGGAGGAGTTTGCATAGGATTAGCTACTACATAATTTTCACTATCACCTAATACGTTAGGCATAAAGAAAACAAAAATAGATATTATTAATATAAATAAGAATATAGTAACTAAGTCTTTGAATATAAAGTAAGGGGCAAAAGGTAATCTATCGTAATTACCTGAAACACCTAAAGGATTACTTGATCCAGCACTATCGTGTAAAGCTATTAAATGCATTAAAACTAAAGCTGCTATTACAAAAGGTAAAACGAAGTGTAAAGCAAAGAATCTGTTTAATGTAGCATTATTTACACTGAACCCTCCTCAAATAAATTCAACTATATCTTGTCCTATTCAAGGTATAGCACTCATTAAATTAGTAATAACTGTTGCACCTCATAATGACATTTGTCCGTAAGGTAAAACGTACCCTAAAAAGGCTGTAGCCATCATAACTACAAGTATTACTACACCTATTGCGAATGTTAAAGTTCTAGGCGCTTTATATGATGCATAATATAAATTTCTACCTATATGTAAGTACACTAAAAAGAAAAAGGCTGATGCTGTGTTAGAGTGTAAATATCTTATTAATCACCCATTGTTAACATCTCTCATAATGTGTTCTACTGAGTTAAATGCTTCCATAACACTTGCGTTATAGTGCATAGCTAATGTAACTCCTGTTACAATTTGTATTATTAAACAGAAGGCTAATAATGAACCGAAATTTCATAAGTAACTTAAGTTACTTGGTTGTGGACTATCTACTACATATGAATTTACTAATTTTAGTAAAGGATGACTTTTAAAAATTCTCATTTTACAATTTAATTGAATATATATACGTATATCAACTGATACTACGCATGTATATTATCAATATAATAACTACTTTTATTATTATATTCCTGGTTTAAACGCTCCCTTTATTATACTCATGTAAGTGTACCAAATGTGACCTTACTATGTATAATAAAAGATTTTGTGGGTGAGTTTGTCTGCTCATTTGTGGATTCTATTTTTTAATTATTAGATATTATTTTGTTTCATGTATTGTATTATCTTTATATTTTACTGTAATAACTATAGTACCTACCATAGCTAATAATAAAATAAGAGACACTAAAACTAATCATATGCTATGACTAGTATACATAATATTACCTAGACTATTAATATGATCTTGAGACACTAATATATTTCCTCAACTTTTTATAAAAGCTGAATTTACTTCTCCGTTGTCAGATAATATATTACTTAGAATTGAAAATAGATTTTTATCTCTTATACCGTCCATAATAGATTGGTAATGGGGTGCAAAAATTTCAGCCATGAAACTAAAACTAACAACTGTTATAAATAGTAAAGGTATAGTATTTTTAGTTTCACTTACTAATTCAGATATTCTTACATTAAGTAACATAAGTATAAATAAAAATAATATAGATACAGCTCCTACATAAACTAGTAAATAAGATAAACCTAAAAAACTAAGGCCTAATAATATTAAGTATATAGCTATAACTATAAATAGACCTATTAAAAATAAAACAGATATAATAGGGTTTTTAGTTATTATAACGTATATACCTGTTAACACTGCTAACGTAGATAATACGCTTAATAAACTCACGTTATAACCGTGAAGTGTATTTTCAACTGATGTATATAAATTTCACATTGTATAAAAAATCAAATAAAAGGATGTATACCATAGAATAAACTAAAATCTTTAGATATATAACCCGTATGTTTAACCTTGCTTTCCTCCTTTGTCTACATAAAAAATGATTTATAAAAAATAATCGATTTTTATTAAGTTAAACTTATTGTGTTACAAAAATTAAGCAACGTATAATAATAAGAATGCCATCATAAGTGCGAATAAACCTGTAGCTTCTGCAAAAGCAAAACCTAATATAGCGTATGAGAATAATTGTCCTCTTAATGAAGGATTTCTAGCAACACCTAATATAAGTGCACCGAAAACTACTCCTATTCCTACTCCAGCTCCTATTAAACCTGTAGTTGCTAAACCTGTACCTATTATTTTTGCTGCTTGTATCATTATAAATAATCTTATAAAATAAAAGAATAGAACATATATACGTTATTTTCTTTTTACTATTATCTTTAAACTTTGAAAAAAAAACAGATTTCTGTTATACGCCATTTAGGCTATTACGGACTAAAATTAATAAGTTATAAATAACTTAGTCTATTCTAATTACACATATCTATATAAATATACTTATAAAATATTTAAATTATTAGGTATAATATCAAAACTGTATAGTACACAAGGCACTAATACTATAAATGCTATGACTATAGGTAAAAGTATAGTTCAACAGAATGACATTAATTGGTCATATCTTATTCTAGGGAATGAAGCTCTAACTCATATAAATACAAATATCATTAAAGAACTTTTTAATCCTAATGTCATACTATATAATAGACCTTGTACTAAAGGGTATTGTAACATAGAAGGACTTTCTAATCAACTTACATAATAATGTAGATCTACATATCTTAGTAAATAACTTAAATCTATAGAAGTATATAAATAACCTCCTAAGAACAGTACACTTATTAAAATACATATTAAAACAATACTAGCATATTCAGCTAAAAAGAAAAACACAAAAATAACGGCAGAGTGTTCTGTCATAAATCCACTAACTAATTCAGATTCAGCTTCTGCAAGATCAAAAGGTGCTCTATTTGTTTCTGCAACTGATCCTATAAAGAATACAATAAATACTGGTAATAAAGGCACAATAAATCAAACTGGTCTTTGAGCTTCAACATTTACTGTTAAGTTCAAACTACCGCTTAAAAAAATAACTAATAGTAAAGCTGAACTTAGTATAAGTTCATAGCTTATTAATTGAGCTGTACTTCTTAAAGAACCTAAAAAAGCGTATTTAGAGTTAGCACTTCACCCTGCTAGTAATATACCATAAGTACTTAAAGATGACACAGCTAACATATATATTAAACCTAAATTACTATCCATTATAACTACACCTGGACCGTAAGGTATTACTGCATACCCTAATAATGAGAATATTAATGTTATAACCGGACCTAAGAAGAATAATATAATATTAGACTGTGTAGGTGCTATATATTCTTTTAATAATAATTTTAACGCATCAGCAAATGCTTGAAGTGACCCTAAATAACCTATCACATTAGGACCTAATCTACGCTGCATACTGGCCATTGTTTTTCTTTCGGCCACTGTTATATACGCTACAGTTAATAATACAGGCAATACATGAAGTAATACTTCTACTACAGCTATTACTATCGAAATAAACATAAATAATAAAAAAATAATCGGATTTTTTACACCTAATAAAAAATGCTCTGAAAAAGAGTATAGGGCCCTAAAAAAACTCTAAAAATATACGTACCTACGTATATACTTTGATTTACGGAATCAATCCTTATAGTAATAGGATTACTATTTATATTTCCGTTTACTATGATTTATTTTCTATTTTTTAGATCCAAAATAAAAATAATTTATATTACCTAATACAAATATTAATATTAATATTAATATATTACTTGATACGTTCATAAAACTAATTAATATATTGAATATTAGTCCTAATAAAATGTATAAAGCATAAGTTGTAACAACATTTGTATCAAGAGCAGATAAATTTTTACTTAAATTTAAAATAGCTTTTTCTAAACCATGTGGTCCTATTAATTCTACAGAACCTTTATCTAAAACTTTAGTTGTTTGACCTCCTAATTTAAATATAATATTAGTAATGTATTTGTTATAAAACAGTTCTATTAAGAATCTTTGGTTAAAGAATCCAAATATATTATAACCTATATTACTAAATTTAAATAACAATAAAAGTTTAGGTGTAAATTCAGATAACACCAGAGCTAATGTAGTTAATGAAATAGTAAATATTAAAGGTAATAGTTTATAGAAAGTAGGCACAGCAAATTCAGTATCTAACATTATCTCGTTATTAGGATGAATAAACAGACTATTGTCAGCAAAGAAATTAGAACCTAAACCTACAAATATATCTTTAGTTATAAAACCGAAGAATATTGAAAATACAGCCAGTATTATTAACGGTAAAGACATATATATACCTCCTTCATGTGCTTTTTCATAATTATTTAAATTACCTAAAGGATTACTTAAAAAAGTTAAAAATAAAACCTTTACACTATACAGTGTAGTAAACATTGCTCCTATAGTAGCAATATAATAAACTGCTACACCTGAAAAAGTAAATTGACCATAAGCAGATTCTAGTATAAAATCTTTACTATAGAAACCTGTCATATATGGGAAAGCTACAAGACTTAATGAAGCTATTAACATAACAGAGTATGTTAGAGGTAAAAATCGTCTTAAACCCCCGTATCTTCTAAAATCTTGGTTATCTGATACAGCGTGTATAACGGCTCCAGCTCCTAAGAATAGTAATGCTTTATAAAAAGCATGATTAACTAAATGGAATAAAGCTACATTATAAGAAGATAGACCTATAGCTATTACCATTATACCTAGTTGACTCATTGTAGAATAAGCTATAACTTTTTTTATATCTTGTTGAAATAGTCCTATTAATGAACTAAATACAGTAGTTATAGCCCCTAATCATAAACAGAATATTAATACAGTAGAACTGTACTCTAATAAAGGAGATGTTCTCATTAATAAGTATACTCCTGCAGTAACCATAGTGGCTGCATGTATTAAAGCAGAAACAGGTGTAGGACCTTCCATGGCCATAGGTAATCAGATGTGTAACCCCACTTGACTACTCTTAGCCATAGCTCCTATTAATAAACATATACCTATTAAAGTAATTAAACTTTCATTCATAAAAGGTGCAATACTAAATACTGTAGTATAATCTATGTTACCAAAAGATCATAATAATGCAAACATACCTACAGTTAATAAACAATCCCCAACTCTATTAGTTAAAAATGCAGCTAAAGAACTTTGATTAGCTGCAATTCTAGTAAATCAGAAACTAACTAATAGATAAGAACAAACCCCTACTCCTTCTCAACCTACAAACATCAATAAAAAATTATCAGCAGTAACTAATATAATCATCATAAAAGTAAATAGACTTAAATAACTGAAAAATCTTTGATTGTGAGGGTCATGACTCATATATTCTATAGAATATATATGTACTAAAGAAGATACTACTAGTACAGGTATTAACATGGAGACTGTTAAGCTATCAAAGTTAAATCCTCATAATACATTTAAAGATTCAGAATCTACTCATTTAAATAGATTTATAGATAGAGGTGTATTGTTTATACCCACTTCTATAAAAGCTACAAACGATAAAAGAGTAGTTATAATAACACATGTACATGTTATTATATGTGAACCTGAGACTCCAACTTTTCTACCAAAAAAGCCAGAAGCTATAGATCCTAATAAAGGTAAAATTATTAAAGTAAAGAACATTATTTATATTCTATTGCTATGCTTCCTCTCAATCTGTAATATGCTACTAATATACCTAATCCTATGGCTGATTCAGCACCTGCTATGGAAATAATATATATAGCATACATTTGACCAAGTACGTCGTCAAAACTTAGTGAACTTACCAGAATTAAAAATGTGATAGCTAAAAGCATTATTTCAATTGAAATAAGCATTAATATTATATTTTTACGGTTTAAAACGAAACCTAATATACCTATTAAAAATAGAATTAGTGATAAACTCATATTTATATTTTTTTTATTCAATATATAATGGTTTTTTTTACTTAATTCTATAAACCACACATACCTTTATAGAAGAAATGTTTATCTTCTATAAAGGTATTCCTACTAGTAGTACTGAAGATGTACAGAAACATCTTATAATGGTTTTTTTAGTGAAAAACTCATGTTTATAATTTTTTATTCAATCTGTAATGGTTTTTTCTTATTTTGTATAAGTAGTTTCACTTAAGATTGTACTGGTAATGATACATAAGAGTGAGGTTTAGGTGGGCTATTAATAGCTCATTCTAAACTAGGGTATGCTCTATTTAATTGACTTTGTAATAAATCATTAAAGAAGCTACTTAATCCTCACACATATCTACCTACAGGTTTACCATAAACTAATTGGTCGTATACTATGTATAAGAATAGACCAGTAGCTACAACACTTATTATAGAACCAAAACTACTTACAGAGTTTCAACCTGCAAATGCGTCAGGATAGTCACTTATTCTTCTAGGCATACCTTGTAATCCAAGGAAATGTTGTGGGAAGAATGTAACATTAACTCCTATAAACATGATTCAGAAATGAACTTTACCATATAATAAGTTATAGTCTAATCCTAACATTTTAGGTATTCAGAAGTATCATGCACTAAATAATGCAAACACAGCTCCCATACTTAAAACGTAGTGGAAATGAGCTACAACGTAGTAAGTATCGTGGAATGCTATATCAAGAGAAGCATTAGCTAATACAACTCCACTTAATCCTCCTATTGTAAACATAAACACAAATCCTAATGCAAATAGCATAGAAGGTGTTAAATGCATAGATCCTCCATAACAAGTAGCTAATCAACTGAATATTTTAATACCGGTAGGTACAGCTATTATTAATGTAGCCGCTGTGAAATATGCTCTTGTATCTACATCTAAACCTACAGTATACATGTGGTGACTTCAAACTACAAAACCTAATACACCTATAGACATCATAGCATAAACCATACCTAGATATCCGAATACAGATTTATTAGAATTTGCTGAAATAGTTGTACTTATTATTCCAAATCCTGGTATAATTAATATATAAACTTCAGGGTGTCCAAAGAATCAGAATAAATGTTGGTATAAAATAGGGTCTCCTCCCCCTGCAGGTTCGAAGAATGAAGTATTAAAGTTTCTATCTGTTAATACCATAGTAATAGCACTAGCTAAAACTGGTAAAGATAGTAATAATAAAACAGCTGTAACTAAAACTGCTCAACCAAATAAAGCTAATTTATGTAGTCTTATACCTGGAGCTCTCATATTTAATATAGTAGTTATAAAGTTAATAGCTCCTAATAAACTACTTACTCCTGATAAATGTAAAGCAAAAATAGCTAAATCTACACTAGGTCCACTGTGACTTTGTATACCTGATAAAGGTGGATAAAGAGTTCAACCTGTACCTGCACCGTTTTCTATTACACCTGCAAGTAAGAATAATGATAAACTAGGTATTAATAATCAGAAACTAATGTTATTTAATCTAGGATATGCCATATCGGGTCCTCCAACTAGTAAAGGTAATAAGAAATTACCAAAACCTCCTATCATAGCAGGCATAACCATGAAAAATATCATAACTATAGCGTGAGCAGTTATTATACTATTATATAATTGGTTATCACTTATAAATTGAACACCTGGTCCAGATAACTCTAATCTTATTAATACTGAATAAGCAGTACCGATTAATCCAGCAAATAGTGCAAATATTAAGTAAAGTGTACCTATATCTTTAGCATTACTTGAACAAAATCATCTTTCTACTCACATAGACATAGAACTACGTAAAGAGAGATTATCCTTATCCAAGTAGTAACTAGAGGCAGCACAGTCAGTTATCATACATACATATGTATTTAACTGTAAATAAAAAAAGTATAAATACTGATAGAAAATAATTCTAAGGGTATATTTCTAGAATATAGATATATCTATATTATATATAATTAATATAAATTAATTAAATTTTTAAGACAAAGTTGTTTATATAACTCTGAATTGTATTAATAAAAATCCTATAAGGTTAAAATAAGGAATAAGTGAATCGAACACTTAACCTACCGTG
>Ga0314760_1000022_pt1 | contig 9659 bp, 9 predicted proteins | sample G5R1MT_51_FD_207782 | JGI IMG/M metagenome (GOLD analysis project Ga0314760, IMG submission 207782) | Metatranscriptome of switchgrass phyllosphere microbial communities from Michigan, USA - G5R2_NF_28AUG2017_LR1 (Metagenome... | ecosystem: Host-associated > Plants > Phyllosphere >... | reverse complement strand
CATTACACTATTTTCTTTTATTTATTAAATAATAAAAATATTAATTATTATTTAAATAATAATAAACCTAAAAAAATATTTATATTACGTAATAAAATTATAAATATTGTTATTTAACTGGTATCTTAGCTCAGTTGGTAGAGCAACGGACTGAAAATTCGTGTGCCCCGGTTCAATTCCGGGAGATACCACATGTATAAAAATAGTAAAGTAAACTGGTGTCCAGGATGTGGAAATTTTTCTATTTTAAAACAAATACAATCGATTTTACCAGAAATAGGTGTTAATAAACATCAAATAGTTTTTGTATCAGGTATTGGATGTTCTTCTAGATTACCATATTATTTAGATACATATGGGATACATGGAATACATGGAAGAGCTACTTCTATTGCTACAGGAATAAAATTATCAAAAAAAAATTTGAGTGTATGGATTATTACAGGAGATGGAGATGGGTTATCTATCGGAGTGAATCATCTTATTCATTTATTTAGAAGAAATCTAAATGTTAATATATTACTATTTAATAATAAAATTTATGGATTAACAAAAGGACAATATTCTCCAACATCTTCTTTGGGAGTAAAAACAAAATCTTCTCCTTTAGGAACTATTGAAAGACCTTTTAATACTTTGTCATTAGCGTTAGGAGCTGGAGCTACTTTTATAGCACGTAGTCTAGATATAAATATCAAACATTTAAAAAAAATGCTTCTAGCAAGTAATAATCATATAGGTACTTCATTTTTAGAAATATATCAAAATTGTCCCATTTTTAATAATGGTGTCTCTTTCGTAAAAGAGTCATTATATCTTGAGCAAAGAAAACCATTATTTTTTGGAAAAAAATGTATATTATTATCTAATAATAAGATAAAGATTCTTATTAAGAATAATTTTTTAAAAAAAAATATATGGATACATGATATTTATGATATCAATAAAGCATTTTTTTTATCAAAATTATTTTATGAAAAAAAAGGATCCATGTCCTTTTGGGGTTCTTTATAAAAATAGATACTTATGATTTTAATCTTACTTAAATGCTAAAAGTTTCTTTTCTAGAAAGGAATAAAAATAATTATGATTGGTTTAATAAAAAGAAACTTTTATAAAGTCTATTTAATAAATTATATTCTTTTTCTTTATAAGAAGAGAAAAAAAATAAAATCTAAATTAGATAATTTCATTTATTATATTAAATATTTTTCTAAAAAAAGAAAACTAAATGAAGTACGTAATTACTCTTCTTTTTTAAAAGAAAAATTAAAAATTAATATTTTTCTTATAAAGAAAATTAAAAATAAAATTTTTGAAATAATTATTAAAATTCCTAATTTTCCATTTGAAGAAGTAAAAAAAAATTATAAAGAAATTCTTTATAAGAGAGAAATTATTAATAATTATAAAAAAAAAATATATCATTGGGAATTAGGAGAAAAATTTAAACTTTTTAGTACAAAGAAAGGTGCCATTATTTCTGGAAATGGATTTAATGTTTTCATTAATAAAGGAGCTTTACTACAACGTAGTTTAATACAATTTTTTTTAGAAAAAAATATATCATCAGGATACATAGAATATGTTCTTCCATATCTTGTAAATATAAATTCTGTTTATGGAACAGGTCAAATTCCAGATAAAAAATCTCAAATGTATAATATTGACAATTTATATCTTATTCCAACAGGAGAAGTTCCGTTAATAAATATTTTTAAAAATAATATTTTTAAAGAATCAGAATTACCTATAAAAGCAACAACTTATACTTCTTGTTTTAGAAGAGAATCAGGATCATATGGATCTAAAGTTCGTGGATTAAATAGACTGCATCAGTTTGATAAAGTTGAAATTATACAAATAAGTACATGTAAAGATTCATATTTATCATTTAATGATATGGTTAATCATATTAAATCTTTATTGAGATCATTAAATTTACCATTTAGAATAATTAGGTTATGTGGAAAAGATTTAGGATTTACTTCAGCTTTAACTTATGATTTTGAAGTTTATTCTCCTGGACAAAAAAAATGGTTAGAAGTTAGTTCAGTATCAAATTGTACAAATTTTCAATCAAATAGGCTTAAATTAAGATATCGTACATTTGATGGAAAAATTCAATTATGTCATACATTGAATGGTAGTTCTTTAGCTATTCCCAGAATTATTTCAGCTATATTAGAAAATAATCAATATAAAAATTATATAATACTTCCTAAAGTTTTGATTAAATATATGAAAATTGATAAAATTTATTAATTTATGTCAAAATTATGTCAAATAACAGGTAAAAAGCCAATGATGGGAAATAAAGTATCACATGCAAATAATAAAACTAAACGTAGTTTTAATTTAAATTTAAGTAAAAAACGATTTTTTATTAAAAATAAATGGATACTTTTAAAAGTATCTTCAGCAGGAATAAAAACAATTAATAAATTAGGAATTGAAAAAACTTTAAAATATCATGTCAAAAAAAAATATTAGAATTCAAGTAATAATAGAATGTACAGAGCATAAAAATAGTGGATTATCTGGTACATCTAGATATGTTACTACAAAAAATAAAAAAAATAATCCAGAAAGATTAAAATTAAAAAAATTTAATTCTATTTTAAATAGAAATACAATTCATAAAGAAATAAAATAATAATATGAAAAAAGAAAAATATAAAAGAATGACTAAAATTATATTTATGTTTAAAAAACACAAAAATTATTCTTTTAAAGAAAAAATAGTTAATTCTAATGATGTAAATAAGTTTTTAGGGGTGGACGACCGGAATTGAACCGGCAACCCTTAGAACCACAATCTAATGCTCTAACCAATTGAGCTACGTTCACCATTAACGCAAATTTTTTATTATAAATTTTATTCTCTCAGGAATAGGACATATAAAATAATTTTTTTTTCTATATATCGGATGTATATATTCTATATAATAAGCATGTAAAGCTTGATATTCAATACTTTTTATATATTTTTTACATCCATAATCTTTATCATTAATAATTGGATGCCCTATATATTTTAAATGTACTCTAATTTGATGAGTTCGTCCAGTTTCTAAAGTACACTTTAAAAGTGTAACATATTTAAATCTTTCTAAGACTTTATAATGTGTAATAGAAAATTTTCCATAAATTCCATTAGGGAAAACATTCATATATATTCTGTTTTTTCTACCTATATTACATATAATAGTTCCTTTATTATTTTTAATATATCCCCATACTAAAGTAATATATTTTCTTTTTAGATGATTAATATAAAACTGTTTAGAAATTTTTTCTAAAATATTTTTATCTTTTGCTACTAAAATTAATCCACTTGTTCCTTTATCTATTCTATGTACTAGAATTGGAATTTTATTATAAAAATTCTTTTTTAAGAAATAAAAATGTAAACCATTAATTAGAGTCATAGATTCATTTCCCTTACCTGGATGGACAACTAAACCAGATTGTTTATTAATAATAATAACGTATTCATCTTCATAAAAGATATTTATTTTGAAATTTTCAGGTATAATATTTTGTTTTTCAGGAATAAAAATTTCTATCACATCATTGATTTTAACTATATAATTTTTTTTTATTAAAATATTATTTACATAAACCAATCCTTTTTCTATAATTTTTTGTATAAAATTTCTATTATTTTTATATAAAATATATTTGATATATGTATCAATTCTTATTAAGTTTTCTTTTTTTTTAACTAAAATTTTTTTTTTATCATAATGAAATTTTTTTTAGAAATAACTTATCATGGTGCCTCATTTTATGGATGGCAAATACAAAAAAAAAATATTTCTGTACAAGAAACAATAGAAAACTGTTTAAGTTTTTTATTTAAAAAAAGTATAAAAATTATAGGCGCAGGAAGGACTGATACTGGTGTACATGCTATACAAATGTTTGCTCATTTTGATTTTTATGAAAAAAAAATTCTATTATATAGAAATTTTCTATTTAAATTAAATTCTTTTTTACCTTTAAATATTAAAATTATAAATATTTTTACTGTTAAAAAAACAATTCATGCTCGTTTTACTGCTATAAGTAGAGTATATGAATATAGGATATCTTTAGGTAAAAATCCTTTTTCTATTGATAGAAGTTGGCAATGGTTATCAAAAACAAAAATAAAATTAAATAGCTTAAATAAAGCTGCTAAAATTCTTAAAAGATATAAAAACTATATTAGTTTTTGTAAAAAAAACTGTAATTATAAAACATATATATGTAATATATATAATGCTAAATGGTATATAAAAAATAATATATTATATTTTAATATTGAAGCCAATAGATATTTAAGAAATATGATAAGATCTATAGTAGGTACTATAATTGAGTTAGGAATAGGAAAAATAACAATAAAAGATTTTATTAACATTTTCTATGCTAAAGATAGAAATCTTGCTTCTGCACCAGCAAAAGGTCTGTTTTTAACAAAAATTAATTACCCATTAAATATTATATTAATTTAAAATTTTTTATTAATTTAATTTCTGAATCTTTTTTTTTAAGTTTTTGATTGCCATCACCAATTATAATTTCTTCATAAGAATATTTTTTTAATCCAGTTCCTGCAGGAATTTTATTGCCTAATATAACATTTTCTTTTAATCCATTTAAATAATCTTTTTTATTACTTATAGCTGCCTCGTATAAAACTTTTGTAGTTTCTTGAAAGGATGCAGCAGAAAGAAAAGATTTAGTTTGTAAGGCAGCTTTAGTTATACCTTGAATTATTGGTTTAGATATAGCAGTAATTACATCTCTAAATAAGATTTTATTTTTTAATAAACAATTTTCTTTTTTTAATTCATTAAAATTAACTAACTGACCTTTAAAAAATTTTTTAGAATCACCTGATTCTTCAATAAATTTCATGTTAAAAATTCTTTTATTTTCTTCTAAAAAGACATCTGTAAATTCAATATTCCCTTCTAAAAAAGAAGTATCTCCTGATTTTATAATTTCTACTTTTTGTGTCATTTGTCTTACAATAACTTCAAAATGTTTATCATTAATTTTTACACCTTGTAAACGATATACTTCTTGGATTTCATTAATCAATTTTTTTTGAGCAGCTCTTAATCCTTTTCTGTCTAAAATCTCATTTAGAACATTATAAGGATTATTCGGATTAGAATTATCATCATCATCATTTCTTGCTTCAAATAATTCTGATAAACGGGGTAATCCTCCTGTTATATCTCCTGATTTTAAATCCTTTATAGGCATTTTAATTAAAATACTTCCTTCATTTATAATGTCTCCATTATTTACTACTAAATGTGCACCAACAGGTAGATTGTAACTTTTTAATATTTCATTTTTTTTATTTACTATTTTTAAAGTAGGTGTTTTACCTTGTGTTTTACCTTTCAATATTACTTTTTCTTTCTGTTCGTATTTTTCAATATTTGAATATATTATTTTTCCTGTAAATTCTGCAATAATAACAGCATTATATGGATCCCAACTACAGATAGTATCATTTTTTTTAACTAATTGTTTATTAGAAACATACAATTTAGCACCATATGGAATTTTTTTTTTCATTAAAATCACTTTATCTTTATTTAATAATAATATTTCAGATGACCTAGAAATAACTATGTTTTTAACTACTTTAATATTTTCATATTCTATTATTCCATCATATTTAGCTTTGAATTTTGAATATTCATATATATTACCAGCTGTACCTCCAACATGAAAAGTACGAAGTGTAAGTTGTGTACCTGGTTCACCAATTGATTGTGCAGCTATTACTCCTATTGCTTCTCCTTTTTGAATCATTAAACCTGTTGCAAGATTTCTTCCATAACATTTTATACAAATACCGGTTTTAGATTTACATGTAAGAGGAGATCTTACTTCAATAGATACTATTGAAGCCTTTTCTATAAGATTAATATTTTTTTCATCTATCATTTGAGATGATTTGATTAAAATATTATTATTAGTAGGATCATAAATATTATTTAGAGCAATACGACCTAAAACCCTGGATGATAATGTTTCTATTATTTTTTCTTTTTTTTTTATTGCGGATATTCTAATTCCTACTAAAGTTTTACAATCATCTTCTTGTATAATTACATCTTGTGCTGAATCTACTAAACGTCTTGTTAAATATCCAGCATCTGCTGTTTTTAAAGCAGTATCAGCTAATCCTTTTCTTGCCCCATGAGTAGATATAAAATATTCCAATATAGATAATCCTTCTAAAAAATTAGATAAAATTGGATTTTCTATAATTTCTAATGAACTAGTTTTTTGAGGTTTAGCCATAAGTCCTCTCATTCCAGATAATTGACGTATTTGCTCTTTTGAACTTCTAGCACCAGAATCAAGCATCATATATACTGAATTAAATCCTTGTTTACTTTTTCGCATATAATTAATCACTTTTTCTGTTAAACTAACATTAGTATTAGTCCATATATCTATAATTTTATTATAACGTTCATTATTAGTAATTAATCCCAAATTATAATCGTCTTTTACCAAAGAAACTTTTTCAATAGCTCTTTTTACAAGAGATTTTTTTTCTTTTGGAATACTTATATCATTTAAATTAAATGATAAACCGCCTTTAAAGGCATGATAATATCCTAAATCTTTGATTTGATCTAAAAATATTGCGGTAGTAGGTATATTAGTTTTATATAAAATATAAGAGATTATTTCTCTTAAAGATTGATTTGTTAATAATTGATTTATATAACCTACTTTTGGTGGAACCACTCTATTAAATAATACTCTACCGACTGTTGTTTTAATAATTTTTGATATTAATCCGATATTTTCTAATATTTGAACTTTTATTATTGCATGAAGATCTACAACCTTATTATTATAAGCTATTTCAACTTCTTCAAGAGAAGAAAAACACATTCCTTCTCCTTGAATTTTACTTTCAGAAGTAGATTTTAATTCTTTAGTCAAATAATATAAACCTAATACCATATCTTGTGATGGAACTGTAATAGGATATCCATTGGCAGGATTTAAAATATTTTGTGATGCTAACATTAATAATTTAGCTTCTAAAATTGCTTCATTTGATAATGGTAAATGTACTGCCATCTGATCTCCATCAAAATCAGCATTAAATGCCGAACAAACTAATGGATGTAATAATATCGCCTTTCCTTCAATAAGTTTAGGTTGAAATGATTGAATTCCTAATCTATGAAGTGTGGGAGCTCTATTTAATAATACAGGATGACCTTTTAAAAGATATTTTAAGATATTCCAGATCATGGGATCTTTTTTAGAGATAAGTTTTTTAGCTGATTTAACTGTTCTTACAATCTTTCTTTCAAGAAGTTTTCTAATAATAAAAGGTTTATAAATTTCAGCCGCTATTTCTTTAGGTAATCCACATTCATGTAATTTTAATTTTGGACCTACGACTATTACCGATCTTGCTGAATAATCTACTCTTTTACCTAAAAGGTTTTGTCTAAAACGACCTTGTTTTCCTTTTAAAGAATCAGATAAAGATTTTAATGGTCTATTAGATTCTGATCTAACTACTAAAATTTTTTTAGAATTATCTAAAAGGGAATCGACAGCTTCTTGTAACATTCTTTTTTCATTACGTAATATTATTTCAGGAGCTGAAATATGTATTAATCTTTTTAATCTATTATTACGAATTAATATTCTTCTATAAAAATCATTTAAATCAGAACTAGCATACCCACCTCCATCTAAAGCAACTAAAGGACGTAATTCTGGAGGAATAACAGGAAGAACTTTTAAAATAATAGATTCAATTTTGTTTCCTTTTTTTTTCCCTTCTATAAAACATTCTACTACATTTAATCTTTTAAATAATTCAATTTTTCTTTGTTTTGATTCTTCATTTTTAATTTCTTTTTTTAAATCAGATAATAAAACTTCTAAATCAACACGTATTAATAATTCTTCTAAACATTCAGCCCCCATTTTAGCAATAAATTTGTTGGGGTCATTATCATTTAAATATTTATTCCCTATTGGAATCTTATTTAAGATATATGTATACTCTTCTTCAGTTAATAAATCTAATTTTTTAAAATTATTAGCAATTCCTGGTTGAATTACTACATAACGTTCATAATAAATGATCATATCAAGTTGTTGAGATGACAATCCTAAAATCGAACCTATTTTATTTGGAGCCCATATATGAACTATAGGTACTACTAAATTAATATGCCCCATTCTGGTTCTACGAACGGTGTTTTTTGTTATTTCTACGCCACATCTATTACATAATAATCCTTCTTTAAATTTTTTGTTTAATTGTCTTAAACGGATTAATTCTTTCTGAATTTTTTTTTTATATTTGCCACAAGAACATTCATAATCTCTTATAGGTCCAAAAATTTTTTCACAAAACAAACCATTTCTTTCAGGTTTATTAGTACGATAATTGATTGTATCAGGTTTACTGATTTCGCCATATGAATCTTTTAAAATATCTTCAGGTGAAGAAATCCTAAGACTAATTTTAGTAGTCATAAAATGACTAATTTTAGATTTTTTTTTATTCATTTTATGAATAAAATGAATAACTTTCAAGATTTGAATTTGATTCCTCAGCTTAATTGGGTTTTTTATTTTAATTTGTTTAGTTTTCATTTATTTCTTTAAGTTTTTTTAGTTTTATTTCTTTAACTTTGTTTTTATATTTTATTATATCTTTATCCTTAATCTCTATTCTTACTTTTATTTTTTGATTTATTTTTTCTTTTTTTTTTATTACTTCTAAATTAAGACTTAAACCTAATCCTTTTAATTCCTTCAACAATACATGAAATGATTCTGGTATCCCTGGATTGGGCATTGTTTCCCTTTTAACAATAGCTTCATAAGTTTTTGTACGGCCTTTTACATCATCAGATTTTACAGTAAGGATTTCACGTAAAATATTTGCTGCTCCAAAGGCTTCTAAAGCCCAAACTTCCATTTCACCCAATCTTTGTCCTCCAAATTTAGATTTTCCTCCTAATGGTTGTTGAGTAATTAATGAATATGGACCAATTGATCTAGCATGCATTTTATCATCAACCATATGATTTAATTTTAACATATAAATTACCCCTACTGTAACAGGTTGATCAAATTTTTCTCCTGTTTCTCCATCAAATAAATAAGTATTTCCAAAAATAGGTATATTAGCTATATCAGTATATTTTGATATTTCTTCTATAGAAGCTCCATCAAATATTGGAGTTAGAAAATTTATTCCCAGTTTTTCACCTGCCCAACCTAAAATTGTTTCATAAATTTGGCCGAGATTCATACGTGAAGGTACACCTAATGGATTTAAAACTAAATCTACCGACGTACCATCTTCTAAATATGGCATATCCTCTTCTTTAACAATACGTGCCACAATTCCTTTATTTCCATGTCTTCCAGACATTTTATCACCTACTTTTAAGTTCCTTTTTTTAGCAATCAAAACTTTAGCGATTTTAATAATACCTGATGTTGATGTAATTTCATCTCCAATTAATAATCTATTTTTTTGACGTTGAAACTTCATTTTTAATTCATTTTTTTTAAAAAAATAAAGTTTTATGATTTTCAAAAATTGATTATTTAAATATTGATTATTTAAATATTTATAATTT
>Ga0314760_1000020_pt1 | contig 9839 bp, 1 predicted proteins | sample G5R1MT_51_FD_207782 | JGI IMG/M metagenome (GOLD analysis project Ga0314760, IMG submission 207782) | Metatranscriptome of switchgrass phyllosphere microbial communities from Michigan, USA - G5R2_NF_28AUG2017_LR1 (Metagenome... | ecosystem: Host-associated > Plants > Phyllosphere >... | reverse complement strand
GTTCAGCTTGTGGCGTTGTCTGTTGTGTCGTAAGTCGAATTATAACTGTTGGATATTTGCTGTTCAATTACTGGATTACTTGCGAAAAATGTAGAAATCTTACAAACGGAAACAATGGTTGTAAGTCGCAGTGATTCTAAAAGGCGCAAGAAAGAAGTAGATTCATTACAGGAGAGTCCGAAAAGGACCAAAGTACATGCTCAGAGGAAGTTTGCCCAGGGCTCACATCTGAATAGTCCCGTCCTGACTCCAGTGAAAGACAAGGATAAGGCTAAGTACAATGGAGCTGCGCCCACAGCCGAACTGCTACCTATCAAACGGCCCAAGACTGAACAGTTTGTCAACTTTCTGTGCTTCAGAGGCAGTGATATGTTGCCGAAGTCGCTCGAGTTCTTCAATGAGCCGTCGATATCAGAGCCGCTGGGGGGGGAGGAGGACAAGCGAGATGGAGCGTCAACCTCTGGCGGGACTTCCCGTGGCGGCCACCGCTCCAGCGACAAGCACGGCGACCAGGCCGGTGGTGTGGCGAAAGCTGAAGCGAGGAATAAAAACAAATCCAAATCCATGGCGGCTGTTCAAGCCTTGAAGAAGAAATATCAAGAACAGAGAATGAATAAAGAGAAGAGAACTTTGACAAAACTAGCCTTGAAAGTTAAAGGCAAGAACATGATGAGAACAAGGTCTGCCGGGCCATTGGAAGAGAAGCCTGCTGCTTCATCAGCCAATACAAAGAAGGCTGTTCGCACATCCCGCCTAGTCACCTCTATGAAGACTAAGGCTGCCCCTGCAACCCGCAAACCTGTGTTGAGGAAGCATCCTGCAGTTGTTAAAAGGTTACCTTCCAAATCAGTGACGAGAGGAGGGCTGCGGAGTGGCGGAGGGTTGCCACCAGGGAGTGACGAGGGTATCAAGACCGAACGGAAGCCGAGGAAATTCATCAAAGTTAAAGCTGCACCACTTAAGAAAAGTGTCAAAAAAGCAGCTGTGGCGAGTTCTTTGTCAGATTTCTCATCAGATGACGAACAACCTCTTGTGAAGAAACAGAGAGTGATGTCCAAGGCTTCAATCCTCGCTAGTCGAGTCAGCACACGCTCTCGTCTGTCAACTAAACCTTCCACTTCACAGTCAACTAGTTCCAGACCTCCTCGTAAGACTAAAGAAGCAGCTACATTGTTCATGGAGATGTTAAAGAAAGATCTTCGCAGCCCTGATGAAGAAGAAGACAATGTAGAAACAATGTTTGTAGATAGCTACGGGGATTCTCCTAAACGTTCTGAGCGTAGAGGATCAAAAGACAGCACGGATACTGTAAAAATAGAAAAGAAATCTCAGACAAAGTCAGTGAAAAAAGAAACCAAACCAAATGAAAATAAACTACTAGTAAGAAATAATAAAAAGTTACCTGATAAACCCCCCTCAAGACTCAGTTGTCTAAAAACAAGAACACTTAGAAGAAACTCTTATAGATTAGTTGCAAAAGAAATTGAATTAAAAAAGTTAAAGAACACAAGAGCTAAACTTTTGAATAGAATGTCTCCTCGGTCATCTTCTAAAGAGACAACGCATGATAATAGTTGTGAAGTTGAAAAAATTAATCATAAAAGACTCAGTTCAGATAGAGATACCAGAAGAGACAGAAGATCAAATACCAGCAAAATTCCTGAGAGTAAAAGTAAGCAACAGAAACCAGTTACCAAAGAGAGTGATCCATCACCTTCCAAAGTGTCTAAAAAGAAGTCACTTGAGGCGACATTTGATGATTCTGATGAAGAGCCTTTAGGCAAGAAAGTTAACCAAAACAACTCATCAAGTGCATCAAAAGCTCTCAAGAAATCTAAGCCAACAAGTGACAAAGAAGAAGCAGCAATAAAAGCAGAAGTTGTTGAACAGAAAATAACCAGGAGAAGATCTTTAAATACAACACATGAGATGAAAGAAGAGGCAAGACAGTTAGTGCAATCTACTGTCAAAGCTCATCAGACAGCCAAGAGTAATTTATCTGATGTTGGAAATGAAAACAATGGAAAAATGAAAACTGAGGCAACAGTCAAACCTAAAGCAGGTGATAAAAGTAGCAACTCCATAAATCCTAAGTCCAAGCAGATCGAAGAGAGTGCAAATGAAACCAACACTAATGCCACTCAGAAACCTAAAGAGAATGAAAAGAACAATATTCAAAATAAAATTCAAACTGAAAAGAAAGGTAAAAAACCTGTTGCGAAATGTAATGAAAATGAGAATAGTAATAAGGCTCCTGAGGATAAAAGTAATATACCATCAGATAAAAAACAACAAGCAAATAAAAGTATAAAAACCCCTGACACTAAGAAAACTACTGACACAAAAGTAGGGAGTGGTGACTTAAACAATACTTCTAAGCAAATAACTAAAGTTACAGAACCAAAACGCACCTTAGAAAATGTTACTAAAAATGAGTCTTCAGTAAAATCTAGCAAAGAAAATCTTGGTAAATGCAACAGTATAGGTAAAAACCCACCAAAGAAAAATTCAATCATTTCAGGTAAAGGGACTGGTAATACAAAAAGTAAGAATGAGCCAACCTTATCTAATACTAGTGATAACAGTGATGCCAGTAATACGGGAAACTCTGCTTGTGTTAAATTACTGCAACCAAAAAAAGTAAATCTTAAAAAGACTGATCAGATGACTCAACCAAAGGAGAAAAGTCTTGATTTTAACAGTGATGTTGGAAAATGCAAAAGTGAATTGGGAGTGGAAAGTACGCCCAAAACAGTACTGACTAAGAAAGATACAGTTTCAGATGAAAACATGTTAAGTTCACCGAGAAACCCTGAAATAACAATAAAGAAACCATCTATTTTTGAACAATCAATATCAAACGATTCCCAAATTTCTGAAGTGAATTCAATTGTAAAAAATCAATTAACAAATGAGTTCGTTGAAAATCTCTCATCTTCACCAAGTTTTGGTGATGCTGGCCCAAGCAACCATTACATAGGTAAGGCGGACGATGTAAGTATTTTGGGAGGAACAATATCGTCAACTAACACCAAAGAAGTTGTGTCAATAAGTACTTGTAGTTCCACAATGCCTCAAGATGAACACCTTGAGAACTCAAGTAATAATGGCTCCCAAAACCTAGTATTGCCTTCATCGTTCAAAGTAAGAATCAGTGAAAAGGCTAAAGAAAACCCCCAATTGACACCAAATGTTGTACACCCAGTTGATTCTGCAATCAAATCAAATAAAACCATGTTACTTGGTTCATCAAATGAAGAAAACTTGAATGTTTCTAGTAACTTAGTTATTGGTCTGAAAGGTAAAACTGAAGATCAGAAATCATTAGTGAATATTTTACCACAAGATTCTCGAAACAAAGTAAGAGTAACAGGGCCTTGCTTGAATTCATCATCTCAGATGATTGACTCTAATGTTAATGAAGTTAGTAGTTGCCCAAAGAGTGTCGCTGTTGTAAATGAACAAAATGCTGCTCCGAACACAAGTTTTCTTGGCAGTTTACCTTCATTTACCAGCATTCCTATTAGTAACAAATGTGTCTTGGAAAGTATAAGATTGGGAAATACAAGACCAAAAGATGAGCCTGATGAAATATATTCTGCACAGTTGACACAACCCGCTAAGCACCAGCTCTCTAACCAGCAATTCTTACCTAAAAACACTATGAGTTCTGATGACAAGCTTAAAATCAGAAATGTTGTTTTAGAACCAACATTAAGTAAAAATCTTGTTTCTGAGGCGAAATTGTTACCTGTGACTATCCATTCTGACCTTAAAGGAAAGATTCCAGAACAACTGGGAGTTAGGGAAATTAAAGTACAAACTCAAGTTAAAGCAGATGGCAGCAAATTGGGAACTAAGGAAGAAAAGTGTATTGATAATACTTCCAAACTAGGAAGCTTAGACATGTCAGATAAAGTTAGTTCTGCAATAGAGACTCTGATGAGTTTAAAGAATGTGCACAAAATTGATGAAAAACGTTTTGCCATTCAGTCAGGAGTTTGGAATGTAAAAAGTGGACAAACTTATGATCTTGAAAATAAAAATTTAAAGGAAGCTGAAGTGAAGCGTCCAATTGAAAATGAGCAAAAGCGGTTAGATGGCCTTGATAACAAAAAAACTAAAACTAAAGATGGTGAAATTAAACGAGTAACTATCCAAGAACCTGAATTTAAGCGCTCAAATCCTGCTGAAAGTGAATTAAGACGATATAATGCGCAGGAACACAAACCAAAGCCAGAACATCCACAAGTGTTAAAGGGGTGTTCCAACCCTAAATCAATGTTGAAACCTGGTACGTTAATAGACATAGAAGGTATCAGTCACAGCCCAGAAATAATGACTCCACTGAGACCTGGAGTTGATGGTGAGATTATACCAATGAATAGACCAATAAGACCTTTCGGACAAGACATTGTTGATCCTTTCAAGGCTAGTATGCAAGGTTTCAAGCCATATGAACCTAGAGTTGAACATAGTGCATTTGGATATAGATGGCAAAGTCCAAGTAATGAAAAAAATTTGAAATCTGATCAGTCGCCAGAAAAGGAAGTAGCTGATTCCAAATCTAAAACATCTGTCAATGAATCAGCATGGAGATTAGCTTTTAAGAATGTGAAAGATCCAAAAAGCAGTAATAATGTTCCTACTGAAAAGCCTGCAGTAAAGAAACAATTGACAGTCACAGCTTTAACCAAAAAACATAAGTCAAAAACTGATATTGTAAGTGATAAAAATATTCAGCCTCAATCATCCACCTCGATTCCATTTTTGAGGCAGAATAAGCCTTTTTTAGGCCCTAGTCCAACAAAAACTAAAGACTCAGCATCTAGTGGCACTGACATGAAGAAAAGTAGTGCAGAAGTTGATCCAGCCAGTTTGAGGGAAAAAGAAGCCGAAGTAGAAGAGTTTTTAAGACAGTGTGGTGAGTATTCCAGATCACTTGCCCCTTCAGTCCCTCATGTAACTCCGGTGAAAGGCTCTGACGATATATGTAGAAGCGGCAATATCAAAGCACCTTACTTGCCTTCACATAATGATCCATCACACTCTGAAGAACTATCTACTTTACATTCTGAGAAAATGTTAGGGAACCAACATTTTTCATCAGAATCAAGGTATACTCCCAAAAAACTGACATCTCATCTTGACCAGTTGGAGAGTGGTCCATTTTCAAATGATAATGGGAAGAGAGCGAGTTCTCCACTAAAACTCGATAAACGTCAATTTCAGTCTGGAACCACTTCAACGGAGTTAATTTTGATTAACAAGAATGCCACTGTTGGTAATGTACAACATGACCAACTAACAAATAAGCAAACTCCTTCAGTTGGTTTTACTAAACAAGACCAAAGTTTAAACATTTTCCAAAATGATTCAGTCCGGAGATCTAATTCACCTAAGTCATTGGGTCAGAAGAGTATATTTCTAGAGACTGATACTAAAACAAAATTGGATGATTCTACTTTGCACAGCATTTCAAACCCTAGTCCTGTGTCAGGAGAACTTCCTGGATTTTTAGTTGGGACACAACAAACAAGTTCAGCCAAACAGCCATTGCCTGAAAAAGTTCGCCACTTTTCACCCAACCGCTCCGGCTCAGGGGTGGCACCTGATAACATATTCAGGGATAGCAGTCTCGTAAGGAGGACTAAGTCTCCTACTTTAATTGATTCTTACTCTCAACAAACCAGTTCACCCAAAGGAAACTCTATCAGTCGCAACACAAATTCACCTGTGTTTGGAAAATGTTCCACAACAAATATATTTAAAGAAATTGTGCCTGCCAAAAGGAGTTACTCTCCAACACTTCTTTCCTCTTCCCAAAGTGATAGTGATACACTGCCAAATGTATTCTCACAAAATCAAAAGTTTCGAAGGTCAGTTTCACCATTAAGTAATAGATCTGGTGGATTTTCAAAATTAGGGACAAATAATGATGGTAATACTGAAACTAACAAAAAACCTAGGATTGTGGAAGAGAGAAAAGTCGAAGTTGGTTCTGAAGATAACACTAAAAATACCAATGTTAATAGCAGTACAATATATCCAGTTGAACAACAAACAAACAGTCCCGCCTTGAATGTGACACCTCACACTAGTCAGTCGCTGCAGAGCAATAAAGTTGGGATCAATGAAAGTTTGATTGTTAAAGAAGAAGTAACTGAGTTGGATGAAGTTAAAAATAGTAATTCAGTTGTTCGAGGTGATAGTGACTTATCAAAACAAGATATTAAATTAATTGTTCAAGCAGGTAATGAAGAGCAGTCACCATCCCCACTTGATATTGACTGTGGAAATATAAATACAGGAATGTCACAGGCTAAACATCGCTTACCTTTGCCTGTAGAACCAATATTAAAGAAACTTGGGCAAACAAGATCCCCACAAAACAAGAAATCATTGTTGCCACAAAAAGTTAAACTGTCTGATCAAAATGTAAAAAATATCTTAACTCAGAATGAAGACATTTCAGGGCAAGATGATACTGCAGTAAATTTAAAAGATACTCAAAGCAGCACAGTGCCAAAATTGGGCACTGGAATATATTCACACAACCAAGAAGGGGAGCTAGATCTGATGCAGAAAAAGAAAGTGAATATGTCAGCTGAAGAAATAAAAAGATGGTTGAATGAGAGTTCAACTTCTGAAGTAGAACACCAAGCAAATTGTGGAATTTTAGAAAACAATACTTGTGAATGTGAGTACAGAAATACTCTAACTTCTGGTTTTCATAGTATTGACCCACTAAAATACGAAACAGTACCTAATAATGAAAATACCTCCTTAAATAAGTCTATGCAAAATCAATTTGACATGGTTGAAACCACAAAGAAAACTCCCAACTCTTCAGTAACCATGCCAACTGCTGAAGTTTTTGAAGTTGAGAACTCCTATAGTGTTAAGGCGAAAGAGGAGAAGATTGTAATAAAAGAGGTGAAGAACGAAGATCTCATTAGCACAGAACAAACATTCGTTTCAAATCAAGAGGTACAGAAAAATGTTCCACCAAATAAAAATACAGCTTCTAAGCAACTGAAAGAGGAAGGTTTGCCACCTATTTCAAATTTTTGTACACCAATTTCCACCGGAACTTCAACATCTACTAACACAAAACTACCCACCACACCACCAGTAAGCAAGCTTAGAACATTCAGGCTACCAAACAAAAATGTTGAACCAGAACAGAAACCGACCACTTCTTCAGATACGTTGGACATAGCCATTCCCGCCAGAGATGATGCATCGTCATCAAACGATTTGTCTTCATCCAATGAAGAAACCCCTGAAAAATCTCATAATGAAAGAAAATCTATATTTCACCAACGCAGGTCCGCTCTGAAAGTGAAGGAGAGGAGAGAACTTCTAGCACCCAGTGTGAACGCTTTTTCCCCCGAGAACGAGAGCAGTGTTTATGCTTTTGACCCTGAATTACCTCCAACAAGCACACCCTTCCGAAGATCAAAGGGTAAAGACGGAAAGTCAGCAAGCACGACAACAGACGATGAAGAGTTGACTCCCAGCAGCAACTCGATAGCTGTTCAAGTCAATTTTGACAATGAAGCTGTGCTGGAATGCTCAACGCAGACCGATGTCCAGGAAGGAGATGACGATGATACACACACATTCTACATTCCACTTCAACAGAGTGCGGCAGACACCAGCAAACCTCCTCTCATACAAGGGGTTGCTGTCAAAGTGGACACCGAGGGACCGGATCAGAAGGTGATCATGAGGGCGAAATTGGTCACCAAACCCTTGTCAACATTCAACCAAACGTCTTCCTCGCAGAGGAGCCTGATTGGTACAAGATCAGGTAAACCGGAGCAGAAAGTTCGGCCGTTGTCTGTGAAGCCGCCGGTAGGCACAGTTCAGCCAACTGCGAGACCAAAGCCCAAGCCTCCAGCACAGGACGAACAACCGGGCCCAAGCAAGGCTTCGGCTTCGTGTTCACCACAGGCTGCTAGGCTCGCTAAGAGGATAAAGAGCAAAGCCGCAGTGCCATCAACCAGTGCTGAGAGTCATCCAGCGAAAGTCGCTCCTGCCAAGCTTGTGGAGGCCCCCACGTTCTACCCGACAGAGAAGGAGTTTGAGGATCCTCTGGAGTACATCAGCAGCATCACGCCTCAGGCCGAGAAGTACGGCTTGTGCAGAGTCGTTCCTCCCTCCAACTTCAAGCCGGAGTGCAAGGTGAGTGACGACATGAGGTTCACGGCTTACAACCAATACATCCACAAGATGCTGCACCGATGGGGACCCAACGTCAAGGAGATGTTGGCTATCAAGAAGTACCTCGCGACTCAGAGCATCGCCTTGACTCACCCTCCCTGGATCGGAGGTATGGAGGTGGACCTGCCGCGGTTGTACCAGACGGTGCAACAGTGCGGAGGGTTGAAGGAGGTGATAGAGAAGAAGCGGTGGCACCGTGTGGCCGACGCCATGAAGATACCCAAGTCCGCTCAGGATCGTGTCACCAAGCTGGACGACATCTACTGCAAGTTCCTGCTGCCTTACGACACTCTCTCGCACGTGGGCGAACCCAGTTGTTTGAGGGAGTGGAACGAGACTGGATAGAGAGAGAGAAACGGGTGGCTAACCAGCAAGGATCTGCAGCTGACGATGACGAGGATAGCGACAGCGACTCTGACTCGGACATTGACGAGTGTATTGTCAAGGGCCGCAGCATGGCTTTGAACGGATTCTACCGGATCGCCCGCAATACCATGTCAATGTGGTTTCCCAAGACTGACTCTCCCTCGGCTGCAGATGTGGAACTGGAGTTCTGGAAGCATGTTGCGTCGCGGCAACACCACGTGTGTGTCCACTCGGGCTCTATAGACTCGGGTGCGATGGGTTACGGCTTCCCCACGGGCAAGAACAGTTCAACGTCCCGTCACCCTTGGAACCTCAAGATGCTCACCAACAACCCCGGCTCCATACTGAGGTTCCTGGGACCCATCATGGGAGTGACCGTGCCCACACTACACGTCGGGATGTTGTTCACTGCTTGCTGTTGGTACCGTGATCCTCATGGCCTCCCGTGGATAGAATATCTGCATACCGGCGCCAGCAAGATCTGGTATGGCATCCCGGACTCATCGTCTAGTCAGTTCCGTGACGCTGTCATGAGCATCGTCCCTCGCCTCTGTCGGGACAAGACTCTGTGGCTCGCCTCCGACACTGCCATGGTGCCACCGCCTCTGCTGGTAGAAAAAGGAGTGTCGCTGAGTCGCATAGTCCAGGACCCTGGGCAGTTTATCATCGTCTTCCCCAAGGCCTTCACCTCTAGCATCTGTACCGGCTACCTGGTGTCCGAGAGTGTCTCCTTTGCACAGCCTTCATGGCTAGCCACTGCGCAGGCCTTATTCAATGACATGAGGGAGAGCAGTGAGCCAACAGTGTTCTCGCTGGAGAAACTACTGTTCAGCATCGTTAATGACTCAAGGGCTACCGTCGATGTTCTGAACCAGATCCTTGCGATTGTGGTATCACTGAGAGACGGAGAGGTGGCTGGTCGTAGACAACTGGAGGAGCTGGGACTCAACACCAGCGAGCGCCTCAACAGCAGACGCAAGGGCAAGGCTCGGCCCGCTAGTGATGACGAGGAGGATCTAGAGTGTGCCAACTGCAGCATGACACTTTACATATCCTGGATGACCAACTCGCAAGACAGCAGTGTGTACTGCCTACCTCATGCGGTGGAGTTGCTATCCAACAAACGCAGCCTTGTCAAACACTGCACCCTCGTCTACGCATTCTCGGAGGAGGAACTCGAGGAGTTGGTAGAAAAATTGAAATCAAGAGTGGAAAATAAAAACCAGAAGAAATCAGTTGCTAAG
>Ga0314760_1000017_pt1 | contig 10208 bp, 9 predicted proteins | sample G5R1MT_51_FD_207782 | JGI IMG/M metagenome (GOLD analysis project Ga0314760, IMG submission 207782) | Metatranscriptome of switchgrass phyllosphere microbial communities from Michigan, USA - G5R2_NF_28AUG2017_LR1 (Metagenome... | ecosystem: Host-associated > Plants > Phyllosphere >... | reverse complement strand
GCTTGGTATATAAGGAAGAGTCGCATACCACCTGTGCCAGTCTGCTGTGCGTGTACGACACCAAACATGCCTCCTAAAGAACAGATTTACTGTTATCCATTTTCTTATGATGAAGTAAAATGTATCTTTGGAGTTCAGGACGAGGAAGACCAGGAAGATTATGAACCAATAAACGAATTAGATGAAGAAGAGGAAGATTATGAACATGAAATTGAAAATGGACCAATAAGCGAAATGGAGCAGCTAGAAGAGTTAAGCGACACGGACGAAGAAGAGTTAAGCGACATGGACGAAGAAGATTTGTTTGTGTACCAATACTTTCAACAAGTACAACAACAAGGGAATCAAAATCTTGGTGGAAACGTTGTGTTTGAAGGGATGTTTAGCATTCCCCATCTTGTTGAATGGGATTCCGACGATGGATGGGATTCTGACGAATTTTAGAATATGCTCCAGAGGATGTCAAGGTCATCAGTTTATGTTTTTAAAAAATTAGTCTTCTTCATAATCACTTTCCTCATCAGTTTGAAATAAACGTCTTCTTGCAAACACCAACCGCCGGCTACACGTCTGCAAGGAAGATCTTGGAGTTTCATCTGTTTCTTCATCGTCTGAAAGCGATTCCTCACATAACAGGAACTCCACAAACTCGTCCCTTTCCTCCTCTTCAAGTATACTTATATCGCTTTCTTGTACCTCGTCTACATCATTCAAACTCATATCGCTCTCAATTATTTCTTCTATCTCCTCCGCATCATCCTCAAAATCTACCATTAACTCTTCCAGCTTTACTTTGATTTCATAGTGGGTTGCTGCAAAGATGTTGTCAGATGGAGCCATGTTATTGGAATGACTTGGAAGGAGAAAGCTGACTCGGTTGGAGGGGGTAGGAGGGGATATATACAGCTCGTTCTTGCTTTGGTGTTATTATGTCTCTGGTTTACAATGGGTGATGAACAAAATACAAAGCTCTTGGAAGATGGTCAAAGCAGCAAACAATTGGATGGCAAATTGCGCAAAAACCTTGTGGAACGAAGAAGAGTGCGAAGAATAACACAAGGTTTTGAAAGGTTGCGAGCTGTACTTCCTAAGTCCAGTGTACGATTGAGTCGCAGTGATTTGATTATACATGCCATGGGACGCATAATTGAGCTTCAAGAAGAAGTTGAAAGACCTCTTTCACCAGAGTTCATCGATGTAAACAACATTACTCACTTGACACCGCTAAACCCATTACAAATCAATCCTGATATAATTGAAAACCGTATAAGACTACTAATGAAAACCCCTGAAAACGCATCTTTAAACGAAGAAATTATTGGCTTTTAAAAATATTACAAAACCAAAAGAAAGATTCTTAATATCTTATCATATTAGATACCATCCAATTCTTAAGCAAAAAAAAAATAAGGGGTGGGGGATCACTGTACATATACAACTGCTCTGATACTGGTAGTGTTACTCTCTTGTGTGTCACCATGAGCAACGCTAGCTCTTACTCCGTGTGGTCAAATAATGGTACAGTGGAGTGTTTGTACTGCAACAACACTTACGGACAAGATGAAACAAAAGAGCTACAGCATCACCTTCTCGTTGAACATGGAATAACCACTGAATGCTGTAGTACGAACACTTACCAGCGCCCGACGACGACCAAGAGACATAACAAGAACCGAAGAGAACGTGGAAGAACGGAAAGAATCCGTGACGGGTACAAGCGGCTGAAACTCGTTCTCCCCTTCACGAAGCATGCTAGCAGATCTCAAATCCTCCATCGAGCCATTGATCGCATCAAACAGCTAACAGAACAATTACAAACCCCGGTTTTGTCAGCCCCCCTTCAAGATGTTGTTAATGTTCTACCGTCAGAACCTGCAATGCTCGGACCATCGTCTTCTGCAAACCAAGACAATGAACTCTTTGAAACACTCGATTTCCATCAAATTGATGAGCAATCCTTTCCCTCACTTTTTACAAATTCACCTTTGAAAGAATTATCAGCTGAAGACGTAGAGTATATCCTTGATTCCTAAAATTGTCTATCATTTACCTGGGTGGGGACTATTTTTCAAAAACTATCTAAATTTTAATACAGAGCGGGGAATAGATCAGTTTATGGTTCAAGAGAGAACCACTTACTGATCTATTCCCCGCTTTGGGGGTATGTTTAGGTGGCCTTGGCCTACTTAAAGGGTGCAATACTCTACCTCAAACATCATTTACCGGGGATTAACACAAGAAGAAAGGTGGGAGTGGAGGTAACCCATGAGTCTCAGGCCGGATGTTGAGGGGAGGGTTATGCCTATAAAAGGCGTGCATGACAGTTCAGTTGCCATTGCTCCGTTGGTATTTGGCGAAGAAGCATGATGCATCGTTGCAGTATCTGCAGTGAAGAATTTGAAGACGACGTATTACTAGACATACACAAAGAGCTTTTTCACAATGTGGAAAATAGTGAATACACTATCGAAGAAGAGGAATTGAACTCTCTGCAGAACATTGAAAACCAAAACGAGGATTTAAACAATCTACAACAACATCAAGAACATTAACAACATTCTTCGAGGGCTAGTGTTATACACTATGCTCCTCCATCATTAAAAGTGAACTTACTTGCACAAGCTTTACCAGGATCTGTGGTGAGACACTTTAAAATAGACAATATCAAATTAGAATTACAAGATTTTCTAGCTAATGTAAAAAGACTCGTTGTTGAAACTTTGAAAAAAGAAATAAATCGATTGAACTTTGTGAAATTTGGATTACTGATGGACGCTTTATTTACTAACGTGCAGCATGAGACATCTCCAAGAGGTTTTATAACAAAAAACAGAAGTATTACTAACAACTCTGATGTAGATAGTATTGTAAATGAGTGTATCGAAGAACTTTTGACGAAATTACAAGACCATGAGGGCAGAGGTTCGGGTTGGAGTTTGTTAAGCATAGAAGGTCTTGATGTGAGAGTGCACAAACACGGATATGGAGTTCGAGGGAGCAGCTACATTCCTCTACCAAAGAGAATCAGTGACACGAATTCATGTATTAATGTACAAAATGTAGATAACCAATGTTTTAAATATTCTATGCTTGCTAAATTTATTAAACATCATGTTACAAGACCAAGTGAATTTTATAAGGATGTCGAACATAAATACAACTTTCAAGGAATATCTTACCCTGTATCAGTAAAAGACATATCAAAATTTGAAAAACAAAACCCTTCTACTTCTGTAAATATATATGCTTTAGATTCTTCAAACAATGTATACCCTTTGAGAATAACACCTGTTGAACGTAGAGATCATACTGATCTCCTACTAATTACCAAAGGGGACATTACACACTATGTATATATAAAACAATTTGAACTTCTTGTTTCAACACAATTGTCTAAACGTAGAGGAAAGAAAACAACGTGTAAGAGATGTTTTTGTTATGTGTGTAAAAGCTTAGAAAGAGGAGGTTCGGAATGGTTGCGAGAACACCAACTCTTGTGCAACGGTAAGGATGCGGTTAAAGTTAAACTACCTCATCCTAACAGGGCAAACGTCAAATTTGACAAAATCATTCACCAATACCGCATCCCTATCGTTGTATATGCAGACTTCGAATCTACATTACTACCAATTGAACTTCTAGATGCTGATGTTACCAGAAGAACTCGATACCAACTGCACCAACCAAATAGTTTTTGTTTAGTTGTCAAATCAACACTGGATGAAGAACACCTTGCAGAATATGGTTTAACATCTGAGCCTATACTTTATCGCGGTGAAGATGCAGCGACACGTTTTGTTGACCAGTTATATGATGTAGCTAGAAAGGTAGAACAGCTGTACGGGAATATTGTACCCATGTCGCAGCTGGTAGAAGAACAATTGCGAGACTATGATTCTGCTACATTATGTTACTTGTGTGGTAATGCCTTTACCCACGACAACATAAAGGTTCGCGACCACGATCACCTTACAGGATTATATAGAGGACCCGCCTGTAATAGATGCAATATTAACTACAAACTTCCAAACTTTATCCCGGTTGTTCTGCATAATCTTAGTGGATACGACTCACATTTTATAGTTCCAGAACTAGGAAGAGATGATGGTTCTATCGATGTTTTAGCGTCAAGCACTGAGAAATTTATAAGCTTCTCTAAGAAAGTCGGTAAAATCAAACTTAGGTTTCTAGACTCATTTAGGTTTATGCCGTCTAGCCTTCAGACACTATCTGAAAATCTAAGAAGAGATGATCTTGTAGAAACCAGTAAAATTGTACCAAATGACAAGATGGATTTAGTGTTGCGGAAAGGCGTTTTCCCGTATGACTACATCGATGGTCTACAGAGATTCGACGAGACTTCACTTCCTCCGATAGAACAATTTAAAAACAAACTCAACGATTCAGATATCACACCGGAAGACTACCAACACGCATGTAATGTGTGGAATGAATTGGATATGCAAACATTGGGAGAATATTCAGACTTTTACGTTAAACTCGATGTTACTCTTCTGTGTGATGTGATGGAAGAGTTCCGCAATACTTGTTTCACAGCATACGGATTGGACCCTCTTCATTCGTACACCTCTCCAGGCTTGGCATGGCAAGCAATGTTAAAAGAAAATAAATGTAATATACAGCTTCTTACAGATATCGACATGGTATTGATGATAGAGTCCGGAGTTCGCGGTGGACTGACTCAAGCTGTTACCAGACACGTGAAGGCTAACAACAAGTATCTACCCGACTTTGACCCTGGCAAAGAATCAATATACTTGGGGTATTTCGATGCAAATAATTTGTATGGTTGGGCTATGTCGAAACCCCTTCCATATGGAGACTTTGAATGGGTTAATCCTGACCATATTAATGATATAGTTAACATCCCAAAAGATGGTGCGACTGGATATATATTAGACTGCGATTTTGAATATCCCGAGACCTTACACGATCAACATTATGACTTTCCACTTCTTGCCAAAACTGAAACTCCTCCAACTGGAAAACACCCAAAACTAATGATGACTCTTCAAGACAAAAAACGTTACGTAGCTCACTTTTGGGTTGTACAACAAGCGATCCAATTAGGTCTTCGTATAACAAAAATACATCGTGTCCTAAAATTTTCTCAATCCTGCTGGCTCAAACCTTATATAGATTCAAATACCAGACGAAGAGCAGCAGCAACTACGAATTTTCAAAAGGACTTTTTTAAGCTTATGAATAATAGTATTTTTGGTAAGACGCTGGAGAATAAAAGAAAGCATAAGAACGTTAAACTTGTTACAAACGCTAGGAAATTAGAGAAGCTTGTCCAACAACCAAATTTTGAAACGACCATTATAATAAATGAAAAACTTGTTGCAGTGTCAATGACGAAGACAAGCGTGAAGATGGATCGTCCTTTGTATGTTGGAATGACGATCCTGGATATTTCCAAAACGCATATGTATGACTTCCATTATAATAAGATGGTTGCTTTCTACGGAAGAGAGAACATCGGTATTTCATACATGGACACTGACGCGTTCATTTACTGGATAAAAACTCTAGATATGTATCAAGATATAAGAACATTCATCTATAAGGACGAATTTGACTTCTCTGACTATCCAAAGAATCATCCCAACTATAATGAAAACAACAAAAAGGTACTGGGCAAATTTAAGGATGAAACTAATGGAGTTTTGCTCGAAGAGCTTATTGCTCTAATGTCGAAACTTTATGCTTTTAACCTGTATGAAGGCTTCAATAGGAAGACTGTTAAAAAAGCTAAAGGTGTCAAAAATTTATTTTTAAAAAAGAAACTACAATTTGAACATTACAAACGATGTTTGTTTCATAACGAAGATTACAGGGCAAGCTTCAATACTATAAGAAGTTTTAACCATACGTTATATAGCATAACAGAAGTGAAAAAAGCGTTATCTGCTAGCGATGATAAAAGATACATCCTACCTGATCAAATCCGCACGTTACCATTTGGACACTTTTCTCTCAACCCTATTTCTGATTAGTTATCTTTTATACACACTCTCGCCAGAACCTTTGAGTATTTAAGAGGGATACAAGTCTGGTGTAATTAATACGTTGTCGGTTGCAGCAGAGTAAACAACTGCAATGGATGTCAGACGGAAAATTATTAATGAACTTCACAAATCTGCAAGGATAAACTTTCCAAGAAGAAATACTGTTTTAAAAGGAATAAATGATCTATACCAAGCAGACCTAATTGAAATGAGACCGTATAGCAAGATAAATAAAGGGTTTCATTATATACTAACAGTTATAAACTGTTTTACCAAAGTTGCCGACGCTATACCTTTAAAAGACAAAACAGGAAAAAGTGTTACCAAGGCCATGGAAATAGCAATAAGAAGAGATAAAAACACTATAAAGCATTTACAAACCGACGATGGAAAAGAATACTTTAATAAGGATTTTTCAAATTTAATGGAAAAGTATGGAATAAACCACTATTCTACCAAATCTGAGAAGAAAGCTGCAATAATTGAAAGATTTAATAGAACTTTAAAAGGAGCCATGTATAAAGCGTTTTCCAACAGAGGAAAACACGTATGGTTTGACATACTTTCAGATCTAATACATGATTATAACAATAAGCATCATAGAACTATTGGTATGAAACCAATTGATGTGAATAAAGACAATTCCCAGCAAGTCTCGGAAAACATCAAAAGAAACACTAAACCTAAGGTTGAAAAAAGATTACCGCAAACATTTGAAATAGGAGATAAAGTTCGTATAAGCAAATACAAAGGAGTATTTAGCAAGAAATATTTACCCAACTGGACAAATGAAGTTTTTACAGTTTTTAAAGTTCAACCAACATATCCGGAAACATACATACTCAAGGACAACAACGGGAAACTTCTACAAGGAGGATTCTACGGACATGAAATGTTAAAGTCGACTTCTGGAGACGTTTATCTTGTAGAAAAGGTATTAAGGCGCAAAGGGGATAAAATTTTGGTTCGCTGGCTGGGTTTTAATAAAACTGAAGATTCGTGGATACCTAGAAAAGACCTGCTTTAGAACGTTATGTACTAGTTATACGTCAACTATCAAAGAGTGAAGATGTCATGGAGATCATTCGCCTTGAAGATTCATTCAAAATCAATAATATCGATGATTTAACAGTGGATAGCGTAAAACACGAGGAAGGAAAACATGGACGTCTATTGCCCAACAGTGTACGATGCATAGTCAGTGGGCCTTCAAACTGTGGAAAAACCAATGTGGTTTTCAATTTAATAACAAATGATAAGGGATTGCGGTTTAACAATGTGTATATATTCTCAAAGTCTTTGCTTCAACCAAAATATCAGTTATTAGAAAGAGTTTTATCAGAAGTGCCAGAGGTAAAGCTTTTAAAGTTTGATGCAAATGATAAAATCATGCAACCTAATGAAGCGAAACCTTATTCTGTCTTTATATTTGATGACATATCATGTGAAAACCAAGATACCGTAAGAAATTATTTCGCTATGGGAAGACACAACAATATAGACTGTATATACATTGGTCAGACATACAGTAAAATCCCCAAACAACTGATAAGGGATAACTCGAATATACTCATTGTTTTTAAACAAGACGACATGAACCTAAAGCATATTTATAACGATCATATCGGTGCTGATATGTCATTTGATAGATTAAAACAAATTTGTAGTAAAGCATGGGAGGATAAATACGGCTTCTTTGTAATCGATAAAGAAAAAGACATGAAAAATGGACGCTACAAAATTGGATTTGATCAAATTGTTATAATAAACTGACATTACCTATCGTGGACTATTGATGAACAGATAACCGAGGTGAAAACATGGTTGGTCGAGAAAAGCTAATAAAGGTGATAAAATCGCTTAGTGATTCAATAAGGAGGAAAAATCGAGCTTTAAGACTCGGTATAAGCGAAAGGGATAAGTTCCTAGAAACAACGTTTAAACCTGTAATCGATCCTCTAAAGGAGGTATCTCAAAAACTCGAAAAAGCCACTGAAGGAGATAAAGTCTTACCGATATCGAAATCAGACATTAAAACAGAAGAGTATTTGTTTACTGAAGGAGAAGAAGACCTTGAGGATGTAAGTGGAGAAGAAGAAGATGAAGAAGTACCTCTAGAAGTACACCGGGAAAAGGATATAATTGAGGAGGAAGAAGAAGAAGAACAGTCGGAAACAGAGAATGTACCTGAGACAAATCCTACAAATATTAGCAGATTAGGTTCGGAAATACAGTTTAAAGGTGTTCTCGGTAGAAAGTATATGTTGAAGATGTTACAGTCTACTATTCCTAATAGGAAATACCACGTTTACGGAGCCAGAGTTGAAGGAGACGGATTAATGATTGGGAATAGCAAACTGGATATAGACGAGCAAGATAATATTATTATAAATGGTAAAAAGTACAAGGGAACTATCGGGCTTTTTGAATTGGTATTTAAAAATAACCCTGAACGATATACTATGAAGGATTTAGTTAAATTCAAAAATATTTGTTTAAAAACAAATGCACATAGAAAAATGTACAGTACTACAAAACCAATACATAGAAACCAATCCGTCAAGTATAAAAAGATTATATCTGAACTTTTTCCTACAAGCCTGAAAAAAGATAAAAAAAGGTATATGTCTAGTGAAGAAGTAAGTTCTTCACCTGCAATTAAGAAAAGAAAATATATTCATGTTGATAATCCTTCTGGGGAAGGACTTTTAAAGAACACATATGATACAAATGTAATTTATTACAACAACGTCAACAAGTTGGTAAATAGAATGAGGTTGATACATGAAGCAATAGAAGCGGGTCATACAGGTCTTCAGAACGAATGGGTTGCACTAGTTGATGAATTAATAAATAGAGGTATAATTGAGGGTTAGTTATCATATATATATATATTGATCAAGCATAAACACGATCATTGTTTGTTCAGTAATTTTGGAGTAAGGACATACGGACGTAAAAATGAGTGTGGACAAGTTTGGTCGTTACGATCACAATTTTGTAAGAGATAAAAAAAAGTCAGCCATTTCAGGGTTTGCAATAACAGACAACGGAGACTACGATGCTATGGAGAAACTGATTCGTAACGTTAAGGATCCCGTACTTCCCAATGACGCTGCAACAAAAGGTTATGTGTCTGGTAATGTGTTAAAAAAGACTCAAGATAATAACTACGATTGCGAAAACAGAATAATAAAGAATGTTGGTGATCCAATTTCACCTTCAGATGTTGTCACGGTGCAATATATGAATAATAATACTCCAACTTTAAAAAAAGATCACTGGGAATTCTCAAATAAAAGACTTAGCAAAATAAAAGATCCTCTATACGATGGAGAAGCAGTAAACTTGGGATTTATACAGACTTTAACAGTTTGTAGGAAGAGAAAAGTAGATGGAAACTTCGATGACATCTTCGATGCTGGTAATTTAAGAATAACAAAAGTCGGTGATTGCAAAATGGATGAAGACGCTGTTAATATGAAATGTTTGAGGGAATCAACCACAACATTGACTAGATCTAATGAAAGGAAATTAGAAAGATTGGGTGCGGCTTTATTTCGTTATATACATCGTACAAGTGGCAGGTCTGCAGAGTCGGGCGTAGATAGCAGTAATTACTTAGACTGGAGTGAAATACACGGTTCCAAGAACGAAGAGGAAAAACCAGATTCTACGTCAATTGACAAATTGGATAGTATTACAATCAAAGAAACAGAATCCGATGAAGAACATGTACGAGATAAGAGAATTTAAAAAACATATATAACTAAATTTAACGTATACAAGTAATCATTCTCTTTCAACCTCTTTGACAGTGAAGGTATAAATAGCCATGAATAAGGAGAAGAGTGTTAGTTATCATCAAGGTTCGCTGAAGAGAGGACGAGGTGTTGTATCTTCAACGCTTAATATTTTTAGTAAACCTATCGCAGCTTTAGTTAATAAATCTATAGATTTATTACCTGTTGAACTACATTTACCTGGAGGATATCAATATTGCGGGCCAGGAACGAAATTAAGGAAAAGATTGCAAAGAGGAGACCCGGGTATAAATAAATTAGACCGGGCTTGTAAGCAGCACGACATATCGTATTCGAAATACAGCGATTCCGCTCATAGATCGGTTGCTGATAAAATACTAGCTGAAAAGGCTTGGGAAAGAGTGAAATCTAG
>Ga0314760_1000014_pt1 | contig 10874 bp, 7 predicted proteins | sample G5R1MT_51_FD_207782 | JGI IMG/M metagenome (GOLD analysis project Ga0314760, IMG submission 207782) | Metatranscriptome of switchgrass phyllosphere microbial communities from Michigan, USA - G5R2_NF_28AUG2017_LR1 (Metagenome... | ecosystem: Host-associated > Plants > Phyllosphere >... | reverse complement strand
TATGCATCTTACTTCTGTTATTATCTAATGCCTTAACAAGTAGAAGAGATTTAGCTCCGATTTTTAATAGAAGTTTAATTAATATACTGGTAATATCTATCATGATTAGTTTAAACTCGAACAATTTTATAACTCTTAAAGAAGGTGTGTCTTTATTAGGAGGATTATTTCACAATACAAGCTTAACAATTACTTTCCACGCCTTTATTTTATTTATTGCTTTAGTGATAATACAATTAACCGCTTTTTTCCCTAGAGGTTACACATACTCTACAAAAGATGAAAAAAACTTTGTAGGTAATTTAATAAAAAACCTAGAATTAGCAAATAAAGCTAAAGAACAATACCAAATAATAGAATATCCATTAATTATAGCATTTGTTATAACTGGTGCAATGTTTCTTATAAGTTGTAGTGATATTATATCAATATTTTTATCAATAGAATTACAAAGTTATGGTTTATACCTTTTATGTGCCTTATACAGAAATAGTGAATCATCAACTGGTGCAGGTCTAACTTATTTTTTACTAGGTGGATTGTCTTCATGTTTTATACTTCTTGCTTCAGGTCTACTATATACAAATTCAGGTACAAGTAGTCTAGATAGTTATTACATACTAACTAACTTATCCGATGTAAAACATACAATGTATAACTTTGTCTATTGATATAACAATGATTATCTTAACTACTCTTTAGTTATCCTATCAATAGGTTTCCTTTTCAAAATAAGTGCAGCACCTTTCCATTTCTGATCTCCAGATGTTTATGATGCAATACCTACTGTAGTTACAACTTTTGTAGCTAATATTGCAAAAATATCTATTTTAGTCTTTTTCCTTGAAATCGTACACTATACTGGTAACTTAGTTATATCTGATTTTAACTGGACTAATTGTCTTCTATTAAGTTCTTTACTGTCTTTAATAGTAGGTACAGTTTTAGGTTTAAATCAATCTAGATTTAAAAGACTATTAGCTTATAGTACTATATCTCATTTAGGATTTATGTTGTTAGCTTTATCTATAAATAGTATAGAATCTACACAAGCATTTATCTTTTACTTAATGCAGTATTCTATTTCTAATGTAAACGCATTTATAATACTGATAAGTATAGGTTATACTTTATTCTTATATAGAAAAAAAGAAAAAGACCAAAAAACGATAGTAGATCAAGAAAATTCACCTATACAATTTATACCTCAGCTTAAAGGATATTTTTATACAAACCCTGTAATAGCAATAAGTCTAGCTATTGCTATCTATTCTTTTGTAGGTATTCCACCTTTAGTAGGGTTCTTTGGAAAACAAATGGTATTATCTTCTGCTTTAGATAAAGGTTATATTTTTATAACTTTAGTTGCAATTTTAACAAGTGTTATAAGTGCAGTTTACTATTTAAATATAATTAAAGAAATTTTCTTTAATAAATCCGATTACGAAATAAATACTGTAGAACCTGTTTCATCACTATTTGATGAAAAAGTGACTAAGTCTAGCATGACAAATAACAATACGTTCTTGTCTTCTAATTTAGCTGTAACTATTTCCGTATTAACACTTATAATACTACTGTTTATGTTAAACCCTGAAGAATGATTAAGCATGTCTAATATATTAGCAATATTAATATTTAACTAATATGAGATCAATAACTTTCTTTTTATGTCTTATACCTATACTAGCTTTATTACTTTTAGGCCTTAATTTAGTGTTTGCACCTCATAGTCCCTATCAAGAGAAATCTAGTACTTTTGAATGTGGATTTCATTCATTTTTGGGGCAAAATAGAACAGAATTTAACATATCTTTCTATGTATTCGGATTACTATTTATAATATTTGATTTAGAATTGGTTCTATCTTATCCTTACGTATTAAGTATCTATAACAATGGAGGTTATGGATTATCAGTGGTACTTATTTTCTTTGGTGCATTAACAATGGGATTTGCATTTGAAATAGGAAAAAAAGCCTTAGCTATTGATAGTAAACAATACAAAGGAAAAATGTAATACAACTTAACGGTATATTACATATATCCTCAAAACTAACCTTAAATGATTTACTTGAGTTTATCGTATTCAACAAATATAAAATGAATTTATCACTTATACTTTTTTTAATTGGAGTTTTAGGCTTCGTGTTAAATAGAAAAAATATTATTTTAATGTTAATTTCTATAGAAATCATGTTATTAGCAATAACATTTTTAATACTACTAGCATCATTTAGCTATGATGATATATTAGGTCAAACTTTTGCAATTTACATAATTACTATTGCAGGAGCAGAATCTGCTATCGGACTGGGAATATTAGTAGCATACTACAGATTAAGAGGTAATATAACAATAGATTATAAATAATGTATTTAGCTATAATAATAATGCCTTTATTAGGTTCAATAATTTCCGGATTCTTTGGTAGAAAAATTGGTGTAAAAGGTTCACATATAATAACTTGTAGTTCAGTTATACTAACTACAATTATGGCCATAATTGTTTTTACTGAAACAGGACTAAATAACATACCTGTTTCGCTATACTTATTCAGATGAATAGACTCAGAATCACTAAATGTGTTTTGAGGATTCAATTTTGATTCATTAACAGTATCTATGTTAATACCGGTACTAATAGTATCTTCACTAGTACACTTATATTCTATAGGATATATGAGTCACGATCCACATAACCAAAGATTTTTTAGTTACTTAAGTCTATTTACTTTTATGATGATTATCTTAGTAACAGCTAATAACTACCTGCTTATGTTCGTAGGTTGAGAAGGAGTAGGTATATGTTCTTACTTATTAGTAAGTTTTTGATTTACTAGAATAGCAGCTAACCAAAGTTCAATAGCAGCCATTTTAACAAATAGAGTAGGGGATTGTTTTTTAACAATAGGTATGTTTGCCATTTTATGAAGCTTAGGTAATTTAGACTATGGTACAGTCTTTTCATTAGCTCCTTTTATTAATGAAAATATTATAACAATAATAGGTATATGTCTATTATTAGGTGCCATGGCCAAAAGTTCACAAGTAGGTTTACACATATGATTACCTATGGCTATGGAAGGTCCTACACCCGTTTCTGCTCTTATACATGCGGCAACTATGGTTACAGCAGGGGTATACCTACTGATACGTTCATCACCACTAATAGAATATAGTAGTACTGTGTTATTATTATGTTTATGAATTGGTGCCATTACTACCGTATTTAGTTCATTAATAGGTTTATTCCAACAAGATATTAAAAAAGTTATTGCTTATTCTACTATGAGTCAATTGGGACTTATGGTAGTTGCTGTAGGTTTATCTTCATACAATGTAGCTTTGTTCCATTTAGTTAATCATGCTTTCTATAAAGCGCTGCTATTCTTAGGTGCAGGAGCAGTTATACATGCTGTAGCAGATAATCAAGATTTCAGGAAATATGGTGGACTAAAACAATTTTTACCTCTATCCTATTCTGTCATGCTAATTGCTTCACTTAGTCTTGTAGCTTTCCCGTTTATGACTGGATTCTACAGTAAAGACTTTATACTAGAATCTTCATACGGACAATTCCATTTTTCTAGTATAGTTGTATACTATATAGCTACTATTGGAGCAATGTTTACTACATTATATTCTGTAAAAACTCTTTACTTAACTTTCATAGCAAATCCTAACGGGCCATTAGTTAATTATAAAAATGTGCACGAAGGTGATATATACATGAGTTTACCTCTTGTTATATTAGCTCTGTTCTCTATATTCTTTGGTTTTGTGACGAAAGATATGTTTATAGGTCTAGGTTCTGATCTATTTGCAGATAATAGTATTTACATACACCCTAATAACGAGATTATGTTAAATACTGAATTCGCTGTACCAACTTTATATAAGTTGCTACCTTTAGTATTTACAATATCATTGACTGTTGTATCTCTTTTAATATCAGAATATTTATTTAAAAGCTTAATGAATTTCAAGTTTAGTAGATTAGGTTACAACATATTTAGCTTCTTTAATTTACGTTTCTTAATAGAATTAGTTTATAATAAATATGTGACAGAAATGGTATTGAAGTTAGGTGGCCAAACTACTAAAGTGTTAGATAGAGGTGCTATAGAACTTATAGGACCATATGGTTTACAATTAGGTTTAGTTGCTTTAAGTAAAAATATGGGTTCAGTAAATCCAGGTGTAGTAACCACTTATGCTCTTTATACTCTTGTAGGAGGATTATTTTATATATGTTTATCATACGTATCATTATTCTCAAATTCTATACTTGTACTTCTGTTATTATCATTAGCAAGTATTCTGTTAAATACAAGTAAGTCAAATTAAGACGAAATAAGTGTTGTGAGTTTAGAAAGCTCTGCTTGATCTAACCACTACAAAGGAAAAATACAATAGTTTAATCTATTATCGATTGTCTAGAGATATTTATATACAGTAATGTTTGTGTTTTCAATAAATCATCATTTGAAAAAAGAATTTTTTATGAATTATATATCAATTTTAAGACCAGTACTAGAAGCTTTAGTACTGATTGTTCCCGTATTACTAGCTGTTGCCTATGTAACAGTAGCCGAAAGAAAAACCATGGCAAGTATGCAACGTAGACTAGGACCTAATGCAGTAGGATACTATGGTTTATTACAGGCTTTCGCCGATGCCTTAAAACTACTCTTAAAAGAGTACGTTGCACCAAGTCAAGCTAATTTAATACTATTTTTCACGGGTCCCATAATAACATTAATTTTTTCTCTACTAGCATATGCAGTAGTACCTTACGGACCCGGTATTGCAGTGTTAAATTTTAACTTAGGAATACTATATTTATTAGCCGTATCTTCTTTATCAACTTATGGTATACTTTTAGCCGGATGATCCGCTAATTCGAAATATGCTTTTTTAGGTTCTTTAAGAAGTACAGCTCAATTAATTAGTTATGAGTTAATCCTAACATCTGCGATACTAATTGTGATTCTTTTTACTGGTAGCTTAAACTTAACCGTTAACATAGAAGCACAAAGAGCAATATGATTCATATTTCCCTTATTTCCTGTATTTATAATTTTCCTTATAGGGTCTATTGCAGAAACTAACAGAGCTCCTTTTGATCTGGCAGAAGCCGAATCAGAACTAGTTAGTGGATTTATGACAGAACATTCTGCAGTTATCTTTGTATTCTTTTTCTTAGCGGAATATGCAAGTATAGTGTTTATGTGTATACTTATAAGTATACTGTTTTTAGGGGGATACTTACACAATGTAATAAATGTGCCTGTAATTTCCGATATCCTACATGAAACAATCTTCTCCTATGGTAGTAATGTCGATAGAACCGTATCCACTAGTACAATATTGATAGAAGGAACATACTACACATTGAGCTTAGGGCTTAAAAGTTGTATAATGGTCTTTGTTTTCATTTGAGCTAGAGCTTCATTCCCTAGAATTAGATATGACCAATTAATGTCATATTGTTGAACTGTGCTTCTACCTATTGTGATAGCATTTATAGTAATAGTACCATGTATTCTGTATGGTTTCGATATTATGCCAGTAGGTTTTAGTCTATTATAAAGTGATGTTTAAAAATCAATATATAAAAGTACTAAAAAAAAGCAATGCAACAAAAATTCATTTAGTTTAGTAATTGTAAAAGCAATTTGCTTTTACAATAAACCTCAGGTATTATTTTATTCATATAAAACAATAACAAGTTACCCGTACATTTATTTATCCAGATAGAATGTTATTATCTTTACTTCTATTGGTTCCTATCGCAGGTATAATTGCGATAACTAGCACGCAATGATTGGAAATTAAAAATATCAAAATCATTGCACAATTTACGTCAATAATAAATTTAGCCCTTTCATTGGCGATATTTATCATGTTTGACTTTAGTACAAATCAATATCAGTTCGTACAAGAACAATACAGTATAAATTCATTTGATTTATATTTAGGTTTAGATGGTCTATCTATATACTTTGTATTGTTAACAACGATGATTATACCTATAGCTCTTCTTTCAAACTGGTCATCTATAGTAGAAGATGTTAAGTCTTTTTTAATAATAATACTACTTTTAGAAACACTGTTAATTGCAGTATTTTTAGTACTAGATATACTACTATTTTATGTATTCTTTGAAAGTATACTACCTCCTTTATTTATCTTAATAGGTTTATATGGTTCAAGTAATAAAGTAAGAGCAAGTTTTTATTTATTTTTATACACTTTATTTGGATCACTATTTTTATTATTATCGATACTAACAATGTCTTCTATAATGGGAACTACAGATTTTGATGCATTGTATAAAACTAATTTCAATTTTACAACACAATTATTTCTATTTTACGGTATATTTATAGCATTTGCAGTAAAAACACCTACTATCTTCTTAAATACATGATTACTTAAAGCTCATGTTGAATCTCCACTATCTGGTAGTATAATATTAGCTGCTATAGTACTGAAATTAAGTCTATATGGTATCTTAAGATTGATATTACCATTGTTACCTAAAGCGTCAATAAATTACACTTATGTAGTATTTGTTATTGGTGTAATTACAATAATTTACGCAAGTTTTAGTACACTTAGAACTATTGACGTAAAAGAATTAATTGCTTATTCTTCTGTATCTCATGCAGCAGTATACCTAATAGGTGTATTTAGTAATACTACATTAGGTATTGAAGGAGGAATATTATTAGGTTTAGCCCACGGATTTGTTTCATCGGGATTATTCATATGTGCTGGAGGTGTATTATACGATAGATCCTCTACTAGAATTATAACTTATTATAGAGGAGTAGCTCAATTAATGCCTCTTTTCTCTATAATATTCTTTATACTCTGTTTAGGTAATTGTGGAGTACCACTTACTCTAAATTTTGTAGGTGAATTTATGTCTTTATATGGAGCATTTGAAAGATTACCTTTACTAGGTGCTTTTGCTAGTTTATCTATAATATTCTCTGCTGCATATACAATATATATGTTTAACAGAATAGCTTTTGGAGGTTCATACAGTAAATACTTCTTATTTAACATACCTGATTTAAATAAACGTGAATTCTACATACTAATAACTTTAGTAGCAGCCACAGTTATATTCGGTGTATACCCTAGTACTATACTAGATGGTTTACACTACAATGTATCATCACTAATATATGAAAGTACAGTATAAAAAGATTTTTAGTGTAACAGTTGGGATAAGTGCAATATTATCTTACAAGCATATTTGCTTTATGTTGCAACACTAAAAAGAATACAAAATAAAAATAATAAACTTTTTGAATATAAAGTAACTGTATCACTGTAAGTGATAATAGGGAAAGTCCAAGGCCAATCAAATTAAAGAAAGTAAAAACTATAGTCTATACAGAAAAACAATTTAATATGAAAAAAACAATGATTTGGCGGTATTAAAGAATCATAATTCCAACAGGAAATGGCTTAATTATATTCAAAAAACTGTTAATTACAAGAGGTAATAACCCACAAACAAAAGTATATAACCAAAAAGTTATAACTATAGGGTAACAAAAATATTTGGATGAGTTTGGTGATGGCTCTGAATGAACGCTATCCAAATGCTTGACACATGCTAATCGTACGACTATCTTTCTTAAAAAGTATGATAGTAGTGGTGTACAGGTGAGTAAGACATAAACGTAACCCTAGAGTAAGGGACGAAAAATACCTTATAGTATAAAAGAATATATAATATTCGCTTTTGGATGTTTATGTTTCGAGTTGATACTACGTAAGCGATAAATCTTACAGTAGGCAATAAAACTCGTAATCAAGGCTGAAAGGTCAATTGATCACAGTGTGGCACGAATAAAGCCCACTATTAACAGCAGTGAGGAATATTGGTCAATAGCCTAACGGCTGAACCAGCAACTTGGAGGAACGAAAAACCGAAGTCATGAGCGGTTGCCATGTTAATTGAACGTGGGGCATTAAATGCGAATAGTTCGAAGTAAATCTTGATAATGACATAGTTTACTTCAAGGTCTTGACCAACTCATGTGCCAGCAGTCGCGGTAAGACATGGAAGGCAAGCGTTATTCATCTTTATTTGGTTTAAAGGGTACCTAGACGGCCGACATAGACCGCCCGAAAGGGTATGCCCACAATGGTTAGTAGTTTAACTACTAGGGGATCTAGTTGGCTAGAGTTTTATGGAAGAAATTTAGAACGGTGAGTGTAGGGATAAAATCTGTTGATACCACTTAGAAACTGGTTTAGGTGAAGACAATTTTCTATGTAAAAACTGACGTTGAGGGACGAAGGCTTCTGATAAGAAACAGGATTAGATACCCCAGTACTCGAAGCAGACAATGATGAGTGTCATATGTATGAAAAAATTTTATATGTATAAATGAAAGTGTAAACATTCCACCTCAAGAGTAATATGGCAACATATAAACTGAAATCATTAGACCGTTTCTGGAACTCGTAGTGGAGTATGTTGTTTAATTTGATGATCCACAAAGAACCTTACCACAGTGTGTATAGTTATATACTTATGTATATTTCGGACAAGCGTTGCACGGCTGTCTACAGTTGATATCGTGAGAATTGATTAGATTCATAAATCAACGTAATCCCTAACTCTAATTATAGTAGAGTGGTGCAACCGAAAAAACGTGTTCTATTTTATGATAGTATGAGCAATCAAGTAGTAAAATAGTTAGAATCTTTGGTTTCGATATATGGGAGCATGACAAGTCATCATGGCCAAAAATAAAAATTGAGAGTATTGTGGGCTATAGACGTGCCACATTTTGCCTTTACAAAGAGGTGCATAATCGCGAGAATAAGCAAATCTCTAAAACAGGATATAATGTAGATTGTAGTCTGAAAATCGACTGCATGAAAAAGGAATTACGAGTAATCGTGTATAAGTATGGCACGGTGGATGTTATCCCAGCTAGGTACTAACCACTCGTCAGGCGCTGAAAGGAGAATGTGCAATAAGTTTGGAATGCCCTTTGTTTTAATCTAGATAATTTGGTTTAGAAAACAGAGACGTAGTACTTCGTATGCATGTCTTTGATTGGTGTTAAGTCGAAATACGGTTCGTGTAGCGGAAGTTGCACGGGATTGATTAAAATACTGACAATAATTAAATTAGTAAGATATAAGGATAAAATTAATTTATCCAATAATAAGCTTACGAGAGGAAAACATGAAAATATCATTAGTTTGTGATGATAGACCCATGGATTGCATTTCCTCCCAGGAAGGTCCCGTTTGTTGGTATGACGGGTTGAGCTGTAAACTCAATAGTTAATTCTATCGAAGGTTCGATTCCTTTCCTTCCTAAAGAATATAATAGGTTAATACACCTATTAAAACAAATGGTATGACAAATATAGTTAGAAGTAATTTTCAAGCGCATCCTTTTCATTTAGTTTCTCCTTCTCCTTGACCATTAAATACAAGTATTTCTTTATTAACACTTACAACAAGTTTTGTTTTAACTATACATGGTTTCTCTAACGCAATATATTTCTTATATTGTGCACTTATAAGTTTAATTCTTTCTATGACATTTTGATGAAGAGATGTTATTAGTGAAGGTACATACTTAGGAAATCACACATTAGCTGTACAAAGAGGTTTAAATATGGGTGTAGGATTATTTATAATCTCTGAAGCATTATTCTTCTTAGGTATATTCTGAGCTTATTTCCACAGTTCATTATCACCTACAGTTGAAATGGGTGCTCACTGACCACCTATGGGTATAGAATCAATTAACCCTTTTGAATTACCTTTACTAAATACAATTATATTACTTTCATCAGGAGTAACAGTCACTTATGCACATCACAGTTTAATTAAAGGTGATAGACAAGGTGCTCTGTACGGTACAGTATATACTGTAGTATTAGCAATAATATTCACTGTTTTACAAGGAGTTGAATATACAGTTTCATCTTTCACAATTAGTGATGGGACATATGGATCATGTTTCTATTTCGGAACTGGGTTCCATGGCCTACATGTTATGATCGGTACAGCTTTTATTGCTGTGGGTATGTGACGTGTTTTATCATATCACGTAACAGATAACCACCATCTTGGGTTTGAAGCGTCAATATTATATTGACATTTTGTTGACGTGGTATGATTATTTTTATACATATCCGTGTACTACTGAGGTAGTTAATTAAGAGGTAATTAATTAAGTAAGAAGAAAACATGATTTATATGAATAATACTTATATGCAATTAAATTACCTTGATCTCCTTAGCGAAAGCGTCGCAAACTGATGTTCTAGTTTTTCTTTTGATATATTTTACTATACATTGCCTTGACTGATTCTTTTTATGATCCCTATAGATTCACTGTTAAATAAAAAATCAACTACACCTGATTGAAAAGCAGAACAAAAAGAAAGAGAAAAAGAAAGAGACGATGACCTACAGAATAGATTGAAAGAACAAGCAAAATTAGAATGTCATAAATCTGCAAAAGAGCAGAGATCTGTCTATGATCAAACATTTCCTCCCCAAGCAATTTTGACTAAAATATTAATAGACCAGTTTCATTTACGTCCCGATACTTTAAGCCCTGAATTCAGATTTACAAGTATAAATGAAAAAGAACTAGCAGCGTACAGACCTCCGGTAATGGGTATTACTGATCAAGTATTAGCCAATCGAATAGGAATAGGGGTTAAACGAAGACCTGTTAGTGCTGTTGAGTATTTTACAAAAACAGACTGTATATGGTGACAATAGATTATTTCCGCGCGAGGTTTTATAAATACAATTATTTTGTATTAAATTTTCCTGCTTAACAGCAAATAAGGGACTTTAATTTAAT
>Ga0314760_1000013_pt1 | contig 11913 bp, 12 predicted proteins | sample G5R1MT_51_FD_207782 | JGI IMG/M metagenome (GOLD analysis project Ga0314760, IMG submission 207782) | Metatranscriptome of switchgrass phyllosphere microbial communities from Michigan, USA - G5R2_NF_28AUG2017_LR1 (Metagenome... | ecosystem: Host-associated > Plants > Phyllosphere >... | reverse complement strand
TAAATTGTTACAAAAAATTCTACTTTAGTGCTGATGTGGACATCAACAACGAACCACATATCGATTTGGAATTTCCAATTAAAATGTACCACAAGGGTGCTCGCTGTTATTCAACATCAGCAACGCACAAAATTTTTGAACATTTTTTAAATGTAGTACTACCTTTTAGAGTATAGATATCACTGTAGGAAAGTAGGATGCGTATAATATGGTCGATGGATTGCATTGAGCCCCTTGAGCGGTATATATAGAGTACAGAGACTTGGGGGGTAAGGCACCTCCCCGATACATATGGCAGTCCAGGATTACATATCCTAACCTACCAAATATACTCTAACATCCCCCGCAGTCATAGCGGTAGCAACACGAACGGACATATTGGAGAACGATGGAGATATCCCCCCGCAGTCGGAATGCCAGTGCAAATGCTTCGACTGGAGTAGCTCATGCAGCTGATAGCCTCTTAGTGCCGAGGTAGCCGAGGTCGAGGTGGATGTGGTCGAAGCCGTGGAGGAGGGCGTGAGTCCGAAGCGTTGTCGAGGCACCTGAGTACATGACATCAGCAGGTTCTGGCCGAGGACAGCAGCAGGACGGTGAGCGGCGGATGGCGATGGTAGACCAGGCAGCTAAAAAGCGCATGGGGGTGTTCCTTCAGCAACATCGGCGGCGATGTCTATGCGAGAACGGCAAGAGGCGCAGACTCGGATCAAGTGCCAGCTTGACGAGGACTGGCAGCGGATGGCGCCACCGCCTGAGAAGGCGGCGACACCAATGATGATGGCTTGACCACGAGCGTCGATGCTGCAGCCTGTGAGGGCGCATGTTGACACCGTTTTTTGATACGTGTCAAGGAATGTGGTATTGTAAAGAAAAGGTTGCCGATTTTGAAGAAAACAAAAGATGTACAGGGTCAGAATCGGCCGATGGGTACAGCCGATGGGCCAGAAGAATATTCCATGGATATGCTGATCCGCGCAGTTTAGTGATCGGCCGATGAGAGTTGCCGATGAGTCAGAAGGAAGGAAGAGGGACCAAAATCCGCGAGGATTCTGATGATTCGGTTGTAATCTTTAGTTAATTTTAGAAAGTCTTTACTTTTAGGTCAAGTAATGTGTTTGCCATAATCGGCTAGGACTTGTTAGCTTAGACTATAAATATCAGTTGTACGGGACCGGAAAAACTTGATACACATCCAATACAATAAACACTTTACAATTCCTTTGCACTTTTTCGGCGACTTTGCATCTTTTCTTTTCTTTTCTTTTTCGATGAGTTCTTTCAAGTCAATCAAGGACGCCTCACATTTGAGCGACTTGATTTGCTGGTGAGTTTTCGTTTTACCGAGTATATTTGAGCTTTAACTACCGGGCGAATCGTTGTGGCTTCGTTCAGATCTATTCAAAAGTTATTGAGTTTATTTAGACTTTGATCTCAGGCGCATCGCTGTTTTCTCGTCTAGATTTATTCACAATTTATCGATATCGGCTAGATTTGTAGGTTTTTTCTATATTTTTGGCCATTATCACATTTATCCGCTCAGAATCATATTAGATCGGCTTTAGATTTTGCAATAACACTTTGTTATATTAAAAGTCGGTTTAGATCTATTTCGAGCAAGCATCATCTAAGGTACACATTCGTAGTTTAGATCTTGTCGTACACGTGCAGTCGGCTATTCTAAGCTGATTTTGTCATTTCCCGCATCGGCTGAATCTGCCGACGCGTTTATCCCTTACGAACTTGCATTTAATATCCTTTTGTCGTTTTATTTATCGGCAGAGTTTGCTGATACGCTTAGGTGAGAGATATTCGGAATCCCAGCCGATACGCTCTCGAATTTGACTTTATTTTATCCCTTGTCAATTACAGGGCAAATTTACTGGCACGCTTAGTTGAGTTTCCGGAGCTTGGCGAACACTTGCCCTTGGATTCCAGTGTGTTGATTTTTGTGTCAACACATCTTTTGGCACGCCTGGTGGGACTGGAAGCTTCAACATGGTGGACATTACTGATAAATCTGAAGTCAACGAGGAGAACTACGTCCCTGTTGATGAGAACAAACTCAAAGAAGATCAAAAGCAGGAGTACGTTGAGCTCATGGAGAAGTTCAAACGTGAATGCCTCAAGTCCTATAGCGTCACCAGATCTGGTGACGTAATCAAGAAGTTTGACCTTCCATCCTTCCAACCGTTGACAGAGACGCAGCGTGACAACAAGATGATAGATGCGGTGTCTCAAGCTGTGGCACAAGCATTTGTCAAAAGTGCGACAGTCATGGGCAATACAGTGCACAATGCGGTGGTCAAAACTTTTGCAGAAGGCACGTTTCCAGGTTGCATGGGTCCTTGCTATATACAACCAGATCAGATGCAATATATCCCTTTGGAGGTGTCTATGGCAGCGGCTTTGTCGGCTCTGAATAGTCAGGCAGAAGCGAGTCATAGTCAAACACCACCACAGACTACTATTGCAACGTCGACGGCTCCAGCTACTCCAATCTTTTCAACTCCCAAAGCTGCACCTACAATTGTGCAGGGAGGGTCTGCATCTGGATTTCCAAAAGGATGGAATCCGGCTACTGGATATGGTATGCCACCGGATTTCATCACTTCACAATCCAATGCATAGTTTAATGCATTGGTTACATAGCCGATGGCTCCTCAGTCTGATCCATCTGCTACGCAGCAGATGGGTTCCCAGCAAGATGCATCGGCAACACAGCCGAATGCGCACAGTACATGGAGTCCGCAAATGGCTGCACAAGTCTCGCAATCCTGCTCCAGCCAGGTCTCCTTCAGAAGTGCTGATTTCACAGTCTCCTCATCAGAAGGGGGTTAATTGGGTTTTCCATGATCAGGCAACTGGACAATTGCGATATGTCAACATGCCGCACATGCATTCTACTGGTCAGCAGTCAGCTAGTCCATTGGCTCAACAGCCGACGGCCACGTCTGCGATTACAATGATTCAGCAGTCACCCAATCGGGTGGCTCAGCAAGCCCATCAGATGCCATCTGCCGGAGGGCTGACAATCCCCATGTCACCACAACCTGCAATGGCAATGAACTCGGCAAATATGGCTTTGCTATAGCAGACGTCAGCAGCTGATCAGCAGGTTGATTGGAACGCTAAGATAGCTGAAGTGATGAGGGAACAGTTTGGCTTAAGGCCAAAGCAGCATTCTGTTATGTACAAGACTCCTTATCCTCTGGCTTATAATCAAATTTCTCTCCCACACAAGTACAAGATGCCCGACTTCACTAAGTTTTTAGGGCAGGGAGAAGTATATACGATGGAACATGTTAACAGGTTCCTTCTACAGTTAGGGGAAGCAGGCAACCAAGACGCACTCAGAGTTCGGTTGTTCTCCTTGTCTTTATCTGGATCGGCCTTTGCCTGGTTCACTACTTTGCCGGCAAACTCCATATTATATTGGGCCGACCTGGAGAGACAATTCCACCAGTTTTTATTCTCTAGAGTTACTGAATTAAAGTTGACTGATTTGACTGGCTTAAGACAAAGGAACGATGAATCGGTTACTTCCTTCATTCAAAGGTTCAGAGATGTGAAGAATAGATGCTATAGTCTGGTTCTGTCCGATCAGCAATTGGCCGATGCAGCACTCAATGGACTCTTGCCACACATCAAGGATAAATATGCATCACAAGAGTTTGAGAGCATCAGTCAGATCGCGAGTCGGATGACAGGAGAGGCTCGATCATATGAGTCTAAAAAGCCTTTTCAGAAGAAAGTAAATTATATGGAATATTCTGCTAATGATGATTCTGAAGAGGAGCAAGAGACGGTCGCATCGGCTGAGTGGATTCAAAACAGTAAAAAGCCGGTGACGTGTCCGTTTGGAAAAAAAGAGCCTGAGTCATACGGGTTTGACATCACCAAAGCCGACAAGATCTTTGACTTGTTATTGTCGGAAGGGTTGATCAGGTTGAAGCCGTATAATAAAATCCCATCGGAAGAACTCAAGAATATGAAGTATTGCAAGTGACACAATGCCACGTCGCATGACACGAACGAGTGCAAGGTCTTCCGACAGCAAATTCAGTTGGCTTTCGAGCAAGGGAAGCTGAAGTTCGAAACTCCTAAGAGGATGATGAAGATCGACCAGGATCCGTTCGCCACTAACATGGTGGACATGGCCAAAGACAAGAATCCTCCTCAGGCCAAGATTCTGACGTCATCATCGCTCAAGAAGGCTGGGACTGTTGATCCTAGAGCACAGATAATGGCCGATGAAGTCAAAGAAAAAGGTCTAGAAGAAGAAGCCGAATGATCTTCGGCGCCACATAGACGTGTCATGTCTCAGATGTTGCCGAACAAGTTCCAGTGTGACCACGAAAGGCAGTAGCGCAAAGAGGAGGAGGCTTGTCATGAGAAAGAGCATTGGAGGTGTCCTTTCTTTGTATTCTGCTGGGAAGAAGGGTTGATATTGCCATCGACATATGATTGTCCCGAGTGCAATGGTCAAGGCAGCCGATCATATGAAAAGCCACGTCATGATGATGAGCCTTATCGACGTGAGCGTACTCCTGTACATGATCGGCTATTAAAAAAGGTATCAGTGCATGATCGACTGGGGGGCAGGACTATGCTACGTGATCCTGCTGAGAGAAGAGTACTCGCTACAATCAGCTGGAACAGATGGCCGATGACAGAGTGCACGGTGATCAGCCGATGCGCAGGGATCCAGAGCGTGAACCGCATTTGGATTGTACCGATCAACCTCAATGGTGTCCAGGAGGTTTGACCAGGTCGCAGAAGAGGCATGTTCAGAGGTTGTGCCATCTGGAAATCATAGAAGAAGAACAAGAGCAGATTCTAAGCAAAAAGGGAGTCAGATCGCAGGTTTGGCATGCTAAGCCGAAGGCTGATGGTGAACAAGATGATGGTTCATCGGCTGGTGATGATTCTACACCGATCCAAGCAGTCGGTTCTTCAGTTAGTTCCTAATGGATGAGTTCCTAGAAGAGGAAGGAAAGTTAGGGTACGGATTTACGTCGGCCGATTTGCTAGAAGAGATTGATATTGGAGATGGTGATAGACCAAGGCCGACGTTTATTAGTGCTAACTTGGATCCTGAATACAAGCAGGAACTAAAGAATTTGTTAAAAGAATACAAAGATTACTTTGCTTGGGAATACTATGAGATGCCTGGTTTGGATAGATCCATTGTTGAGCATCGTCTACCTATAAAACCGGGATATCGGCCGTATCAGCAGGGGGCAAGGCGGTGTAATCCTAAGATTTTGCCAGATATAAAGGCCGAGATCACACGGTTAATTGAAGCCAATTTTATTCGGCAGTGTTGCTATGCTGAGCGGATTTCTAATGTGGTTCCTGTCTACAAGAAGAATGGAAAGTTGCGGGTATGCATTGATTTCAGGAATCTTAACAAAGCCACGCCGATGGATGGTTATCCTATGCCAATAGCAGATATGTTGGTAGATGCTGCTGCTGGGCACAAAGTGATTAGTTTCATGGATGGCAATGCTGGGTATAGTCAAATCTTTATGGCAGAGGAAGACATCCATAAGACTGCATTTAGGTGTCCAGGACATCTCGGTTTGTTCGAATGGATAGTTATGACCTTCGGACTAAAGAATGCTGGTGCCACATATCAAAGAGCCATGAACTATATTTTTCATGAACTCATCGGCAAGATTGTGGAAATATACATCAATGATGTGGTTGTGAAATCAAAGGGGTACCAAGAGCATTTGGCCGATCTGCGAAAAGCTTTGGAGTGCACAAGAAGGCATGGTTTGAAAATGAATCCAAATAAATGTGCATTCGGTGTATCAGCTGGCCAATTCTTGGGTTTCATGGTACATGAACGAGGGATTGAGATTAGTCAGAAGAGTATATCAGCCATTGACAAAGTTGAAGCCCCTACGACAAAAGTTGAACTTCAGTCATTGATCGGCAAGATTAATTTTATTCGGAGATTCATATCTAATCTATCCAAAAAAATCCAGCAGTTCAGTTCATTACTGAAGTTGAAGGCCGGTCAAGAATTCGTATGGGGAGAGGAGCATCAGAAGGCATTGGATGAAATCAAACATTATTTGGTAAATCCTCTTGTATTGGTTCCTCCCCAAAAGCACAAGCCGTTTAAATTATATTTATCAGCTGATGAGCGTGCTATCGGATCGGCCCTTATTCAAGAGTTTGAAGAGAAAGAAAGAGCTGTATATTTTGTGAGTAGAAGATTGCTAGATGCTGAGACTAAGTATTCTCCAGTTGAGAGATTATGCCTTTGCTTATATTTTTCTTGAACTAAGCTTAGGCATTATTTATTATCGGCTGAGTGTGTTGTCGTGAGCAAAAATGATGTGATTAGATACATGCTCTCGCTGCCGATTTTAAATGGAAGAATAGGAAAAATGGATTTTGGCATTATCAGAATTTGATTTGAGATATGAATTGGCTAAAGCAGTTAAGAGTTAAGTCGTAGCTGATTTTGTTGTGCAACATTGTGGGCCAGAACTAACCATGGTAGATCTTGTTCCTTGGACTTTATTCTTTGATGGGTCTTCATGTGGCAATAGTTCTGGAATTGGTGTAGTGCTAATTTTCCCTCGGGGAGCAAATTTTGAGTTCTCTTTTCTGATTGAGGCATCTGCAACTAATAATCAAGCTGAGTATCGTGCTATTCTCAAAGAAATTCAATTACTTCGGGAAATCAAAGCCGATGCAGTTGAAATTTTTGGAGATTTAATACTGGTGGTTAATCAGTTGGTTGGGGAATATGAATGCAACGATGACATTCTGCGTTTGTATCATGAAGAGTGTCTCCGATTGCTGAGGGAATTTAAGAAGGTAACTATATAGCATGCTCCAAAATTTCATAATAGTGATGCGAATCGGCTGGCTCAGCATGCTTCTGGATATCGGCTAATCGAGGAAGCGATGTTCTTGGAATTGGCAGCCGATGACCGGAGAAAAGAAATTATTGATTATTTAAAAGATCCTTCCAAGAAAGTGGATAGAAAAATCAGGTTCCAAGCAATCAAATATTTGTTGTTGGAAGAGGATTTATATTATCGGATGATTGATGGAGTTCTGCTCAAATGTATTGATAAAGAAGAAGCAAAAGTGCTAATGGGTGAAATTCATGAAGGTGTCTGTTAGTCCCATCGATCGGCATACAAAATGAAATGGGTGATTAGGAGGAACGGTTATTTTTGGCCAACAATGCTATAAAACTGTTTCACATATTACAAAGGTCGTCAGGAATGCCAGAAGTTATAGAGCGTGCAGAGAGCTCCTGCATCGGCCATGAATCCTATAATCAAGCCGTGGCCATTCCGAAGATGGGGAATTGATCTGATCGGCCAGATATATCCACCGTCCAGCAAAAATCATAAGTTCATATTGGTAGCCGCAGATTATTTCACCAAATGGGTTGAAGCGATTCGTCTGAAAAATGTGACATCAAAAGAGATGATCGAGTTTGTAAAAGAACATGTTATCTATCGGTTTGGTATTCCACAAACCATCACGACCGATCAGGGTACTATGTTCATATCAGGGGAATTTGAGGAGTTTGCCACTGGAATGGGGATCAAATTGCTGAATTCTTCTCCATATTATGCCCAAGCTAATGGTCAGGCAGAAGCGTCTAATAAAGGAGTTATCAAGTTGATAAAGAGGAAAATTGATGAGTATCCTAGGAAATGGCATACTGTGCTTAATGAAGCTCTGGGGCATATAGGATGGCTTGTCACGGTGCTACTAAAGTTTCTCTGTATCAGTTAGTGTATGGGCATGAAGCTGTTCTCCCATGGGAATTAAAGCTTGATTCACGACGTATCACGTTTCAAGATCAGTTAACAGCCGATGAGTATTCGGCTCTGATGAAAGATGAGTTGGAAGATTTGGCTGGCCATCGGCTGAAGGCTCTTGTAAATGTTGAGGCAAATAAAGTCAGAGTTGGCCGATGGTACGACAAAAAGGTGAAAGTTAAAACTTTTGATCAAGGAGAATTGGTCTGGAAATTGATTTTGCCGATAGGAACAAAGAGTTCCAAATTTGGCAAATGGTTGCCGACGTGGGAAGGACCATTCAGAATAAGCCGATGTGTTCCTGGAAATGCCTACATTTTGGAAACGCTTGAAGGAGAGGAATATTCTAGGGCCCTTAATGGGAAGTATCTGAAAAAAATACTATCCTAGTGTTTGGGTAGATGCATAGCTGATTGATTTGGGTTATCGGTTAAGTTACGATGGCCGATATGATATATATCGCCCTTAGTGCAAAAAATTCACACACTCCAAAATGTTTGGGTTCAGATCAATGTGGATTTTTGCATAATTAGTTATGACAAGGAGATTCAGAGAATTGTAGCAAAAACTGATCGAAAAGGAAAATGATTCATTGATCAGGTTTTTACAGAAGGCCGGTTAGATGATCAGGCTGATACATTAGAAGCTACTCCTAGAAATCTAAGATGCTACTCCTCCAGTTCGGATTGCACCACCTCCAGTTCGGCAGCGAGGCGTTGAGACCTGATGGTCTCCTAGGAGTAATTCTGCCGAGCTTCGTCCTTCTTGCGGAGAAGCTAGCGAATGTACTCCTTGGTGTCTTCAGGGACACCAGGGAAGGGAGGACCCTCTGAATCAGAGGAGTCCGAGGAAGGAGGAGCGTCGTCGCTGTGCAAAGATTAGGAAACAGGAGATAAGAATCAGAAGATGCTGGAATGATCGAATGAAAGGAGGAAATCTTACTCCCAGCGGTGGCGGATTGCCGGAGGATCGTTGGAGTAGCTCTCGCCGGAGCGCTTGATGCCGGCCATTGCTACAGGGAGAGCAAGGGTTTTTGGGCTCGAGCAAGAAAGGAGAAGAACAAAGGGTGCTGCGACTGGAGAAAGCGTCTCGCCGATGTCCAGCCAAAGGGTATTATTTATGGGCTGAGGCCGAAGGGGTGAATTGAGCGAAAAGACGAAAAATGAATCGTTTCGTTGAATCTGTGTGGATGGAAGGCGGAAAGCCAAGGGTAAAGAAGAGTTTTACCAAGCTGTACTGAAGCGTGCCGTGTGCACAGGATTCGAGGAACTGCTCTAAGTGCTGATTGGAGCGATGGTACAAAAGAGTAATCATGAGTAAAAGTAATTTCGGAGCAACAAATAAATTACTCCGAAATTGGGGGCACGTGTTGACACCGTTTTTTGACACGTGTCAAGGAAGGTGGTATTGTACAGGGTTAGAATCGGCCGATGGGGTATAGCCGATGGGCCCGAAGAATATTCTATGGATATGTTGATCCGCGCAGTTTGGTGATCGGCTGATGAGAGTTGCCGATGAGTCAGAAGGAAGGAAGAGGGACCAAAATCCGCGAGGATTCTGATGATTCGGCTGTAATCTTTAGTTAATTTTAGAAAGTCTTTACTTTTAGGTCAAGTAATGTGTTTGCTATAATCGGCTAGGGCTTGTTACCTTAGACTATAAATATCAGTTGTACGGGACCGGAAAAACTTGATACACATCCAATACAACAAACACTTTACAATTCCTTTGCACTTTTTCACCGACTTCGCCTCTTTTCTTTTCTTTTTCGACGAGTTCTTTCAAGTCAATCAAGGACGCCTCACATTCGAGCGACTTGATTTGCTGGTGAGTTTTCATTTTACCGAGTATATTTGAGCTTTAGCTACCGGGCGAATCGTTGTGACTTCGTTCAGGTCTATTCAAAAGTTATCGAGTTTATCTAGACTTTGATCTCGGGCGCATCGCTGTTTTCTCGTCTAGATTTATTCACAATTTATCGATATCGGCTAGATTTGTTGGTTTTTTCTATATTTTTGGCCATTATCACATTTATCCGCTCAGAATCATATTAGATCGGCTTTAGATTTTGCAATAACACTTTGTTATATTAAAAGCGGGTTTAGATCTATTTCGAGCAAGCATCATCTAAGTTACACATTCGTACTTTAGATCTTGTCGTACACGTGCAATCGGCTATTCTAAGCTGATTTTGTCGTTTCCCGCATCGGCTGAATCTGCCGACGCGTTTATCCCTTACGCACTTGCATTTAATATCCTTTTGTCGTTTTATTTATCGACAGAGCTTGCCGATACGCTTAGGTGAGAGATATTCGGAATCCCAGCCGATACGCTCTCGAATTTGACTTTGTATTATCCCTTGTCAATTACAGATCAAATTGACTGGCACGCTTGGTTGACTTTCCGGAGCTTGGCGAACACGTGCCCTCGGATTTCAGTGTGTTGATTTTTACGTCAACAGTGCACAACAGCAACCTTGTTCTCAGGAGCGTCGATGTTGAACGGCGACGAACGGCAGGGTGACGCAAACCTGATAGCGAATCGGAAAAAAAAAACTAAAAAATCACACAGCAGCAACAGGGAGACCTCCGGGTACAATCTCGGGTGCTCGTAGCGAATTCCTCTCTCCTCCTTATCTCTTCCCCACTTGGTCAACACGGGACTGAGAAAACAGAGGAGATCAAAAACCCGAGCGGCTCTCCTCCGCTCAGCAGCAGCACGACAGGCCAAGATCCGCCCCCGCAGCCGTGTCTTCTCAAGAAGCAGAGGCGGCACTGGGGGAGGAAGGGCGGCGGCGGCCGACGGCGCAGAGGAGGAAGCCGGCGAGGGAAGGGCGGTGGGGCAGAGCCCACAACACGGCGGCCCGACAGCGACGTCGACCGGCAATACTGCGGCCCATCCGTGCATATGTAGTTATGTTCATCAGAAGGCGTCAGTGCATATGTAGTTAAGTTCATCAGAAGGTTTTTGAAGTTGAAGCTGAAGAAACCCTTAAGGACCGGTTGAAACGTCGATCAAGGAGAAGGCGTCGGTGCAAGCATCGATAAAATGACGTTAGCGAGTTAGAAGACGTTGGAGTTCAACAGCTAGCATGCAGACCTAGAGTGACCAGTTAAATCGACACCTGCGACCTGTTTAACCGGTGCCTACATGCTTTTTCTGGAAAAAAAACATGTAGCGGCTATGTGCTGCCCTCTAGCCAATATAAGGCCTCACCCCAGGTCATTTGAGGTTGCTGGAGTTTAGGAGAGTCACCACACACATTAAAGAACACCTCCAAGCCACCCAAGAGCCTAGCAATCAAATCCTTAGTTTTAGCACTAGCTTTGTGAGTGAGAGTGCTATGCTAGCTGAAGAGTGAGTGATTGTGCTAGGTGTAGTGGCCTTGTGTGCATGTTTAAGAAGTGAACCACAAGTATATCTCGGTGTGCTGGCCCCTTGGAGATTTGAAGGCTCGCCGGCAATTCTTCGATGCTCCGACTTGGTGTGGAGCGGCGACAGCGACCTTGTGCAGGGGACGTGGAGACCCCCTTCCTTGGTGGGAAAGCTCCTTAGTAGAAATCGAGATCAAGGTGACCGGCGACTTGACGTGAGCCTTTGTGGTGAGTCAAGAAGTTTTGGAAGAGACTTGGTTGCCGGGAAGCAATACTCTTTGTGAGTGCCTTAACAACGTGAATACAGTGACAGACCTAGCTTTGGATGAAGACTAGGGATAAAATTGAGCAGCCAAAATTTGGCGGCCGAAAATACCATATATATGACATGATACAAACTATAAATTAATAGCAAGCCTACGGTAGTCGAGCAAATCCATTTGTTTCTCGTTCTGGAGCTGAAGGTGGACGGTGGACGGGGTTCATCAACTTCGACTCCATTCAATTGTGCGGCAGGAACACGAGAGAAATAAGATACTAAAGCTCTACTGCTCTTCATTTTGCATCTGAAATTGCAGTGCCAAAGTTCCAATTAATGCACTGAATTGAAACTGGAAACTAAAAATTGTAAGAGATTAGGGAGAAGATTTAAGATTGAAAGTGATCGGGTGCTCTAGCCTAAGAGGGGGAGGGGGTGAATTAGGCACTAATAAAAACTTAGACCTATGGCTCCAACT
>Ga0314760_1000011_pt1 | contig 12723 bp, 1 predicted proteins | sample G5R1MT_51_FD_207782 | JGI IMG/M metagenome (GOLD analysis project Ga0314760, IMG submission 207782) | Metatranscriptome of switchgrass phyllosphere microbial communities from Michigan, USA - G5R2_NF_28AUG2017_LR1 (Metagenome... | ecosystem: Host-associated > Plants > Phyllosphere >... | reverse complement strand
TGTTGATTGCACCGATGGTTGTGATTGGTCTAAAGACGACCAAGCCACCAAGAGAGCTACTTCGTGGGTCGTGGCACAAGTTGGTCTACTCCATCAAAGTATACTGAGATTACTCGATTACTGTCCTCTGGACTTTGATTTGTGCATGCGTGGCTTGACTTCACTTTTCGTAACTGAAGAGTTTTTCGAGCAGAACATATCAAGAGTCGAGGCATGGTTTTCAACGACAATCGTCATGTTAAATCTAGTTTGATCATCTTTGTCAAACAATGAGATTTTCGAACAGAAAACCTCATGAACAGGCAACCATACGCAGATGATTTCCTCCATGTCAATTATCAGATTTCATCTACTTTGATCAGTTTTTGTCAAAGGATATTCCAGCAGTTGGAGAAGTTATGCCATCCAAGCAAGTTAATTGACATGTGCTTTTCTTTCAAAGTATTATGTTTTGTACATTTTTTAATAATCTATGCTTGATAGACTGGGTTTGGTAATGTTTTTTTATCATTCATAGTGGATACACCCATTATGTAAGTACAAAATTCGAATTGAAAAATGGTGTATTCATTATGTTAACAAATTAATAAATCCTAACAATGTTGGGGTTGAGCCCCTTTCACAAATAAGTAAAAAGATAAACAAAACAATGGGAAGCAAAAATCTCGAGGAAAACCAAAACTTTTTTTCATATAAACTATCAGGAGAAAAAACAATTGATGATCATCTGACTGTCTTAAAGCAGCTAGCATCTGCTGCCTATGGATATGGCGATCATACAGATTTTTTGATTAGAGACAAACTTTTAGAAGAATATGATACTATTCGTAATTTATTGTTGGAAGAAGTGAATATTACCTTAGATCGAGTGGTGGAGTTAATAAAAATTGAAGAAGAGCACAAAGTCCGCTCTACAGTGACTTTAATGTCAGGTTTGAGTGACAAGCCACTCAAGAATCATGGAGGAGCAGAAGATGATAATGAAACTAGGCACATCCGTGTTTCCAAAAAAAGAGTTGATTCTATTATTCTCACTTCTTTGAGGAAACATGTTCCTTTGAACGTAGTCGAATCTTTATTGGAGGCTGCCTTTGACTGTGATCTGAGCTCGGAAGACAAGATTTATTGTCAGAACAGATATGTGGAAGAACTTGTTGATTTATGGCTAAATGAAGTTTCTGAAAATATTACAGATATGTTTGATGTCAATGACCCTGGTCAATTTGTCTATAAACTGAACGATGCAACAGATTTGCAGGGATGTTTAAGTCTGGGTTTAAATAAACCTTATAATAATTTATTGAAGGACGTCAGAAAAGAGTTACAATCTTCCTCAGAGAAAAGGTTTGTACGGGAATTCAAGAAAACCATAATTGCTTTCTTCCAGCTCAATACATCACATTTACAAGATGAAATTCATTTCCACCAAACTCTCATAAGTTGTCTCAAATCGTCTAAGGACGTCTCACATCTTTGTCACTTGATCAATGCAAACTTGTTGATTGAATCTACAGAGATTGCTAATTGTTCTTACAAAAGGTTCTTAGAAGACATTATTAGGTCTACATCAGAAGAGATAAGACAACTAAAGGCCACTGCAGGAGTTATCCTTAAACAGAAGTCTTATTTCTTTGTGAAATGTGTGAGAGACACATTAAAAAATTACTTGAACCCGCCACAGTTAAAAGATTCTTACCAAGAGGGACGGATATTGTTAGAAATAGTTGGTGAGCACATCGTGTTGAGCAAAGTATTACCAGAAATCATAAAAAGACCAAATTTCCAAGAATTAGAAGAAATTCGTTTCGTAATGGCAGGAGTCATTCACGTCAATGACTGTTTTTGCCGTACACTTTGGCATGGAAAAAACATTGTTGTTTCTGCTGAAACAGTAATAGTCAGCTCAGACAAAGAAGTCTTTTGGGATGTGTCGGGTAAAGATGCTGAGGATACAAAGATTGATCGAGCTGGCATTAACTCAGACGGAGTTGGCTTACGAGGAAATGATGGAGAGTCAGGTGAGCCAGGAGGGAATATTTTAATACAATGTGATGAAATAAAAAATGCCTCCAACCTGAAGATCTTAGTGAATGGGGGCAAAGGAGGTAGAGGTCAGGATGGTGGCAACGGTGACAATGGGTCAGATGGTCATCAATTAACTGTATCCGAGTTCAAAGACAAGTTTCCTCCTGTTTCCAAGTTTTGGAATCGAGGCAAAAGAGAAAATTTGGAGAAAGTTCGGTCAAGTATTATGAATGAAATTAAGTCAGTTGAGGCTTTTGCACTAGATGCCCTATCTGTAGGAACTATGACACCACAATATTTTGGAGATTTATTTGAAAGATGTACTGTGTCTTTGAGGGACATGTATTTTGAAATAGAAACAAAAACAGGCTGTAAAATCGTTTTTTCATTTTATTATGGCCCAATATTCACATTTTGTCAGTCCTTTTTGTTGTACAAGGGTTCTGATGGAGAACCTGGTAAGGATGGAGGAAGTGGAGGACGTGGAGGCAAAGGTGGATTTGCTGGGCAAGTCAGAATTGAAGTAAGTGGCACCTCCGAGTTCGCTATTGAAGATATTGTAGATTCTAAAAATGGAGAAGATGGTGAGCCTGGGGAATCAGGTCAGCCGGGCACGCCTGGCACAAGTGGACGAGACCATGCCCATATAGATTCAACTAAAATGACAATGCCCAAATATTATGTATCACAGCCACGTGATCGTCACAGATTGACCGTAAAATATCATGAGGAGAAAGGTGAAGATAGAGTTTACTGTTTTCATAACTCAAGATATGCTGAGGTTACAAAAGTTGATCACAGTTTTTTTTACCACCAAAGACATACTAAGAAATCAAATATCATTGTGAAGGAAGACACTAATTTAAATTTAGCTCATGGAACAAGGAAAAAAACCATTGATACTAATGTTATTTTGGAAAAGTATAACCGCAACATTTCTACAGCGAACTTTGATAAATTGAATGATTTTTCACAGAAGATAGACAACTTGTATGAACACATCTTGGAAGAAGAAGAAGAAGTACAGAAAGAAACTGAAAAGCAATTTAAAACGACAAGGACAATTGTATTTTCTCATGACAATACCATATTTAAATCTTACTTTGAACCTGTCTCAATAACGAGTGAACCAGTCACTTCCAGAGATTTTTCCTTGGACCAACTCATTAAAGTTTTTGATGATTTCATTGAACTAGATGTTTCAGCGTGGGTAAAGGTAAAACAAATCCACTTATCTTTAGAACAGGTGAGCACTTTGTGGAATTTATTTAATTCAAATAATTTTCAACGAAATAATGAGGTTTATTCTGATTTAAGAAGTAAGTATCAACTAGCAGTCATGGAGTACCTACATCTTGAACACGTGTCTAATAATGACAAATGGAAATGTTTTATTTCCAAATCGGAGGACTTGGTGCGGAACTCTCTCATTGAATGTTCTGATGTTGCCGATGTGGATTGCTGTGGACTAGAACCTTTTTTGTTTCAAGATTCATGTGACCAAAGGAAGGAATTCATTGAATGTTTAAAATCAATTGATAGAAATGTGTTGATAGAGACCTATAATTTGTTCCTGGATAGTAACCAGGAAGTAGACTGGTTCAACTCTTTACCTCCAAGTAAAGCGAAACTTTATAAGAAACAGCACGATTGGTCAAAACATTTGAAAGCAAAAAAAATAAAAGAAAGATTACTTCCAATTTTGAATTGTTTGGGAAAAGCACAAAATCACCAGGTGTATGATGAAGTTGTTAAAGCAATACAAGATGAAAATATTGACGCAATGTTGTGTATTTTTGATGATGAACTTCTCCGACAGTTATTGGAGATATACAAGAGAGAAGTCAATGGGCCATGTGAATGGAAAAGTAAATTACTCACACAAGACGACATGAATTCAGAACTTAAAACAAGAGTTATTCGTGACATTGAAAAAAATGGAGTCTGTTCTGTGTTTTATAGGGAACTTTTAGCTCAGTATTTCAATAGAAATATTCAAGTTTATGAATTAAGTGATACAAATCGGATGGTATTATTGAGCAACCATAATCCATCTGCTAGAAAAAAAGTCCATGTTCTTATGAGGAAAAACAGGTTGTTCTACCTCAATTTGGATGAGACGTTGTACAAAATGAACAGTGTTCATAGTAAAAAAAGTCAGATGTATAACCAAATGCAATTGCATTTTGCCTCAATGACTGAGAAGGACCAGTTTGACAAGTTCCTAACGGATTTACAAAATCATGGTTCGGGCACTGTAAGTAAATCAGTGGAAATCAGCTTGAAAATAAAGCACATGTTGATGGAAGATGAATATATCAAATCGATCTTAAATCATTTTGAGCTACATGAAGACAAGGAGTTATTAAGAACCGGATTAAAAATGCTTAAACATGAGAATGTCGGCTACCAAAGTGCATTGTACTATATTGATCTGCATTTAAAGTATGAAGGAAATCATCTAACAGTGTCACAGCTGAGTTTCGTGATAACATTTATTTTGAAATCATTATTACAGCATCCTTCGAAAATCCATTTAGTTCATTGGATTTTAGCAGCATGCCATCAAAACAATTGGTTTACAGAATTAATATTGTTAAAATTAGAGTGGTATTTGAAGCATGTTGTTGAACAACCAGTGAAAAACAATTGGAGACGTTTTCTAAATACAACAAATAAAGAGTTGTTATTGGTATTTTTGGAGAAGTTGGATAAAGACTCAAGCCTTGATAGCAAAGAGAGCGTAGATGAAGTTATTTCTTTACTTCATAATACAAGATGTAATGATACTGGAATCTCTAACCTGCCTTTAGCTGAATGGAAGTACCTACTCAAAGATGCATTCTGGATTAATAGTTTGAATTCAGTTGGACGTTGGTCAGAAGAGCAGTTAAGCCTGGCTTCGTATCATTTAGCGACTTTAGAAAATTCAGTTGGGTTGGACTTGTGTAAAGAATTACTTGATGCTGCAAAAAAACATCTCAGCAATGAAAATGTACATACACATCAGAGAAAAGAGATTGTGTTAGATACATTAAAACTTTTAACAAGCAAGGAAACTTTACTCAATCAAAGTCTCATAAATAATCTGCGTGAGGAAGACATAATACGTTGGAAAGAAATCATTCAATCTATGACATTTTCTTCTAAAGAACCACGAAAACTAGAGCAGCTGAAGTGTTTAATTAAAGAAAGCAGTAATACTTCAGAAAACATCGTCAAGAGCATTGATGAAATAGAAAATTCCATTAGAAAAGTCAGTCATCTTTTTAGTTTTTTAATCAGTAAACTTGAAAATGAGATATCCATTAATTATTTTGTAACAAATATTTTGAAACTTTTTCATGGGAAAGAAATTCCTTTATTCGTTACAAGTGTGGGCAAGGTGTCTATCCTAGATATCCAGGATAACAAATTTAGGGAACTTCTACGAGAAATGAAACAAAGCTTAGATGAAGAAGCCAATCAAGATGTAGCAGAGGGAAAAGGTATATGTAACCACGCTGTGCCTGAAGAATCTCAAAGTGATAAGTTTTTGATCAGAAATTTAAATGAGATTTTCTTGGCTATAGTATGTGCCTCAATCTACGCTGCTTTTAATAAAATTAAACTAAGAGACACACAGCTATTGGCCATATTTACATTCTTAAAATCCAGTGGAAACATATTGGGTCAAGTCTCAACTGGTGAAGGAAAGTCATTCATCATTATTTCAATTGCAATAATTAAAGCTTTGTCTGGATGTAAAGTTGACATAATCACCAGCTCCCATGTATTAGCCAAGCGGGACGCCAATGCATACTCAGAATTGTGTAACTTATTTGCTATTGAAGTAGGACACAACTGTTCGGAAAACATAGATGAAAGAAAGAAGACTTATTCAAATTGCCCAATAGTTTATGGTGAATTGGCATACTTTCAACGTGACTTGTTGTTGGATAGAGTATATAACAGTAATGTCCTTGGTGATCGTACATTTGAAACTGTCCTTGTTGATGAAGTTGACAGTTTGTTGCTGGACAAGGGAAACAACGTTTTATATCTGTCTCACGAGATACCAGGATTAGACAAACTAGAGATTCTTTTTGTCCACATATGGATACGTCTCAACTTGTCTTCTGGTGAAAAAATCCATGATGAGTTTGTGGACCAGTTGAGAAAAGAAATTTTGCATGAGATTTATGATGAAATAAACATCGAAGATATTAAGAGCCTTGACACGAGTTTAGATGATAAGAAAGCTCACCATCTTTGGGAATATTTAAAGAAAAATAAAATCATTGATTCTTCTGGTAGGATTTTAAGTGCATCAGAACTGAAGATTAAATTAAATGCGAATGAAGACACAGCAATTGCTGCACTGCTAAGCCATATTGAATACTTATTCAAAAAAATCATTAATAGGAAGAAGGCTTTTGAAATTCCAAATTACCTAAAGCCCTTTGTAGAAGATCATTTGGAGGAGTGGATCGAGAGTGCCATCAATGCAATGAATCTCAATGTGAATATAGATTATGTTATAGATGTTGACAGAAGTAATGACAGTCCTTTTAGAGATCCAAACGTCATCATAGTTGATCGAGACACTGGAACAGACATGACAAACTCCCACTGGGATCAAGGCCTTCATCAGTTTTTACAGTTGAAGCACGGCTGTAGACTCTCTCCTCTATCTTTCAAAGCAGTATTTATATCCAATGTAAAGTACTTGAAACAGTACAATAAATTGTATGGATTAACTGGAACACTGGGACCCAAAAGCGATCGGGACCTGCTAAAAGAAACATACAATGTTGATTTTGTTACGATACCAACAGCCAAGCCTAAAGCTTTTTCAGAAGAAATGCCTGAAATTTGTAATAGTACTTTTGAATGGTCACTTAAAATCTTTGAGAAAGTTTATGAAATCACAACCACTAGATCATGTTTAATTATTTGTGAATCTGTGAATGATGTAATGTCGCTTAAGAAAAAGTTTGATGTGTATTTACATAGTAAGCAATCTACTAGAGAAATTAGTACCTATTCAAGGGATTACGAGGAATTTTCTAACGCTGAAAATCTTGGTACAAGTCATATTATTATTTCAACAAACCTAGCAGGAAGAGGGACCGATATTAAATTATCTGAGGAGTTGAAAGATGCTGGGGGTTTACATGTCTGCTTATCGTTTTTGCCAAATAATTGTCGTATTGAAGAACAAGCATTTGGACGTGCTGCAAGGAATGGTGAACATGGTTCAGGCCAATTAATATTTCTGAATTATGGTGGAAATAGCGCTTCTAAAGTTGTCGATTTAAAGAAGAAAAGGGACTTGGATGAGGTTTTCAGAATTAATGATATTAAGGAATTTTATAGAACCAAAATTGAACCCGAAGAAAAATTGTTCGAGGAATTCCAAAATACATATAAAGAACTGATAGACTTAAAGGACCGTGACCCCCATATCAAAGAAGTCCTACTGATGTCATCTTTGGATATGTGGGCAATTTGGTTAGAAAGACAATCAAACTCAAAAAGGGAATGTGATACAATAGATGTTTTGGTTAACAGTATTTCCCAACTTAAGGAAGATGATTTAGAAAAATGGCAAAAACAAATACATGATCCTTTCCATTTAACCAAATTGGGATTATTGTATTTGAAACAAAAAGAGTATGAGAAAGCAAATAGTTTTTTTGATCAAGTAATCGAAAATGAACCTTTTTTCTGTGAAGCTGCTTACTATTACAGAGCATGTGCCTTATCTAATCAGAAGGAAATGGATACCAAATCCTTGGTAAGTGAATTGAAGGAAGCGGAAAAACTTCTAGAAAATCGTGTGGAGAGTTCTCTTTGGGCCGCTAGGATAATTGATCATTTAAAAACCAACAACAAAAAGAATGTCTTGCAGATTTCTTCGTTTGAAGAACAACAAAGAAATATCGTTGATACATATAATGTGTTCATTGGATCTATTCGGAACATAACAGGATGGCCTGTGACCCCTGATGCACTAATGGGAATCGACTCTAAGTTTTGTCATGTAATTAGTAAGGGGTATTTCTCCAGCATGGTACTAAATGACTTGATTCATAATAAAATCATAACTCAAAGACTCAAGGAAAACATTTCTCTAAGTGACTTACAGTTTTTTCTAGAATTTGGACTTTGTCCTAAAAAAGTGAAGGACTTTTTTGAAAGAAACCAAAACAGCAATGGCTTAAAACTCGAGGAAAAAATATTGAAATGGGCAAGAGAAAATACTGATGTACCATCTAGAGAGTTGCTCTGGAGGGAGTTGATTGCTGCTGGTGTTTTAACTAATGAGGTAAAACTAATCTACATCGATGAACAAATATTAAGTGAAGTTGCTCCATCTTTAGCTAAGAAAATTAAAATGTTACCGAATGAATTCAGCAAAGGGATAGGAGACCAAAACATGTTCTTGTACACACTTGAAGAACTAGGACTCGAGGAGAAGCCTCATAATATGAAATGCATCCAGGAAAACAAACTAAAAGTGATAATTGGAGAACAAATGGTAAAACTTCTTTATAAAAATGAATTGCTTTATGCTGGATTAATCAAGCTAAACCGGTTAGCCCAAGTTACCAAATCGTTGGATACTGTTGTGTTAAATTATTTTGATTCCATTATTGAAGAAGATTTCTTAAAAGTTGGAATATCTAAACACACAGCTTCATGTATTATTGAAGATTTGGTTAGTAAGCAAATACTTTCTGAGAAAGGAAAGAACCTGCCAGTTTATTGTTTGTCCACTAATTTTGAAGTTATTAACGAAATTGTACTGAAAACCTACCCAGCTTATTTAGATGATGTTAAGAAACTACTGTCACATCATTTTGCTTTTAGGATTGCTTTACAGAAAACAGTTTCTGTCTTACAAGCTTGTGGAGGAGTATACAGTTGCTTGCATTTACCATTGCAGACCCATTTTGAAAAGCGTATCTGGTACGCCCTTCAGGCTAAAGGAATTGTTGAAAGAACGATAGATCAAAAAGAAATGAATTCTATTCATACCAAGTATTCTAAATCAGGAAACAAGAATAAGTTTATTGAAATATTTTCCAAAGTATATAACAAGGATAAAAGCAAAGTTATAGTGGACGAGTTGATTACAAAAAAATGGCTTGTACAATGTCAGAGTTTGAGGAACGTCATTTGCCACGATTATGAAGTAAATAGGATTAGAAATGAGAAAGACATATCAGGCAATTTTAAGGCTGACATTCAAACAATTGAATCGATTATTTCGAATCACCTCTTCCTTTCTGAAAATGAAAATGCTAATCGTATTGAAGATAGATTAAAATATTTAAAAGGAGCAATTCATTTTATGGAAACTGGCAGTCTCTTTTTAAAATCACTGAAAATAGTGCTTGATGAGTCTAGGTATCCGACAACTGAAGTGAATAGATTTGTCCTGAACAGTTTTGACGAAGTAGTGTATGTGGAAGAAAAGAAATATACAACAAAAATGAAAATCGGAGTATTGTGTGTTTCATTGCTTGGAGTAATAGAAATAGCAGTGGGGGCCTTTTTGACGATTTGGTTGGCAAATCCTGCTGCTGGCTCTTGGTTTATACTTCAAGGCGTGGATGATTTAGTATTTGCTACACAGTGTATCTATACCGGATACTTTTCATTGGAAAGTTATAAGAAGGCTAAGTTGATGAGTATTACCTTAGCGTCTTTATCTTGCTGCGTCACTGCTTGGAAATTTGCAAGAGCAAGTAGTTTCGCATCTGAAACTACCAATATTTCTGTTTCATCCTTCAAAAATAAGTGTTGTTCTTTAGTTTCAAGAGCCAAAACCACAGTCAAAACCTTATTTAAACCTGAAGTTGCTAAACCATTAGAACGAAAGATGATAGCTCAAGTAGGTAAACGGGTATTGGCACATTCTGCCCAGGCTATTGCTAGTGGAACAATCTCTTCTTTGGTAGACAATTTAGTAAGAAGTCATGTTGATAAATTGGGACATTCATTGATAAATCTGGTTATCTCTGATATTGATAAAACTATCAGAGATCATCCAGTGATTCTAACTGCAAAAGAATTATGTAAAACTTATGATAAAAGAGCGTCTCAAAAACTGGTCCAGGCATCCCTCATGAAAGTTATACAAAATAACCCAGTTAAATCACAATCATTTGAATTCACTGAATTAAAAATGATCAAAACTCTTATTGAAAGAGTCACCTCTAGAGAGTTCACTTATAGTGTACCTAGAATATCTGAATTGTCAGGAACTCAAATGTTGCAAATGGTTAACTTCATCTCCAAGGTTTGTGCGGAAATTGAATCTCTCTGGAAAAGTGTAAAAACTGTCAAAACAATCACTTCATTAGTTTCTAGAATCTTAGACGAACTTAATAATGAACTAGAAACCAATCTACACACAACAGAAGGAGAAAATCTCGTTGTACCATGTTCAAATTTAGAAGAATTTGAAAACTACGTCAGTGACTTATTAGAAAAGAAACTAAAAAATCACCTATTAGAGCACATACAAATTAAGGTTTTGTATCCTGTGTTAGAGTATGCTGAGATATGTGTCCAAAAGTATGCCTTCAAAGCTATAAGTAAATGTAGCGAACCATTTTTAAAAGATGAAGAAGTTAGTAAACTTTCAACAGCTGAGAAGCCACATTTCAAGCAGAAAAGTGGAGATAAAATGAAGAACAAGAAAAATTTATTCTCATCTGATTTTAACAGAATCTCATGCGAATTGATCAAGACTAGGAAAATCAAATCTACAGTGGCAATACAAATGTTAATGTATCAAAATGCCCCCCTGGACTTGTATTACATGAGGTTGTTTTCAAAACTGATCCCTATTGCTTTAAAGGAGGAAGGTATAAACGTCCCCTCTTTTGTGTTAGTATTTACAGAAAATGGTGAAGAACATATATTTGAAGTTGGGGAATCCACACGACCTAAAGTGATAAATATTTCCAAAGATGAAAACTTAATATCGAATTTAAAGAACAACAAACTATTAGTGAGGGACTTTTTTGATTTCCTAAGTAAATGTATTTTGGAAAACTACCCGCAGTTTAGAGAGCTCATCAGCTCCAAACTACTTATGGAGACTTTTTTAAAAGTGTTGAATTACTTTGATTCTTCTTCTAACGCTGTTAGGGAGGAATGTGATGGAACTCGTTCATCTATCATTGAAAGAAGCCAATTAAATGACGAGTATGAAAAAAAGACTCCTTACCAGCACTCAGACTGCATTGGAGCTTGGAAGTTCTGTCCGAATTCAGATGTCGATATGCGAGAGAAGGATATGATAATAAATTTAAACTGTGTACAATCCCACATAGAAAAAGGGTTCAACACAGCCCTCACTAAAATCAACAATCACATTCATTCGATTCAAGACCGGTTAAGGGCTTTTAATCTGGTCTTCGATGACTTTTCTGTTACAAAACACCAGCTTGTTCCACCACCACTCAATGATAGATCAAAAATCTTTCACTGTAACGCAGTTCAGTATGAACTGGTCGTGCCTCTGATGTTGACAGGCTGTGAAAGACTTGTAGACTTTGCAATTGTGTTACGGCTTGAGAACGAGAAGCCATCAAGTAAACCAGAGCCTTATACTCCTAACGGGCCTCATATATTTTATGAAATAAACCCTGTAAACAATACAAAGTTCATGACCCATCGCTTGAGAGGACACATCCTCTTGAACATCGACTGTATAAGTACAAGCTACAGTTTGAGGGAGTGTCGTATAGCAGGAGAACTAATAGTCGCATCAAACTTCAAGTACCAGGGCTGTCATGAGACTGGAGAGCCGATAGTTCCATCTGTGCCACTAGAAAGGGTTCTAATTTTAACAGACACTTTGTTTAAAGGCATGAAATCATTCTACAAACTGCCAAAAAACGACAGTAGGTTTGCAGTCATCCGAGATCGAAGTTTAAAGAAGCTCAAAAAGGAAATGACACGCATTGTGCTCTCAAACAACACATTTCCAGGTGTAAAATGTGTTGCACTATTCATCGGCAATGATATCGCTAAAACAAGGAAGGTTACTGAACAGCAGCTCTTCAATTGTATAATAGAGGCTATTGAAGAACTACGAAAACAACTTGCAAATGCCACTATTATTGTGTACTCTCTAATGTACGTCAAAAAACCGCACGAGGAGCTTTTTTGGAAGATATTCAACACAAATGAGCATTTGAGAACGTACTGCCTCGAGAAAAACAATATATTATCAGTAAACACTAATGAAGTCATTGGACCAGGTGACTTGGAAAAAGATGGCATCCATCTAAAGGGTTCTGGCTTTAAAAAACTAAGCAAACATCTGTCAGAAAAATGTAAAAACATTGTGCATTAATTTCACTTATCGATGAATCTTCGTGAACCGCTGCTCAATTTTCACTTGGTGATATTTATTAGTTTATTACACCATTATTTGAGCTACCTTAAAAATTAAAATATGTCATTGAACTCAAAGTACCATTGTCAAACCTGAACTGATCTATTTAAAAAGAATAATGTTACAACGAATACATTTTTAACTTAGCATTGACTATGTTAAAGAATTACCAATTTTGGTGAATAGTTACATATAATAACTCGGTTCTTTCTGGTCGTAATGAAATACTGTTTGGTTTATCTTCAAGTTAAAAGTTTTCACATGCTTAAAATAACGTAACTGGCTCACAATTGACC
>Ga0314760_1000010_pt1 | contig 12817 bp, 9 predicted proteins | sample G5R1MT_51_FD_207782 | JGI IMG/M metagenome (GOLD analysis project Ga0314760, IMG submission 207782) | Metatranscriptome of switchgrass phyllosphere microbial communities from Michigan, USA - G5R2_NF_28AUG2017_LR1 (Metagenome... | ecosystem: Host-associated > Plants > Phyllosphere >... | reverse complement strand
CACAAGAAAATAATATTAAATATTTTAAATAAATATGTACTTATTGGATATAAAATTAATAATTTTTTGATATCTATTTTAAAGAAAAATGGAGATTTTGTTTTTTCAATTGTAATTGAATTATAAATATAATCGATATGGGTTTTAGAACATACATATTCATAATATAAATATTTTATAGATTTTTTAAAACCATTATAAAATTTATAATCTAAAATTGGTTTGAAAAAAAATCTAATTCTATTTCTTAAATATTTATGATCATAATTACTATTATCTTCACGCCATTTAATATTATTTTCTTGTGCATATGATCTGATTTCTTTTTTAGAAAAAAAAGATAAAGGTCTAATAATTTTTTTTTTAAAATGATTAATTCCTATTAATCCTTTTATCCCAGTACCTCTAATAAGATTAATAAAAAAAGTTTCTATTGAATCATCTAAATGATGCCCTAAAGCTATATAATCACAATATGAATTATTTAATAAATATTTAAACCAATCATATCGAAATTTTCGAGCCATCATTTGAATTGAAAAATTTCTTTTAATTGGATTAAAATTTTTAGATTTAAACAAAATTTTGTGTTTTAAACAAAATTCTTGTATGAACAATTCATCTTTATCAGAATCCGTACCTCTTAGGTTAAAATTACAATGTATTACACAAATTGTAAAATTACAAATTTTAATAAGAACATCTAAAAGAACCATACTATCTAATCCAGAACTAACTGATACATAGATTTTTTTATTTTTTAAATAAAATTTTTTATTTATAATTTTTAAAAAATGTTGTTTATAAAACATATTTCTTTTACTATATCTAAAAATGATTTATTCTCTATATAGATTGTATAATCAGCTTTTTTATAAAAAAAAAATCTTTTCCTCAAAGAATCACAAATAAAATGATATAAATCATTATTAGATAATTTTGATATTAAAGGTCTATTTTCTTTTTGCTTTAAAATACGGGTAAATAACGTATTTATTTCAGCATTTAAATAAATTATTTTGGAATTTTTTTTCATTAAAAACATGTTATGTTTATAACAAGGAGTCCCCCCCCCTACTGATAAAATATAGGATTTTTTGGTTTTAAAAAAAATATTTAAAATATTAAATTCTAACTTTCGGAATTTTTTTTCACCATATATTTCAAATAGCTCAGAGATACTTTTTTTAGTATATTTTATAATTTTTTTATCTAAATCATAAAATTTCTGATTTAAATGATTAGCCAATTTTTTACCTATAGTTGTCTTTCCAGACCCCATATATCCTATTAGGATAATTTTCAAAATATATTTATTTTAAATAAAAAAAAATTATATTTATAAATAATGACTTGGTAGCTCAGTTGGTAGAGCATTACACTTTTAATGTAAGGGTCCTGGGTTCGAGACCCAGCCAGGTCACAAGGCGGTCTCGAGACTCACAAGTTCGAGACTCACAAGGCGGTCTGGATGGGATTCGAACCCATGACCTCGTGTGTGACAGGCACGTATTCTAACCATCTGAACTACCAGACCTTAAATTAAGTAAAATATTGATATATAAGTCAATTCCATTCTCTATTTCTGAGATAAGTATATACTCATTAGGAGTATGAGAACGGGAACTATCCCCTACTCCTAGTTTTACTGTCGGAAAATTCATTACACTTTGATCAGATAAAGTGGGAGATCCAAAGATTTTGATATTAAGATTTTTAGCTGTTTTTACAATATTATGATTAGGATCTATATAAGATGATTTAAGTCTATATGAACTTGATATTATTTTAGACTTTATATTTTTTTTTATTTTATTTAGAATATATTCATGAGAATATATTTCATTAGTTCTAATATCTACAGTAAAATAACAAGTATCTGGTATAACATTTCTCTGTATCCCACATTGGATTTTTGTTACTGTTAATTTTATATTTCCCAATAAATAGGATTTGTTTTTAAAAACATAATTTTTTAACCAGATTATGTCATCTATTGCAAGATATAAAGCATTTATACCTTCAAATCTTGCAGCATGACCAGTTGTTCCAATAGATAAACAATCTAAAACAATTAATCCTTTTTCAGCTATTGCCATCTGCATATTTGTAGGTTCTCCTATAATACCTAAATTTATTTTACCTAAATAACATAATATACTTTCTACTCCTCTTGTGGCACGAATTTCTTCTTCAGCACTTATAATAAGTATAAGTTTATATTTAAATTTAGGTAAACTATTAATATAAATAAAAGTTGCAATCAATGAAACAACAGAACCTCCTGCATCATTACTTCCTAATCCAATAATTTTATTTCCATATTCTTTAGCTAGAAATGGATCTGTCTCCCATCCGTTAGACGGTTTAATAGTATCATGATGAGAATTTAATAGGATTGTATAATGATCATTATCGTAATTATGATTTTCAATCCATAGATTATTATCTTTTCTTTTTGGATTTAATTTTCTTTTTCTTAAAAAAGATTCTAGTATATCTGCAGTTTTGTGTTCTTCTTTTGAGAGAGAAGGGGTGGAAATCAGTTTTTTTAATAACTTAATACATTCTTTTTTTAGATTTTTTAAATCTATTACAGACATAAAATAGTTTTTTTTGTATATTTAGGATTAGATATTTTTACTTTATAAACTCCATTTTTTAATGCAAAAAAAGCATTTTCTAATTTTGGAATCATTCCTTTATTAATAATATTATTAATTTTTAATTTATTAAATAAATTTTCTTCTATATTAGAATAATATGATTTTTCATCATTTAAATTATTTAATATACCAATTTTATTAAAACAATATGTTAAAATTACTTTATAATCTTTTGATAAAGAAATAGATAAATAAGAAGCTATCGTATCTGCATTTGTATTTAATAGATTTCCATTTCCATCATGAGTAATAGGAGATAAAACAGGAATTATACCAATTTTAAACAAAAATTTTATTAAATCAGTATTAATGCTATTTTTTTTTTTTAAATTCCCAACATATCCATAATCTATATCTTTAACAGGCCGTTTATATGATTTAACTAGATTTCCATCAGCTCCAGAAAATCCTAGAGAATTTAATCCTAAACTTTGTAAGTTGGATACTATTTTTTTATTTATAATCCCAGAATATGTCATTACTACTATATCTAATGTAGTTTTATCTGTAATACGTCTACCATTTATCATTTGATGATGATATCCCATTTTTTTAGAAAAACCATCAGCTATTTTTCCTCCTCCATGAACTAGGATTTTATATCCATCTAATTTAGAAAATTCTTTTAAAGAATAAATTAAGATTTTTTTATCCTCTATAATATCCCCCCCAATTTTAACGACATTAATCATATCATATCTAATATTTCTAGAAATACTGTTTGTGTAGCAAAAATTCTATTTTCTGCTTGATTTAAAACAATGGAATTTTTATCATCTAAAACAGAATCTTCTACTACTAAATTTCTTCTTACTGGTAAACAATGCATAAATTTAGCATTATTCGATAATTTCATTTTTTTATTTGTGATAGTCCAAGATAAATCCTTACAAAGAATTTTACCATAATTATCATAACTACTCCAATTTTTGGCATATATAAAATCAGCATCTTTAAAGGCTTCATTTTGATTTTTAATAAATTTTATTCCATTTGTAAAATTACTATTCAAATTATATCCATCTGGATTAGTAATATATAATTTTATATTTTTAAGTTTTTTTACCCATTCTATAAACGAATTTGGAACTGATTGAGGTAATGCTTTTATATGAGGGGCCCAACTTAAAACTATTTTTAGATTTTGTTTATTTTTAAATTCTTCAATTGTAATTAAATCTGCTAATGATTGTAAGGGATGTAAAGTTGCACTTTCAAGATTAACTACTGGTACTTTTGAATATTTGATTATTTTTTTAAGTAATATTTCTTTATAATCATATTCTCTATCAATAAGACCTGGAAATGTTCTGACAGCTAAGATATCACAATATAAACTCATTACACCTATAGCTTCTTTAATATGTTCTTGTGTAGAATTCATAACTGAACCATCAGATGTTTCTATTTTCCAAGAATCTGAATTGATATTTAATATCCAAGTATTACAACCTATATTAAAAGCTGCTTTTTGACTACTTAAACGTGTTCTTAAACTAGGATTAAAAAACACTAATCCAATAGTTTTATTATTACCAATTGTTTTTGAAAGAAAAGGATTTTTTTTCAATTCTATAGCATTATAGATAAGTTTTTTAACATCTTTTACATCATTTACACTAATAAATTGTTTCATTATTTATAACTATTCCAAGGTAATATCGGAATTCTTTTAAATGATTTAATTTCACAAAATGAAATTATAAATGCTCTTGCTAAGCAAATATTAGTTAATAAAGGAATATTAAAATCTATAGCTGCACGTCTAATTAAATAATCATTTTTATTATTTTTATATGTTATATTAATAATAAGATCTATTGTTTTTAAATTATCATCAATCTTCTTACAAAGAATATTATTCTCAATAAAAAAATTATAAGTTTCATTTTTAGAAAAAATAATATAATTATTTAAAATTAATAATTTAATATAATTAAACATTATTTTTCTATTTTTTATAGAATTTATAGAAATAAATATATTTTTTTTGGGGATATTATATCCAACAGATAACATAGATTTGATTAAAGCTTCATTAAAAGTATACCCTAAACATCCTACTTCTCCTGTAGATACCATATCTACACCTAATATTGGGTCTGACCCTTCAAGCCTAGAAAAGGAAAATTGTGAAGATTTGACACCGACATAATTAATTGTTAAAAAATTAGATTTTGTTTTATAAAACTTTTTTAAAAGTACTTTCATAGCTAATTCTACCATATTAAAATGTGATACTTTTGATATAAAAGGAAAACTTCTTGAAGCTCTTAAGTTACATTCAATGACTTGGATGTTTTTGTTTTTATACAAAAATTGTATATTAAATGGACCGGAAATATTAAATCTTTTAGCTATTTTTTTTGAAATATTTTTTATTTTTTTTATAGTATTTAATGAAATATTTTGAGGAGGATATACTAATGTTGCATCTCCAGAATGAACACCTGCATATTCTATATGTTCTGAAATAGCATTATAGATAATTTTACCATTATTAGCAACAGCATCTAATTCTATTTCTTTTGCATTTTCTATAAATTTAGTTATAACTATAGGATAGTTATGAGATATTGTTTTAGCCTGTTTTAAACAGAAATCTAAATTACTTTTATCAAAAACTATATTCATAGCAGCTCCAGATAATACATAAGAAGGTCTTATAAGAAGAGGAAATCCTACTAATTTAATAAAATTATAAACATCAGAAAGATTAGATAATTCTTTCCATTTTGGTTGAACTATATCTAAGTTATCTAGAAATTTAGAAAATTTATATCTATCTTCCACTTCATCTATATTAATTGGAGAAGTACCTAATATTTTTATTTTTTTTTTATAAAGATTTAATGATAAATTATTTGGAATTTGTCCCCCCATAGAGATAACAGTTCCTTCAGGATTTTCTAATTCTATTATATCTAATACTCTTTCGAAACTAAGTTCTTCAAAATATAATCTATCACAGACATCAAAATCTGTACTTACTGTTTCTGGATTATAATTTATTATTACTGAACGATATCCTTCTTTTTTTAAAAAATCTAATCCACTAACACAACACCAATCAAATTCAACACTACTACCAATTCTATATACACCTGATCCTAAAATCACAATTGATTTATTATTTTCATAATACGAAATATCATGATGTTCTCCATTATAAGTTAAATATAAATAATTAGTTTTTGATGGATATTCAGATGCTAATGTATCAATTTGCCTTACAAAGGGTATTATCTTTTTTTTATTCCTATAATTTCTTATAATCTTTGCTATTGACGGTACTTCATAAATTGATGAAGAGATAAGTCCTGCAATTTGATTATCTGAAAATCCTTTTTTTTTTGATTGATATAATAATTCATATGGAATATAATTTAAATTATAAAAATATTTTATTTTTTTTTTAGTTTTAAAAAGATTTTCTAATCTAGAAAGAAACCAAGGATTTATATTTGTAATATATGTTAGATTATCTACTGATAATCCATTTTCAAATGCATCCTCAATAACTTCTATTCTATTATATTTAGGATATTTTAAAATCTTTATTACTGATTTTAGATTTTGTTTATTTTTAAATGGATTTATAAATCCATATAACCCTAAATCTAACATTCTAAGTCCTTTTTGAAAAGCTTCTTCAAACGAACCACCTATAGACATTAACTCACCTACACTTTTCATACTACTACCAATTTTAGTAGATACGCCAGAAAATTTCTTTAAATCCCAACGGGGTATTTTACAAACAATATAATCTAAAGCTGGTTCAAAAAATGCAGAGGTTAATTTAGTAACAGTATTTTTTAATTCATATAATCCATATCCTAATGCTAATTTAGCAGCTATAAAGGCTAAAGGATATCCTGTAGCTTTAGAAGCTAAAGCACTTGATCTTGATAAACGAGCATTTATCTCAATAACATTATATTTATATGAATTATTAGACAAAGCAAATTGAACATTACATTCACCTATTATATTAAAATATCTAGCTATTTTTATAGCAATAAATCGTAATTTATTATATTCTATATTATTCAATGTTTGAGAAGGAGCAACTACAATACTATCTCCAGTATGAATTCCTATAGGATCTATATTTTCCATATTACATACAGTAATACAATTATCATAAATATCTCTTACAACTTCATATTCAATTTCTTTACAACCTTTTAGAGATTCTTCTATAAGAATTTGAGAAGAATAAGATAATGCAACACTTGAGATTTTTTTAAATTCATATACATTTTTAGCCAATCCACTACCCAAACCCCCCAGAGCATAAGCAGATCTAATAATTAAAGGAAATACTATTTCTGCATCTATAGCCTCAGATACAGAATTTACAGCTATACTTTTAGCTATATTTATGCCTCTATTAATTAACATTTGTCTAAATATATCACGATCTTCACTTTTAATAATAAAGGATATAGGAGTTCCTAAAACTTTTACATTGTTTTTTTTAAACACGCCAGAATTATATAATTCAATTCCACAATTTAAAGCTGTTTGCCCACCAAATGAAATAAATATTCCTTGTGGTTTTTCTCTTTTAATTATTTTTTCAACAAAAAAAGGTGTAATAGGTAATGAATAAATTTTATCAGCTATTTTTTCAGATGTTTGAACTGTAGCAATATTAGGATTTACTAAAATCGTAAAAATCTTTTCTTCCTTAAGAGCTTTTAAAGCTTGTGTTCCAGAATAATCAAATTCTCCAGCTTCTCCTATTTTCAAGGCACCGGATCCTATCACTAATACTTTTTCTAATTTCAATTTTTTTTTATAAAATTCAAAAATACATCAAAAAGAAATTGACTATCAGTAGGTCCACTTGATGCTTCCGGATGAAATTGAACTGAAATAAAATTTTTATCATAATTTATTAATCCTTCACAAGTATTATCATTTAAATTTTTAAAAAATATTTTCCATCCATTTGGAATTTGATTTGAATCTATTACATATCCATGATTTTGTGAAGTTATAAAACACCTATTAGTTCCTGATAAAATTACAGGTTGATTATTACTTCTATGACCATATTTCAGTTTATGTGTATAAAAACCAGCAGCAAGACCTAATAATTGATTTCCTAAACATATACCAAAAATAGGTTTATTACAAATAAAAGCTTTACTAATATTATTTATTGTAGTTTTATATCCTTTTGGATTTCCTGGACCATTAGAAATAAATAAACCATCATATTCTTCATTTATAAAATTATTATAATTCCAAGGAACTCTTATTACAGTGCAATCTCTTTCTAAAAAACATCTAATAATATTATTTTTTACTCCACAATCTATAAGCAAAATTTTATGTTTTCCATCCCCATATATTGTTTTTTTTTTTATAGATACCTTATCTACTAAATTATAGTTATCTGGATTATAAAATTTTACATTATCTGAGATAATGATTTTTCCTAACATAGTTCCTTTATCTCTAAGTTTTTTTGTAAGTGATCTTGTATCTATTCCATAGATCCCTACTGTATTATTGATTTTTAAAAAATATGATAATTTTTTATACATATTCCAGTGGAATGCAGAATCTGAATAAAAAGATGTAATTAATCCAGAAACATGAATATTATTTGATTCAAAAAATTTTTTTATATTTTTTTTTTCTGAAATTATTTGAGGAATTCCATAATTTCCAATTAATGGATAAGTATAAACTAAGATTTGGCCTTTATAAGAAGGATCAGTTAAACTTTCATTATAACCAGTCATTGAAGTATTAAAAACAATTTCTCCAGCTGAGGATTTTTCAGAACCAAAACTATAAGCTTCATAAAGACTACCATCCTCTAAAATCAATTTGGCATTTTTATTTATCATTTTTTAAAAAATACAATGCTTTTTTTAATCTTATAATAAAGTTTTTTATATGTTTTTCTTTTATAGTAAGAGGAGGTAATAATCTTATTATATTTTGATCTAAAGAAGATCCTACAAAAATTTTTTCTTTTTTTATTAAAAAATTTATTAATTTTTTAACTTTAAAATTAAAATTAACCCCTAGCATAAGACCCTTTCCTCTTATTTCTTTAATTTCATCAATCTCTTTTAAAGAATTAATAAATATTTCTCCCATTTTTTTGGCATTTGATATAAGACATTCCTTTTTTATAATTTCTAAAACAGAAATTCCAGAAGAACAAGCTAAATAGTTTCCACCAAATGTAGTTCCTAACATACCATTAAATGGTTTAAATTTAGGACTTATAATAACCCCTCCTATTGGAAATCCATTTCCCATACCTTTAGCAATAGTAATTATATCTGGTTTAATCCCATAATTTTGATGGGCAAAAAATAATCCTGTTCTACCATAACCACTTTGTATTTCATCTACTATAAAAATAGTATTATATTTACGACATAAAAAATCTATTTTGTTAAAAACAAACATCCCTGGATCAATTATCCCTCCTATACCTTGTATTCCTTCTGAAATAACAGCACAAATATCTTGTTTTTTTAATTCTTCTTCTAAGAAATCGAGATTTTTATAATCAATAAATTTTACTTTATGTTGTAAATTAAATTTAGTAATAATTTTATTATTATCTGTAATTGAAATAGCTCCACTAGTACGGCCATGAAAAGATTTTTTAAATGCTATTATTTTTTTTTTGTTGTTATGAAAAGACGCAATTTTAAGAGCATTTTCATTTGCTTCTGCTCCAGAATTACATAAAAAAACTTTATAATCATAATACCCTGATATATCTAGTAGCAGACTAGCTAATTTTTCTTGTTCAGGTATTTTTATAGAATTAGAATAAAAAGAAATTTTCTTGATCTGTTTTTTTAGATTATTTACGTATATAGGATGAGAATGACCAATTGAAATTACAGCATGTCCACCATAAAAATCAAAATATTTTTGATTATATTTGTCATAAATATAGATTCCTCTACCTTTAATTATTTCTATCTCTTCATTAGAATAAACATCGAATAAATTCATTATAATCCCAGAGGTTTTAATTTTAAACCACAGGTTTCTTCAAAATTATACATAATATTAAGATTTTGAACAGCTTGTCCTGAAGCTCCTTTTATAAGATTATCAATTATACTAGTGATTATTAGTTTATTTTTAATGTATTTTAAATTTAAAATACATTTATTGGTATTAATAACTTGTTTTAAGTGAATTTCTTTTTCAGAAATAAAAATAAAAGGATGATTTTGATAAAATCTATCATAAAGATTTTTTACTTCTTCAAATGAAAGATCTATCCTAGTATATAATGTTGATATTATTCCTCTAGAAAATCCACCCCTATAAGGAATAAAATAAATTTTTCCATCATATTGATTTTGTAATTTCTTTATAGTTTGTATAACTTCATTTATATGATTATGATTAAATAAATTATATGTTGAGATATTATTATTTCTAAAACTAAAATTTAATTTTGAATTATTAATTCTACCTGCACCAGTAGATCCCGTTATAGCACTAATATGTAGATTATTTTTTAATAATTTTCTTTTTGCAAGAGGTAATATTGATAATTGTATAGCGGTTGCAAAACAGCCTGGATTAGCAATATTCTTATATTGATTTATAATCTTTTTATTTAATTCAGGTAAACCATAATTAAAAATTCTTTTTTTAAAGAAAAAATTTTTATTGATTCTAAAATCATTACTCATATCTATTACATTGATTTTAGAATCAATATTTTTTAATATTTTTTTTGAATGTCCATGACCGATACAAAGAAATAATAAGTCAATATCATCACTAATTTCACTACTAAATAGTTTATTATTTTTTATTTCACCTATAAGATCTTTATGTATATCTTCTATCGGAATACCTGGATAAGTAGTACTAACTATAGTTTTTATTTCAACTTTTGGATGATTAATAAGAATTTTAATTAATTCATTTGCAGTATATCCAGCCCCACCAATAATTCCTATTTTAATCATATTTTTTTTATATTATGATAAATTTTCATTTGATTTCCAAAAATTTTAATAAATCCTTTAACCTCATCACTAGTCCACTCATTATTAATTTCACCATATTTAGCAATTTTAGATTTCATCATATCAAAATTTGAATCAATACCTATTAATTCGAATCTATATGGATTTAATAATATTGTTACTTTTCCACTTACTCGTTTTTGAGTATTTTTAAAAAAACATTCAATATCACGCATAATTGGATCTAAATATTGTGCTTCATGTAATAAATTTCCATACCAAGTTGATAATTGCTCTTTACAATAAATTTGCCATTTAGTTAAAATATGTTTTTCTAAAAGTTTATGTGCTTTTATTATTAATAAAGCAGCAGACGCTTCAAATCCTACTCTCCCTTTTATTCCAAGTATAGTATCTCCTACATGTAAATCTCTACCTATAGCAAATTTAGACGAGATTTTCTCAAGTTTTATAATATTGTTTATTTGTAAATCTTTAATCTGATTAACAGAGAATAATTCTCCTTTTTTAAATTTTAATTCTATGATTTTTTTATAATATTCAGATAATTTTGTAGGATAAGCTTTTTCAGGTAATGATGTTGATGATTTTAATGTTTCTTCTCCACCTATACTAGTACCCCAAATACCTTTATTAATAGAATATTTAGCTTTCTTCCAAGAAATTTTTACACCCTTACTTTTTAAAAAAAAAACTTCTTCTTTTCTAGATAATTTCATATCTCTTATTGGGGTAACTATAATTTTATTAGGACATAAAATTTGAAAAGCTAAATCAAATCTAACTTGATCATTTCCTGCTCCTGTACTTCCATGAGAAATAGCTTTAACGTTTAAGTTTTTAGCAAATTCAGCAATTAAAATAGCTTGAAAAAATCTTTCTGAACTAACAGATAAAGGATATGTATTATTTTTAAGTATATTTCCATATACTAAATATTTTATACATTTAGAATAAAAGTATTCTTTAGCATTTATAGAATAATGAGATATAGCTCCTATATTTAGAGCTCTCTTTTCAATTGATTCAAGATCTTTATTATTAAATACTCCAGTATTAATTATAATAGTTATTACTTTATATCCTTCATTAGTTAAATATTTTAAACAATATGAAGTATCTAAACCACCACTATATGCTAATAATATTTTATCACCCTTATTTAAAGAATTCTTTATTTTTTTTTTAGGATCATATAATAATCCTGTACATAAGCACATTTTTTTTTTATTTCTAATAAGAATATCATAATTAGTACAACTTTTACATCCTTTCCAAAATTTTTTAGATTTAGTTAAATCACTAAATAATACAGGATTAAGACCTAAATCTGTATTAATCTTTATTACTGCAGGACTAGTAGTAATACTAAATATTTTCGAATTCGGAAATTTTTTTTTTGATAATTTAAATATTTCTAATTTTATCATTTTAGCTAATCCATGTAACCTGTATTTAGGAAATACAATAAGTCCAGAATTAGATAAAAAATTTTTATTTTCAAATACTTCAAAGTAACTAAATCCTGCTAAATCTCCATTAAAAAATGCTATAACAGAAAATCCATCATCCATTTTTTTTTTTATATACTCAGGATCTCTTTTAGATATACCAGTTCCTCTAACTTTAGCAGAAGACTCTATTTCTTTACAGATAATAGAAGCATGCTTTTTATCATCAGAATTAGCTATTCTAACTGTTAGTTTCATTGATTTTTAAATTAAATTTTATTTTAAATTTATTACTAAGGGTTTCTAACAAATTATGATTTATATTTATCAAATGTTTTGATAAATATTTTCTTTTATTATCAAATATTGATATATATAATTTTTTATTTCCTAAATTTTGGAAAATTAAAATTTTTAATTTTTTAATTAAATCATTATTGAAATTATTTATTTCAATAATAATCTCTATACTATTAGTTAATAGTTTTAAGACTTTCTTAAGATTTAAGATTTTCAATATTTTAATAAATATTTCTTGACTTTTCATTCTTTGAATATATAAACTCATGTAAATTAGATTATTTTCATATATTAAATTTTTATATTTCTCATAATTATCTCTAATTAGTTGAAATTCCTTATTAGATTTAATATCTTCTAGAAGAAAGATTATGTATTTTATATTATTTTTTGATAT
>Ga0314760_1000009_pt1 | contig 13074 bp, 1 predicted proteins | sample G5R1MT_51_FD_207782 | JGI IMG/M metagenome (GOLD analysis project Ga0314760, IMG submission 207782) | Metatranscriptome of switchgrass phyllosphere microbial communities from Michigan, USA - G5R2_NF_28AUG2017_LR1 (Metagenome... | ecosystem: Host-associated > Plants > Phyllosphere >... | reverse complement strand
GTTATGTCATGTTCTGAAGTGAAACCTAATCAGTAACAAGAACAAGATAACTATTATGAAACGATGGTACTTGTGAAGGGGTCTTGTACAAGTTACTGCGAGCGAGTAAAAGAAAAGCGGTAAACCGAAGCTACTTCTATAATTGTTTACTTAACATAAAGCTTCTCAAACCTGTCAGTTTCGAACAACAACGTGAACGTTATCATTAAAATAAGGCTGTTGAATGACAGACAAGTGATGGGACTCACCAGTGTATAGGGCTAGTGTATTTGACTCTTCAAGTTTTGTTTGTTGTAATATATAAATAATATGCATAACCGAATAATCGAGTCACAAATATGCGTTTCTAAGTGTTAGTTATAAAGTAAAGTGGTTATAGACTATATAACATTTCCGTTACCATCGGACTAAACATGTTGTGAATTGATACTCACACTATTCTTATCTTAGGAAATTAACTTGCCTTAAAAATGGTGTTCGAATCCCTTGTTGCAGATCTTCTCAATAAATATCTAGGGGAGTACGTTGACAATTTAGATAGGTCTCAGTTGAAAATTGGAATTTGGGGAGGTGATGTGGTTCTCAAAGACCTTTCACTCAAGCAGAGTGCTCTAGATGACTTACGACTCCCAGTGAAAACGGTAAATGGATTTTTGGGAAAATTGACCTTGAAGATACCATGGAAAAATCTTTATAGTGCTCCTGTGGAAGCCTCTGTAGAAGATCTTTACCTCTTAGTCGTTCCAAACACAGAAATCAGATATGACCCAATCAAAGAAGAGAAGTGGAAACAAGAGGCAAAACAGGCAGAGATTAATAAAGTGGAAGAGGCTAAAAAGAAGGAAAAAGAAAAAGACAAGCCAAAGCCTGATGATGGTTTCACGGAAAAATTAGCCACACAGATTGTGAGAAACGTTCAGATATCAATAAAAAACATTCATATCAGATATGAAGATCGAGTGAACACGGAAGGAAAACCTTTTGCCTTGGGAATAACTCTTGGCGAACTTCTAGTAACAACCACTGACTCTATGTGGAATCCGCACATCAGCCAAGATATGACCTCTATGATATACAAGATTCTGTCAGTTGGTGGTCTTTCTGTCTATTGGAACTCCAGGGTTACTTCAAGTTTCTTAGATATAAAAAATCAAGGTGAACTGTATAAAGCTTTCCATAGTGGAATTGCCACTGGAGAAGATTTGGTCTCTGGTTACCAGTACATGTTGGGTCCTATCAACGCTGGTGCGAAAATGCGAATAAACTCAAAACCCGAAAGTGATGGTTCAAACTTTAGTATTCCTAAATTAACTCTAAACCTTGACCTTTGGAAGCTACAAGTCAAGATCAGCAAGGCCCAGTACCAAGATTTAATGGTATTTCTAGATTCAATGGATCGAATGTCAAGGGCAGCACCATATAGAAAATACCGCCCAAATGTAAAAACCTACAAAGGACACGTCAGAGAATGGTGGCAATATGCATACACATGTGTATTGGAAGAAGAGGTACGGAGACGGAGACGCAACTGGGACTGGTTGCACATCCAAAACCATCGGAAAATATGTAAAGATTATGCCAAAGCTTACCAACAGAAATTGGCAACTACCAAGCCACCAGCAGAGGTGGTTAAAACCTGTGAGCATTGTGAGAAGTGCCTTGATGTTCTCAATATTATACTGATTCGCCAGAAGATAGAAGTTGAGGTTGAGAGAAGGGGGCTTCTGGAACAGCAAAGCAGGAGCCAGGCAGGATGGTTCTCTGGTTGGTGGGGTGGTGGGTCTAAGACAGACGACTCTGCCAAGACTGATATCAAGAAACAGTTTGAGGAAGCAATGACCCCTGCAGAGAAGGAAAAACTATATAGAGCTATTGGGTACCAAGAAAATGCTGCTCCTGCTGAATACCCTGTGGAATTTGTTGCAGTAGATCTAAAGTTCTTCCTTCAAAGCTTAATGGTGGAAGTGAGGGATGGGATGACCCAGGTGCTCTCTGGGTCCATCAGCAGTGTTACCGCCAAGTTTCAGCAGAGACCTGCAGGCCAGGCAATCAAGGCAACTGTGGAGATGCAGCAGTTCTTGATCTCAGGTCTTCGCCAGAACGAGGTCACTCCACAGTTAGTGCAGGGTCAGGTGGATACGGCCATCGCATCCTCCGAGGCTGGGCCTCTGCTTGACATTTCTTTTGAGGTGAACCCCCTAGATGGCGAGTGTGATCAGAGAGTCCATATATTATCCCGACCTCTACAACTCATCTACGATGCTTTGACCATCAACAAGATAATTGATGTATTCACTGTCGAACAGAACACAGTCATCACCCAATTGCAGTCAGCCGCCAACATGAAGATTGCAGAAATCAAACAGAAATCAGCTCTGGGTTTGCAATATGCCATACAAAAGCATACAAAACTGGACGTTAAGGTTGAACTTATGGGAGTCTATGGGTTTCTTCCTCATGGGGGGCTCTATACAGACAAAGAACAGGCTTTAATAGTGGTTAACCTAGGCAGAATGCTCTTCTACTCCATAACTAGACCCACTGATGAGCAAAACGTCCATAATATGCACCAACAAGGTACAGCAGAGACGGATATAATGATAGAAATGTTGAACCGCAGTTATGACAGATTTGTAGTCCGACTAATGGATGCTCAGGTTAAAATGGTTCTACCAGGTGAACCGTATAAAATAGAGCAATCTGATGACCAATCCTTAGAACAGTACCTTATCAAGCCCATAAGCCTTGAAATAAACATAGATAAAAGTCTAATTCCTGATGACCACAGAATACCTAAGCTCAAAGTGTTCGCTAAACTGCCATCCATCACCCTTAAAATAGCAGAAACACGATTGCTGAGTCTCATAGCTCTGCTGGTCAGCATACCGTTGCCTGAGTCCAAGACTGAGGAGGAGCCTGATCAAGCAATCAATTTGTATGCCTCTCAGAGTTCACTTAGTGTTATGGATATTGCCAAAGCTACAAAGTTCCGTGATGCTAAGAAAAAATCTACAAATGTAAATGAAGAAGATTTTGTTCAGTTTACTGAGCTTACAGCAAAATTTGAATTAAATGAATTGGCAGTTGCTGTTTTCCGCAAGTCAGATGGGGGTGATATCCCTCTTGGAGACTTCAAAGTGCTGAAAGTAGAAGCAGAAATGTTCCAACAAACATACGATCTCAACTTCAAACTGCGACTTGGCGGCCTTAGCCTCTATCAAGATTACGAAGGAAAGAATATCAATGTAATCAACACTCCGATGGCAGAGGGAAAAGAAGATTATCTCTTCGTAGTCTCCTATTGCAAGGTGAACAAAGACAGTCCCGAGTTCCACTCAAAGCATGGTTCTGTAGTTCAGCTGCTGGAAATGGACTTTTCCCGACTGGACGTTTTAGTACACCAAGAATCTCTTTTGGATGCCATTCATTGGGCAAACAAGGTCCAAGCATATGTAACTGAAGCTACGGCCAAGGTTGGATCATCAACAGGGCCTGGAAAAATTACGAGACCAACAACGCCAGTCAAAAACCTCCAACAAAAGACAGCTTTCAAACTGCTTGACACCATCAGAGAAGAAGGCAATACTAGACAAGTGAAAAGAAGCAGAAAACCGGTTGTGGACACCATAGACCTGAAGCTACGAGCCAACCTTGGTGAAATTTCTCTGACACTAGAGAATAGGCTTCGATTGGTTGGACGAATGCTCATCAAAGGGGGTGAATCTGTTGTTATCATGAAGAGATCTTACACTCAAGTTAATGCGAGGCTTAGCAACTTCGAATTCATTGACCTACGTTCAAACACAAAACACCCCAAGGTGCTGAGCATCCTAGGAAGCGAAGAAGCATTGACATCACAAGTGGTAATGTTCAACAATGAAGCGATCAGAGAATCGGACAATATCAACATGTCTGTTACAGCCAACATTGCCTGTTTCCGCGTCGTCTTTCTAAACTACGTCGTCATGTCTCTGCTGGACTTCCTGAACAACTTTGCATCAGCCCAAGCAGCCATCATTGAGGCATCGGCTGCCGCTGCTGAAGCAGCCAAGGCTAACATGCAGCAAGCCTACAAAGAAGCGTTCAGAGTGCGCCTCAACATACAACTTAAGGCGCCCATTATCCTAGTACCAGCCAACTCCATGAGTCTTGATGCTGTCTTGGTGGATTTTGGTGTATTGACAATGTTAAACACATTTCAAGACCTTCATGTTACCAAAGATGATAAGGAACTTACTGCGGTTATTGACAATTTGCACTTAGAGCTACAGAATTTGAAAGTTTCCAGAGTAAAGTTGGGTGAGGACATGAATGTGGCAGTAGAATGCCTTCTGCTTCAGCCAATCAGCTTCCAGCTCACTGTAAAACGAAACTTATCAGCTGATTGGTTCACAAGTGTTCCTAATTTGGACGTCAGTGGACGTCTTGAGTCTATACACGCAAAATTAACTCAAGAAGATTACACCATGATAATGTCAGTGCTATCATTGAATCTTGGGGAAGTCCCCACTTTTACGGCTGTCTCTGCCATTGAACCTTCTACATCAAGCAACACGATCAAATCGGCCTCCACTTCCAAATCCCAGTCGGACAAGCCTAAAGAAGATGATGGGAGCACATGTGTTGAGGTTCATGGCTTTGAGTCAAAAGATAAACCAAAGGAAAATGTACATACAAACATTAAGTTTACCTTCACCCTTGACAGCCTCATCATTGATCTGTTCAAAGGAGGCATGAAAGAGATTATTAAGAACACTTGCCCAATGAGAAACAGCGATGGTCTGGCAAGATTTACATTGTACGTGCTTTCGATAAAAGGGTCTATGCTATCAGATGGGACCCTGTCCACTAGTGTGCTGCTTCTAGACTGCTTGCTGGACGATACACGGACTAAACAGAGTGGCAAGATCTGTAGATACATGGAGCGAAAATCGGATGAAAAAAACAACAGGTCCATGGTTGACATCACTTTTCAGCTGAAAGACAACGCAATGTTCGTGGATATGCGAGTTTACAGTTTTATATTGATACTCAACTTGAATCATCTTTTGGAGGTTAGCACGTTTTTCACTGAATCCAAGGAGCAAACTGCCAATATCCCTACTACGACTGTTTCAAAAACATCAAAAACTTCTTCAGGTCTCCCTGGAACATCCAGTTCCTTCCAAGAAATGAAAGAAACTCAAGAAAGTGACAAGATGTTATCGGTATCAATAAAGTGTGAGCAACCAGACATAATACTGGTTGAGAATATGGATGACATCAATACGAATGCCATTATCATGAATGTGGAGATCACGATGAAGTTGAGAATGCAGGGAACTCATCTGTTTATTAGTGGAGCATTGACAGATCTTGAGTTGTTCTCGTGTTGTTTCAATCCGGAGAGAAGAAAGGAAACAAAGGCTCAGATACTGCGGAAAGCCACCCTGAATGTACAAGGTTCGACCCCACCTGGACAAGGCCTTCACATGGACGTTGCCACTACTAACCTTCGATTGGCTGTATCTCCTGGAACCATAGAGCTTCTAAACAGAGTTATGGTAGCTTTCACTCAAGCTAAGATAGAGTCCGATGAGGAATCAGAGGTAGAAAAAGACTACTCTAAAATTTGGACAGTTGGAAAATTAACTGACACCGACTACTGGTTTTTAAAAACAGAGGTGGCAGAAGATGCAGCGGAGATGATAAGCTTAGAGCAGCCAAAACCAAAGCTGGACGAAGTCTGCCTTTTGCAAATACCTTCGCTGGTTATCACCCTGGAAGCTGGTGTGGGTACCAAGACTCTGCCCATGCTTCTGCTCGAGACAAACATGCAGGCTACAGTTCGCAACTGGAGCTCCAAGCTTTCAGTAGACAGCACAACATCCCTGCAAATGTCGTACTACAACAGTCAGCTGGCTTTGTGGGAACCTCTCATAGAACCCATTGAGAAAACCAGGCCAGGTTTCCCATCTACTCATATCCCTTGGGAAGTGTATATGCAGCTTGAGACAAATGACATAAAGAAGATTAACAATGCAGACATTGTAGATGGACTCACAGAGATTCTGAATGCTAAACCAAAAATGGTTATTAACATTTCCTCAAAGGAAACCATGGAAATCACAATAACTAAGACTTGTTTAGATGTCCTGAAAAATCTCGGTGTAGCATTTAATAATGCTATCTTCAAACCTGAGTCGAAAAAAGTTGGGGCATTCGCACCTTACATTGTGCAAAATGACCTTGGACTATCTGTGACTGTTATCTTGACTGAAGAGGTCTTTAAGATTTATGATCCAGAAGGGCAAAAGGGTCAAGTGAATGAAGTAGTGCTGGATCCAGGAGCCAGTGTCAACTTGTGCCTCGTGGAGGAGGAATACGCTCAATCTCTAGTTGGCCAGACATCACTAGTCAGAGAAAAGTTTCTTCAAATCAAGGTGACAGACATTCAGCCGGATGGCCTGGATTTGCCTGTGGCGAGAGCAGACAAGAGGTACTTTTCCTTACAACATCGTGGTGCCAGTAATGACCCTTGGGGCTTGGTATCTGATGTCCAGGTGATAGATGGAGCCACAGTCATCCACCTGCGAGGCATCATTCAGGTTCAAAATCACTTTAATATCCCCATCAACGTGTACTTCATGACAAAGAAAGGTGATGAAGTGGAATTGATCGGAACTGTCGAACCATACAAGCACCTTAACATACCTCTTCAAGCCATTTACACTCTGACAACCGAGTTCTTCTTCAGTGTTGAAGGGTTCACTCTATCTCTGAAGCCTTTCGTATGGAAAGATTTGCAGAAATCTCTTTCCATGACAAATGTACTTCAATGCAACGCCAAGAACATTGAAGATAAAGAACCTTTCTTCATTAAGGTGGTTGGTGAGCTTGAGCAAGTGTATAATGAACTGTCAAACCGTCACACTATGGCCTCCAAATGCTACAACATTCACCTGCGACCCACGGTCATCCTCAAGAACTTCTTGCCAGTGGACATCGTGGTCTGCACTCAAGGGATTCTAGGGGAGAATAAGGTGGCTGCAGGCCAGCGGATGCAGATACCCACCGCTGAACCAGGGCAATCTACTGTTGTCATCAGAATTTCTCAATACCTGGATAAAGATTGGTCGTGCAAGCATGAGATCGCAGCCAATCCTGCAGAGTTTTCAGTGTGGACGTTCCAGTCGTACGACAGTAGTCAGCGAGTCACCCTGGACCTGGGAATGCATTGTGTCAATGACAACGGCTCTCTCAAGTTTGCACTTTACTGCCCCTTCTGGATGATTAACAAAACAGGATTCATGATCTCATATAGGAAATCAAGTAAACCTGGACGGGAAGACTCAGCAGCCAATCCTACAGAGCAATCGGATGACTCGAGCAACTTCCTCTACCACCCTCCTCATCTCGAAGGACCTATCATGTTCTCATTCCGCGCTAAGGACTTCTTCGGCAGGAAGAAGGCTTGTATCAAGCTGATGAAAGGTGAATGGTCTGACAAGTTCTCTCTTGATGTGGCCGGAAGCTCAGGAATCATCAAGTGCAAAGTGGACAACATGATTTACCAAATTGGAGTGCATATTCAATTAACAAACAATTCCCTGACCAAACTAGTAACGTTCACGCCATATCATGTACTGGTCAACCACTGCAAACTACCTGTTGAAATCCACGAAGTCAAGAAGCCCGAAGATCCTTGGGTCAAGGTGGAACCAGGAGAGGTATTGGCTTTCTGGCCCAAAGCCAAGGATGATAAAAATCCATCAGAGTTGGTGGTCAAACTGGGAGATTCATCGGAATCGACCATTCCCTTCCCATACAACCGAACACTCAATTGCTTGCTCAAACTGAACAACAACAAGCATGGTGGAGTGAACGTAGATGTCCAGATCACAGAAGGAGCCGTCTACATCACATTCACTAGCTATGCAACAGGCATGGCTCCTGCCCTCATCATCAACCATTCTCCGTACGATATTCCCCTAGTGGAGAAAGATGCCAAGGAAAACAGTATCCTCCTTCCTGCTGGCCATGAAGTCTACTTTACTTGGTCCACAGTAAAAGAACCCCATTCACTGATTTGGTGTGAGAAGTATTCAAATGATCTTAGAAAGGATGAAATTGGAGAGTTCAATGTGAGTCCAAGCGTCAAGTTGTTCTGGGTAACATTCCTGGATGGCATGCAAAGAGTGTTGCTTTTCACAGAACACCCTGAAATTGCCAGGGATGCAGAGCTTGCTGGAGAAATGGAAGTATTTGACCAGGAGATTGTGCTTGCGGTTCATGGACTCGGCGTCTCCCTTGTAGACAACATCTCTCATCAAGAAGTCATTTACCTCGGCATCACCAGTTCCGGTACAATCTGGGAGGCCAAGAAGCATGGAGGTCGCAGGTTTAAGGCCATCCCACAAGATGACAGCTTGTTGATTGAGGAGGCCTGGAAGTTGTACACTCAAGAGCTAATGGTAGGCGGGCAACCCAACAACAAAGTCTGTGTTGAAAATTATCTGATTGACTTTGCAACAATGGAAATACAAAAGCCATCGCATAAAGAGATAAGACGGACATACAACCAAGGACTGTGGGTCCAGATGAGGAGTTCCCCACACCAGAACCAATACCATGCCAAAATCAACAGGTTACAAATAGACAACCAGATGTACGACTGTGTCTTCCCTGTGGTCTTTGCTCCAGTCCCTCCGCCCAAGAGTGTCAACAAAGAGAATGCAATGAAGCCATTCGTCGAGGTATCAATCATCCAGCGAGTCAACGAGCACACTATTGTCAAACAGTACAAATATTTCAAAGCCCTCATTCAGGAGTTCCATGTGAAGGTGGATATTGGATTTGTAAATGCCTTGGTGAAGATGTTCGAGGCTGGGGCAACCACTGATGATGAAGAGGCGGAATTATTTAAAGAAGACTTTTTAGCAGTGGACAAATCGTTAATATCTCATGTTGAGCTGTTGTCTTCGCAAGAACAGAAGAACTTCTATGATATTCTTCACTTTTCTCCTCTAAAGATCCACGTCAGTTTCTCTATGAGTGGAGGTGGTGTCCAAGCAACCCCACTGCCTCCTGTGCTCAACGTGCTCATGCAGAGTTTGGGTGTTACCCTTACAGAAATCCACGATGTTGTGCTACAGCTGTCATATTTCGAGCGGAACTACACGTTCCTTAACCACAAGCAGTTGCAGTCGGAAGCTCAAATGCATTACCGAGGACAGCTCATTAAACAATTCTATGTCCTGGTTCTGGGGCTCGATGTCCTGGGCAATCCTTACGGTCTCGTAGTTGGAATCACAGAAGGAGTCCAGGACTTGTTCTACGAACCCTTCCAGGGTGCCATCCAAGGTCCTGGGGAGTTTGCAGAAGGCCTGGTGCTAGGAGTGAAGAGCCTATTTGGCCACACTATTGGCGGCGCCGCCGGTGCTGTTTCAAGAATCACTGGTGCAATGGGTAAAGGTATCGCTGCTCTTACTTTTGATGATGATTACCAGCGAAAGCGTCAGGAGGCTTTGAACTACCGTCCCAAAAACATGCAAGAAGGATTGGCCCACAGTGGCAGAGGACTTTTCATGGGGGTTGTGGAAGGTGTTGGGGGCGTGGTCACTAAGCCCATCTCTGGCGCTAGGCAAGGAGGGATGATGGGCTTGTTAAAGGGACTAGGCACAGGCACGATAGGCTTGGTAACTCGCCCTGCTGCTGGTGTCGTTGATTTTGCAAGTGACACCTTCAACACTGTCAAAAGGGCCACTGAATTGGGAGAAGAGGTGACAAGACTGAGGAACCCTCGATACTTCAGCTCCGACAATCTTGTGCGGCCATATTGCAAACTAGAAGCCGATGGAAACAAAATTCTTAAGGAGTTGGAAAAAGGAAAGTACTATGCAACTGATGTTTATGCCTACCACACTAGGATTGGGAATGAGAGGTGTCGAGATATCCTTTTGCTGACTGATAAGAGAATGCTCGTCCTTAGCCCCAGTGAGATCTTTGGTGGCTATCAGGTGGAGTTCACATATGTTTGGGGGGAGCTGTCAGAGCCTCCTACAATTGTTCCGAAAGGAATACAAATCAAAACAGGAGAACCCAGGAAGAGGTTGTTCCATTCTTCTGATCACTTAAAAGTCATCTTCTTTAACAATGATGATATAAAAAAGTTGTTGGTCGATAAAATCACCGACCTCATGTACCAGGGAAGCGGAACTAGTTCCTTCAAGAGGTCTGGGACTTCATCTACACTTCGTAGATCCCCGACATAATACCAGATGCCAACCTAAGCAGTCATATTACGCTTAAGTGTATAATCCATTTAAGACTTTTGTATAAGTTTTCTCAGGCATAGGCAGTGTATTAACCATTTGTATGTTTTGTTGTTTGAAAGTTTAAAAGTGTTGAATTTTCGCTTTGTTATTACTTAAATGGTCACAATCAATTTATACTTATTTTTTGCACTTTATTTGTACTGTATTGTTCTGTGTTAAATATTGTGTTAATGGTTAGGATTACTGCCCGGTAACTTTGCTTTTAGCTTTAAATATACTTATACATAATATGAAGGCCACTTACTTATAGTATTTATTAATACAGTGGAGTGATCAAATTTAAAATATGGTGAATTACTTTGTTTTTTAAAAGTGTGAAAGTGTTATTTATATTTATAGGATGGCTCGCATAAAACCAGCCTAATGAGTACCTACGTAAAAAGTTTAAAAAGTGAAAATATTTGATTGTCTTAGTTTAAGTATCTAATTGTTCATGATATACCAACAAAATGAAGATTATGTAGAACTAATAATAACTTCTCCCAAATGGTATCATGTCATTGGAATCAAATTTGGTCTTTATGTTTCTCTGTCCTAACAAATTCTAAACTTTAAGATTATTGGTGCTTGATGTCTTTTAAGTAAATAAATTGTTGTCTTACCGCAGTAAAAACGGGTGTTCTCAATTAATGTATTCTAAAACGAAAAGGAGCCAGCTGATGTGGAGTAAATCATTGTTTCCTCTTACATAAATTCCAATGATTTTGAACTTAGTGTCGTCAGCTAGAAATGTTTTGAATATTCATTGAAATGTCATTGACAATTAACTGTCAAACAAAAAACAACTATTACCAAGTGGGGTTTAATTTGTATGTCTCAGTCAGTGAGTTACACGTCCTGCTGTATGTATGTTAAAAACAACACTCAGGGCTAGTTTTTATTGGGCATCCTGTATTATATAGTATAAAGTATAAACATATAAACTAAAGTCTTATTTCTTTCCTTTTTTACAACCAATTCATTGTAGGGTTATGTTTTTCTCGGTGTTACCATAAATTATATTTTTGAAGGTCATTGCTTACCATGATTTAGTTTGATTAATTTGTTTTTATTTATACTGTAAGTATTAATCACGAATTTCATCAAAGTTGCCATTAAATAACCTTATACGAGTATATGTACAAAACAAAGTAATTGTTATAATAAGTGAGCTTTAGGAACAATAACACTCTAAGTCTAATATTTAAAATTATGTGAATAACAATAATTAATCTGTTATACATTTCCAGCAAATATTTCTGATAATAACGAAGAAGTATCGTAGTTTGATGGATACATTAATTTAACTGGACTTTAAAAGAGTTCTTTTTTTCATTTTTAAATTAAGAAATTTTCTTAAATAGCCCATCTAATAAACAATAAGTGGTATTGATAAGAATATAGGGGATTATTTTGTTTCGGTTGGTAAAGAATTTTAAAATTTATTTTTATTTAAAGTATAAATCTTTGGAAATTATTGAGCTTGCCTATTTGACATTGGATGAACATCAAGCCTTATTATTTTTATTTTATTTTATTCAAATTCAAAGCTTTGGATTACAATGTTAGAGCCATTTAGTGCAGCCCAAAAAAATGTATTATCTTATCTAAGCAGTTTTACTTCATGGATTTGCCACTATATATATCAATATTTCTGCTCTATGTGCTGTCTATTCAACAATTAAATTAAGCCATAACTCCTATAATCAAACTATAACATAATTCTAATATATTTTGTAACACCCACTTAAGATATACCGATTAAGATATATATTTTATAAATATATACTTGCAAAACTATGTATTTTGTTGGGCAATTTCAGTTTTACATAACAATCATAACACAAAGTTTTTGTCACACTTTTATGCTATACTACATAATATAGACTTCTTTCAATGGATATTGGACTCAGCGACTTAGGCTTCAAGTAGTAATCGTGTAGGTCAATCTCATCTATAAAAAGTACCTTGCTGCATTATATTCAACATTAATGACAATCACAATACAATTTACTTAGAAAAACAACATAACTATTACAAATTACAAATTTGTGTTGAGTGCCACAATCTGCCATAAAATCCTGTCCCTAAAAAGTCCCAAACTAAATTAAAATTTATCCCTGTCGAACATAATTTTCTTATTCCATAAATATATGTTATGTGATGACATAAATGAGTTTATTTCCGTGTTATTTTTATTCGGAATAACAAGTACTTTATGGAATTTTTTGTAGTAAAATTTTCTTGTGGCTAGTCATTTGAAATAAAAACACTCTAATTTGTTACTTAATCTGTTATTGGGCTTCAAATTGTGATATTTACATTAGTTACACATTAGTACGATAATTTCTCACCTTTAATGTAAAATGTACTACCTCTAGTTTATAAATTGATAGCTTTGTCTTATTTTATTTACTACTGATGAATTCTAATTACGATAGGATACGCTTTTCTAATTTGTTACTACATATTTGTATGTATTGTTGTATGATTCAAGGCCTACAATACCATTGACAAATGTCATTGGGTTGACCAACGTTTTGACTGAAGATTAGAAATAGTGAAATATCATTTTGCACAATTTTGCCATATTCATATTCATGTTAGTGATAAGGTCTGACATATTCTAATTTGTACAGTGTTGGAAATACATCATACATTTTACTACAGTGTTAAAGTTCTGGGTATTTACTTGTCAAACTATTCGTCGTTCCTTTAAATTATTGAATAAGTACTGGAAATTTGCTAAACAAGTTTTTGTACCCTAGTTCTTGGCAGG
>Ga0314760_1000007_pt1 | contig 13519 bp, 5 predicted proteins | sample G5R1MT_51_FD_207782 | JGI IMG/M metagenome (GOLD analysis project Ga0314760, IMG submission 207782) | Metatranscriptome of switchgrass phyllosphere microbial communities from Michigan, USA - G5R2_NF_28AUG2017_LR1 (Metagenome... | ecosystem: Host-associated > Plants > Phyllosphere >... | reverse complement strand
GTAAGATGTGTGAAGAAGGTTTTCAGTGAAATTGCAATTTTTAGGCTCTTCATTCGCTTTAGGAATGAGCCCTAACCACTGAAGCACAACGTGACTGCAATGTCGCGTTCCAAGTTGAGAGCGCTCGAGCTCGAATGTCTTGCGTAGTTTAGCACAATGGACTCATACGACTTGTTTGGAGAAGATGTGGGAGGGAGTATGTTGGATAGCCTGCCGGACCTGGGATCTGACAATTTTGAACCACCGCCGCAGCAGCGAGAAAACCCCGGCAACAGTACAGGGCAGTACCCCCACCAGCCCTACCAGATGCATCAGCCCGAGATGCACCAGGAGAGCCCACTGCAGAAGCTGGCGTCATTCGGTGGAGACTTCACATCCGACCCCTCCATGTTCCACCAGAACCACCGAGGCTATGACAGCGCTCCGCGGGCCAATACGACTAGCAGCTATGGCCGAGCGATGCTCCCTCAGCAACATGACATGAGACGGAGCGCCGCGCCGGCCGGACCAACGGGTGGACAGTACGCGCCATACTGCGCCCCCACCGACAACATATACAGCATGGACCAGAGTCAGGGCATGCCGGACAACTCGGGACTACAGGGATGGAACAGCGGCCACGCGTATCCCGGCCCAGGACCCATGAGGCACTACGGACAGATGGCACCTCCCAATGCTTACAGGCAACAACACATGTACCAACAGGAGAACCCTCTCAGCCAGCAGAAACTGACGCAGCCACAGTTCGCTGGCAATCAGCAAGCGATGATGAACCCGATGATGGGGACTCACCAGGGTATGGGAAACAACAATAATTACCAAAGGCAACAACCGTGTTACCCTCAGCAACAGAATATGGTGTATCCAGGAAGCACGGGGTATCCCGGGTACAATGTTCATCAGCAGACTCCTAGGATGCCACCGCATCACTTGCAATATCCGAACCAAGTGGATATGACCAGTACGCAGCCTGGCGCACCGTACAATCACATACAAGGGATGCCGGGACAAATGGCCCATCCCGGGTTTCCCCAGCAACAGATGACAAGACCGATAGGTATAGAAGTGAGCGGAGCTAATCAGTATCCGGGACCGACGGGGCCGCCCGTGCCTGGACCGACTGCTCAGAAGGCAGCTCCGACGCCGACACCTCCGCAGAGTCTGAACCAAGGCAGTCCTCAGCCGCAGTACAGGCCCCCGCCCACAGCACCGGCACCGTATCCCCAGCTGTCCCCGCAGATGTCCCCACGACCTCAGATGTCTCCGAGGCCACAGATGTCGCCTAGGCCTGTCATGTCTCCGGCCAAACCCACAACTCTGTCACCTCACCCGCACTCACAACAGACGACACTCTCACCGCGGCCAGCCACGGCGCTGACACCGAAGACCAACACCTCGTCGACCCCTTCATACCCGCAGCAGAGCACACTGCAACAGCTGGAGCAAATGGTGATGCCTCCAGTGAGTGGGACGTCCACTGACTACCCACCGTATCGGGGACCACAAGCCACGCCGCCACACTGGCCGCCCCAGCCTCAGCGACCTCCCATCAACGGTGGAATGGGTCTGATGGAGCAGAATATGCCACCTTACATGCCGGCGGAGGAGTCGAGGACAATGGACCCGCCTAAATCTTTGCCTATGTCAGTTTCCCAGATGCCGAACAGCATGAATGCTGTTGGACTACCCGACATGAGTATGCAGAATCAACCTCCAGCTGTCAGCGAAGCCAGTGTCAATAACGATTTCACTAATCAGCCGCAACCACAACAGAGCCAAGTTCCTCCTCCTTCCCCTCAAACACAACAACCCCCCACTCCCCAAACTCAGCCCCTCCCACCGACACAAGTGCAAGAGAAGTTTTCGTCGCCGCCTCACGTTCCTCAGACGTCATTGCCCAGTGATGTCCAGTCTCAGCAGACGCCTAACATCGATTTGAACAAGTCACCGATCATTCCGCAGAATCAATCGACGAATTCAACCCTGGATCCAGTCACAGGAAACATGGTTATGGCTCCGCAGAACAACTTCAACATGCAGTACAGTGGGAAGCCGGAGGAGATGATGGTTCCAGAGGGTCAGGGGATGATGCAGGGACCGCCGGACATCGGTCCCCCCCACCAGCCACAAATGTACTCCCCGGGACAGGAGCAGGGCAGACCGCCCATGTACCAGTCGCCCATCAGTCACCAGCAGGAGATGGCCGCGCTGAACCAGCAGCTACAGGAGACCTACTGCATGCCTCCCACACCCGACGTTCAGATGAGGATGCCGAGTGGTGGCGGACGGGGGAAAGGGAGAGGAAAAGGCACGGGCACACCAAGAGCTAGAAAGAGTCGGAAGAAGAACAACGACCAACCGCCGGAGATCTACCCGGCGCAGCTACAGGAGAGTGTGAACATGGGCGGCGGGGCACCAGAGAGTCAGCTGTACCCGCCTCAGATGGCGGGGCTAGAGTTGGACCAGGGTCCGCCAGTGTTGGAGCCGTGCAACGTGCCTCCCCCGCAGCAGCCAGACAACGAAAGCAGCGTTTTCAACTTCACAGAGGACGAGGAACCGCCGCTGCCCCTGCACGGTGACGGGCTCAAGAAAAATAAAACTCCGAGGAAACCAAGAAAACCCAGAGAACCAAAAACTCCCAAGGAACCCAAACCTCCTAAAGAACCAAAGATTAAAACACCAAAAACTCCAAAAACGAAAACCCCAAGGAAGAAGCGTGAGCCAAAGGCTGCAAATGAAGCGAGTGAAAAAGGAAAAAGAAAATCTCCAAAGAAGAAGAAATATGAAGATGAAGAGGAGGAAGAAGACCAGCCAAGTGTTGCTGAAGAAGAGGAACAGGACGTGGCGGTGGAGGAAGTGGAGGATGAAAAGGATTTGGACCTGCCTCTGAGTGAAGTGAAGGAGAAAGAGGAGCCACAGACGGACAACGAACCAGTGGAGGAGGAGGAAGAAGATGACACTGCGACAGTGAAGGAGGAAGACCCAGCTGACGTGGAGAGCGACAGCTCGATACCTCTCAAGGCCTCACCTTCGCCCAAGAAAACCAAGAAGGAGAAACGGTCCAAGGGCAGACCACCGAGGAGTGCCAAGACTAATGCCAACCTGAAACGAAAGAAGAGCAAAGCAGCCACTCACGACTCAGATGATGATGGAGGCATGTTGGCGTCAGATGGGGAGGACAGCAATAAGAGAAGGTCTGCTCGAAACACTCAGCGTAAAAAGTACGTTGATGACATCATGTTGGCAATGTCTGATGAAGAGTCGGGCAAGTCTTCTCCCAAGCAGGACTTGTCTAAGCTGGACTCGCCCCCCTCGACAGACGGTGCCCCGGTCAAGCCTAACTTCGTGTACATCAATACAACCGATGAAGATTCGATGGTAGTGCAGTACATACTAGCAGTCCGCAAAGGAAGAAGAGATATAAAAGATGTTCAAAAACTAAAAGCAGCCAATACGGGTGAAAAGGTACCAGAAGACCAACTGAATGCTGAAGGTGACAAAAGTGAAGAAAAAGAAAACGTTCTAAACGAAGAAAGCCAACAGACTGGCCCAGTTCAACAAAATCAAGAACATCTAAATGAGGAAAAACACTTGGATCAAAATGACCCAGATAACAAGTTTGTTGAGGTAGAAGAGTACTACGTAAAGTACCGTAACTTCTCATACTTACATTGTGAGTGGAAGACGGAGGATGAGTTGTATAAAGGGGACAAGAGAATAGCAGCCAAACTAAAACGCTTCAAGCAGAAAATGGCTCATCATGCCAATATTTTTGAAAATTTGGAAGAGGATCCGTTCAACCCAGACTATGTTGAAGTAGACAGAGTTCTGGACATGGCAGAACACACTGATCCAAACACTGGTAAAACCATCAAACACTACTTGGTCAAGTGGAGGTCATTGCAGTACGAAGACAGCACGTGGGAACTGGAGGAAGACATTGATCCAATCAAAATCCAGCAGTACCAGAAGTTCAACAAAGTACCTCCGAGAGATCAGTGGAAGCCCAAGAAAAAACCGAATCCCAATGATTGGGTGAAACTAGAGGAATCTCCGACTTACAAGAATGAGAACACTCTAAGAGCCTACCAACTGGAGGGGCTAAACTGGCTGTTATTTTCGTGGTACAATGGACGCAATTGTATACTAGCAGACGAGATGGGGTTGGGAAAGACCATTCAATCACTGACCTTCATCAATGCTGTGCATGAGTACGGTATCAGAGGGCCGTTTTTGGTGATCGCCCCTCTCTCTACAATACCAAACTGGCAACGTGAATTTGAGGCTTGGACAGACCTCAATGTAATAGTGTATCACGGATCATCCGCCAGTAGAAACATGCTACAAGAATATGAAATGTACTACAAAAATGACAAAGGAAATCTGATAAAGGATGTACCTAAATTCAATGTACTTATAACAACATTTGAGATTATCATTACCGACTTTCATGATTTAAAAGAATTCAACTGGAGATTATGTGTAATTGACGAAGCACATCGCCTTAAAAATAGGAACTGTAAACTACTGGAAGGTCTAAGGACACTAAATTTGGAACACCGAGTGCTGTTGTCAGGCACGCCTCTGCAGAACAACGTCAACGAGCTGTTCTCGCTGCTCAACTTCCTGGAGCCGCAGCAGTTCACCAGCAGCGACGCGTTCCTGCAGGAGTTTGGCGCGCTCAAGACAGAGAACGAGGTGCAGAAGCTGCAGCTGCTGCTTAAGCCGATGATGTTGCGCCGGCTCAAGGAGGACGTCGAGAAAACCATCGCACCCAAAGAGGAGACTGTTGTTGAGGTTGAGCTTACCAACATACAGAAGAAGTACTACAGAGGAATATTGGAAAGAAATTTCTCTTTCCTATCCAAAGGGACGACTTCTGCCAACGTGCCTAACCTGATGAACACAATGATGGAACTGAGGAAATGCTGCATACATCCATATCTACTTAATGGTGCTGAAGACCAAATTCAACATGACTACCGTATTGCCCACGGCGATGATCCAGATGCGTATTTCAAGGCTCTGATAAACTCGTCTGGTAAAATGGTCCTGATAGACAAACTGCTGCCGAAGCTGAAGAGCGGTGGTCACAGGGTGCTGGTGTTCAGTCAGATGGTCCGGTGTCTCGACATCTTGGAAGATTATCTTGTTTATAGAAAATATCCGTTTGAGCGGATTGACGGCCGCATCCGAGGCAACCTGCGGCAGGCGGCCATCGACCGGTTCTGCCGGCCTGACTCTGACAGGTTTGTCTTTCTGCTGTGTACCAAGGCTGGAGGTCTCGGCATCAACCTGACCGCAGCTGACACGGTCATCATCTACGACAGCGACTGGAACCCTCAGAATGACCTGCAGGCTCAAGCTAGATGTCATCGAATTGGTCAGCAGAAGATGGTGAAAGTTTACCGGTTGCTTTGTAGAAACACATATGAAAGGGAAATGTTTGACAAGGCCTCACTAAAACTGGGACTAGACAAGGCCATTCTCCAGAGCATGAATACTTCCCAGGGCGGCAAAGAACTGAACAGCAAGACCCTGACGAAAAAAGAAATCGAGGATTTATTGAAGAAAGGGGCATACGGAGCGATAATGGAAGAGGATAACGCTTCAGACAAGTTTTGTGAAGAGGACATTGACCAGATATTGGAGAGGCGAACACAGATAATCACGCTGGAGTCAGAGAAGGGGTCGACATTCTCCAAGGCCAGCTTTGCCTCGTCTGGTATCCGTCAGGACATCGACATCGATGATCCGGACTTCTGGAAGAAGTGGGCCAAGAAAGCAGACATAGACACCGCGGAGAGAGGCGAAGAGAGCAAGCTGGTGATATCGGAGCCACGGCGGCGCACGCAGATCAAGCGGTACGGCCACGATGAGGCAGTGATGGACATGTCGGACCTGGAGTCGTCGAGCGCGGAGGAAGGCGACGACCACGACAATGACACGGCCATCGGCGTGGGTCGTGGCCGCGGCGCCCGTCGCAACAAGAAACTCAAGAAGCTCAAGCAGAAGTTCTTCCCCGACGACTTTGTGCCGAAGGAGGGCGAGGTGGTGTACGGCGCGTGGACCAGGAGCGAGTGCTTCAAGGTGGAACGCGGCCTGTTGACGTTCGGCTGGGGAAGGTGGTCCGATATTTTAGGCCACGGCCAATTCAGAGATGGTTGGAAGGAAAGTGATATTGAAGACGTTGCAAGGATTCTGATGCTGTACTGTCTCCGCTACTACAGGGGAGATGACAAGATCAGGAGTTTTATCTGGGATTTGATAACACCTATGGAGAATGGAGAAAGTGCAATACCAAGAAACCATATGGGCCTGCACTCACCGGTACCACGAGGTGGTAGAAGAAAAATGAAATTAAAAATGAAAGAAGCGAGACTCCTGGGACAGACATCCAGCGAACCTACGGAGCTGGATCATTGGAGCAGGCACGAGAAATACGATGGAGATATATTTTTGGATAGCAACTACAAGAAACACCTTGCCAGGCATGCCAACAAGATCTTGTTGAGGGTCCGGATGCTGTACTACATCAAGCACGAGATCCTCGGAGACCTCGTCCACCACATATCCGACGGCCAGCCAGCCAGCGCCTTGCCGATATATCCCCCGCACTGCGACCAAGCCCCCGCGCCCTGGTGGGACCGGGACGCCGACCGTAGTCTCGTCATCGGCACCTACAAACACGGATACGAGAACTATAACCAGATGAGAGGCGATCCGGCTCTGAGCTTCCTGGCCCGTTGCGGTCCCCCCACCCACACTCTTGAAGAGAAAGAACTCGGGAAGCTGAGTGATGAGGAGGACGGATCGGAGACAGCAACAGGGACGGGGGGAGAGGGGGAGAACCCGTCGGAGCCGGCCACGCCCAACCCTCCCTCGGCGGGGGGAGAGGAGGGGGCGACGGGAGAGCCCGACGACCCCAGCAAGCCACAGTGGCCGAGCATGCAGGACCTCAACTCCAGACTGCGCAGGGTCATCACTTCGTACCAGCGCAACTTCAAGAAGGAGGAACTCAGGCAGGCGGCCAAGGCCAAGCCTATGGAGCAGCACTCTGCAGCCGTCGAGGCAATCAACCAGCAACTCGGCACCAACTGGGACTGGCACCAGCTGGCGATGTATCTCTGGAAAGTGGAAAGGAGGGAGAAGTACGAGCAGATTGTCAGGGAGCGAGAGAGACAGAGGCAAGAAGTGAACCAGCGTAAATGGTCTCGTCGAGAGGAACAAGACTTCTACAGAACCGTCTCCACCTATGGAGTGGAATTTGACAGGCAGAAGAACCGATTTGAATGGGGCAAGTTCAAATCGATTTCGAGATTAGAAAAGAAGTTTGATGAGACAATGACGGAGTATTACAAAGCATTCATCGCCATGTGCAAGCGAGTGTGCTGTATAAAACTGACTGAAGAAGAAGAGTGCACGGAGATGTACGTAGAGCCACTGCCGGAGGACAAGGCGCGGCGGACACTGGAGAAGATCACACTGCTGAGCAAAATCAGGGAGGAGATTCTGCCACACCCACAGCTGGAGGAGAGGCTGAGGCTGTGTCAGCCGTCGGCGGACGTGCCCGAGTGGTGGGTGCCTGGCAGACACGACAAGGACCTGCTGCAGGGAGTGGCCAAGCACGGCCTCGGAAGAACAGATTTTTTCATCTTGAACGATCCAGAGCTTTCATTCAGGGAAATAGTTAGGAAAAACATGATTTCTGTGAAAAATGAAGGTCCCAGCAATTCAGGGAATGCGTTGAAGCTGGAAAGGCCAGAAGATATTCTAAAGCTTGACAGAAATGAGATTGTTGTGAAATTAGAAAAAGGGGAAGGAACGCTTAAAATAGAAAAAATAGGGAGTACACCGACGAAAGCAGAAGTGCCTGAGGAAGAAAGTTCTGTCAAGCATGAAAAGGATGACTTCTCGAAAGGTGAAACAGAACTGGCTGAGTCTACTAAGCGTAGTGACAAAGGAGACGGTGTCAAGGATGACACTGGTGAGATTGAACCTGCTGAGAGTGAACGGACAGAGGTTTCTAATAGTGTCGAACCTAAGTATGATTCCGAATTTGTAAATAATGCTACTGAGAAGACTGATGTAGAAGCGAGCTCTGAATTAACTAAGTCAGAAGTTAAAACTGAATCAGAGGAAATGGAACAGGGTACTGATAAATCTGAAAATTTGATTGTCACTAATGACCTTGAGAATCAAACTAAAGTCAGTGAAGAAAGTGAAAAGAAGGAGGATTCAACAGCAACCGAAACTACACTGACAAACAACATAGACAGTGTCGAGGCTCAAAGCCAAAACGACTCACCACAAAACGAAGTAAAATCTGATGTCGCCAAATGTGAATCGTCACCTGTGGAAAAAGACGCTGATGATGACAAGAAGAGCTTAGAAATAAAAATGGAAACAGGGTCTGTCAAGAGTGAATCTGACAAAACTAGCGTCAAAGAAGAAGTAAAGGCGGAAACATCGGAGGCGAAGGGTGGCACTGAGGTGGTGGATCGGTTCAAGGCCATGTTTCCAGAGCTGGAGGTGATGCACAAGCTACCGGAGATAGACACGACGGTCGTGGCGGACAAACAGTCGACAATAGCGCAGCTGTTGCAGCAGAGCTACCAGAACCCCATCAAGTGGCCCAAGGACCACGCGCTGCAGGTGAGACTGCAGCACATAGTGCACTGCGTGGAACACAAGGAGTGGCCGGTGAGCCGCACGTTCTCGGCGTACGCAGGCACGGCAGATGGTGGTGAGGGTGGGGAGGACACGCCCACATCCACGCCACGGTCGCTGTCCGAGGGGTCGGAGGTCATCACCATCACGACGGACCACTCGCGACCTGCCGCCGCGCACCAGCCGCCGGCCAAACGAAAGCGGCACATCGCCATCGACGTGGAGACTGAGCGAGCCAAACTGCACGCTCTGCTCAACAGCACCAACATGCAGATGTCTCACATGATGAAACATTCTCCAGCCGCTCCTTGGGACAACGACGAGTCTCTCTCTGAGGACTCCAGACGTTCGACGCCAGTGGCTGGAGTGCTACAGCCGCCGCCAGCCCACCAGCAGTCGCATCAGACGCCAAGGGTGTTGTCCATGCCCTTCGACCTCAAGTACCACAAGCAGCAGCCGCTGTCTCCGCTGTCCGTGCCTCCACCCTCTCACTCACACACACTGCCTGGCACCAACAGCACACTCACACCCATCGATCTGTCCTCCAGTGTTCCTAAGTCAGCTTCATCTGATTCCAAAGCAAGTACATCCAAAGACACATCATCAACCATGATGGATGAAGTACAGGATTTCTCTATGCCGAGCAAAAACAAGCAGCCTCAGCAAACAAAGAGCAAGTTGGATGATATGCTGAACAAATTAATGCAAAGGAAGAATTGTCCAGTGCCAGTGGAAGAGCCTGTGGTGGGGAAGGAGAAGAAGAAGCGCAAGCTGGATGAGATAGTGCTGGGCTTGTCTGCAGCCAAGGAGCAGCAGTCGGAGCCCAAGAACAGCCGCAGTCAGCCGAGCGTGAGCGTGACAGTGACCAAGTCCCCGGCGTCCACCAAGCCACCGTTCTTGCAGCAGGCTGAGCAGCACAACTTGCTGTTGAAGCAGCAACAGCAGCTGCAGCAGCAGATATTGCAGCAGCAGCAGGCTATCAAGATGGCGCAGCCCAACTCTGCAACGGCTGCTCATGTGCAGAGGAAGACATATGAAGCCATGATCGCTGACATCAGCAAGGTTGCTGACTTCTCTGCCAAAATCAGTTCCTACTCACACGAAGCCAAGGTTAACAAATGGCTCGCTGAACAAACGTCAATGATTCCCGAACAATCGTTGGGTGCTGATTTTCTATCAGCCCCACGTCGTCGACGGCCTCGGGTTGATCCGACCCTTCTCGATTGGAAAAAATTGACAGGAGATGAAAACGTGTCAGTTATAAATAGAATGACTGGTAAAAAGCTTACTGGCAACAAGGCTCCCCAGCTGAAGAGACTTGCCCAGTGGCTTCTGGAGAATCCAATGTACGATGTGGATCCCAAGTGGGCGGAGTTGGTCAAGGAGAGGGGGAACCTGCCTCATGATCTACAGAAGAGGCTTCCACAGTCAGAGAGGAAGAAAGGTCCGGGCCGACCCCCATTGTTGTCCTCACCATCCGGGTCGTCGACCACTGCGTCGACGCAACCCTCGACCACCATGCCGACAGCCAGTCTGCCGTTCCCATCCCTAGCCTCGGGACTCGGAGGCATCAATCCCAGCACGCTACTGTCAGGTCTCTCCCTCGGTGGGTTTGACCCCAAGAACAACCCTCTGCTGTTGCCCTTTGGAGGAATGCCCAACATGAGTGCTCTAGGCGGAATGGCAGGACTGGGGAATATGAATTTGACCAACTCGTTGTTTGCGAACCTGGCGGGACTAGGCCTGCCCGGTTTGGCAGGAATGGACTCGTCTGCTTTGAACAACCCGGCAACATCGACACCTTCTGGCTCGTCAGAGTCGAAGACACCCAAATCTCACAAATCTGAAAGCAAAACCACCTCGAAAACAACACCGGTATCATCAGCCGCGTCGTCTCTGCCGACTTCTCTCCCATTTTTCTTTCCAAATCCTAGTCTATTGTACTCACCTCTCGGTTTAAGTGGACTGAATCCGTTTTCACTTCAACCTGGGGCAATGTCATCGGCTTACGATAGTTTGGCTCTACTCAATGGAGGTTTGGGTGTTAGTGCCACCCAAGCGCAGAGCAGAGGACACAAGAGCACTAGTTCTACTACGAGTGTCTCCAGTGGAAGAGCGACAACGGTCACTTCCGCTTCCACGGGCCAGAGTCAGAGCAAACAGCGGCTACCTGCACAGTTCCTTCTCCCTCATGATACTCATTTGCTCGAAAGTCTCACGAGGTCATCCAAACCCAAACAGCCGCGATCCTCGGCATACTCGAGAGAGCAAGAGATGAAAGAGGCCTTGGAAACATTGAGTAAAAGCTCGACAGAACTTCTCGCCAGACCGCCGCAAGAAGATAAGGCACCTAAACGATCGAGAGACGAAGCCTTCCCTTCGAATCCGGTGGATCTAGCTGCTTGCAAACGAAGCCCGAGCCCATTGCCAAAAAAAAGCAAAGAGTCACCAGTACCTTCCCCAGCTAAGGCAAACTTTTCAGGACTCGATTTATCGAGTCACGGAGGGATGGAAGAGAAACCTAAATCTCCCCCGCCCAAAAACCTGAATCTCACTTCAAACGAATACCCGGTTGAAGAAAGTAAGACTGCTGTCGATGACAGGCCTTTATCTCCTGAAGGGACCACGCAAGAAAGCATGGAACCGGAAGAGAGGACAGAGGATTTGGGGTACGATGAACCCAGTGTGAATGATGAAACTTCACTTCCTCCATCGGATGCCAAGGACGAAAGTGGTGAGGGAGATGGTGAAATGGGGGGTGGTGGGAAGGGTAAGAAACGGAGAGGTAAGAAATCTCTAGATGTAGTTCAGCGGAAGATGTTACGAAGCAGTGCCGGTCGTGCGGCAGCGGCTGCGGCTCGTGCTCGCGAGGACCATTCCAACTAGGATCAAGTGACAGCATTTGATTTGACACCAACCTTCTAAATAATAAATGTATTCTCAATTTCAATTGCCTTTGTTAGATTTAATTGTTGATCAAGGCAAATCATTCATTGACATAACACGGTTTTGTTGAAGGTCATTTTACCTTATTATTTATTTCTATTTGTTAAGTCTTGTAAATTAATTTTTTTATTTGATCGGCTTTCTATCCCAAGGAAATAGCTTTTTTTTGTGTAAATATTGTTTTTACAATGATACCAAATGTTAAGTTGTTTTAAGATTTATTTATCAGACTCTGCAAGGCGATTTTGCAATCTTCTGGTGATTTGTTAGTATTTGTATTTTTGTATTTAGGAATGATAGGTTTTATGTTTTATTTATTTGTACAAATCTGGAGATATTTTTTAACTCCTACAATGTTGCCTGCATAAAATTTAATGAATGGTCCCACTGCCTTTAAATTTGTAAAATAGGAAATTTGTATAGATAAACAAATTCTTTTCTAAAATATTTTCTAAACCGCACTTTTGTATATTTACTAAAATAGTAACTGTGGTACAAAACTATGGTGAGTTTGGTGTAAACAAACCAAATACTGTCAGTTGGCCTTGTGCGGTGCGAGTGGAATGGAACGACTGTTCTTATTCTTATATTTTAACTGTGATACATCACTGAGCCGACTTGTTTTGCTTTTAGGCTATCATTGTATTTTTCTTTTATACTAATACATTTTTGAAATAGTTACATTTTTGTGTTTTTTGCTACAGGTATACCCTTAAATGTTTTATATGTTTCAAGTTATCAATGTATTTTATTAGTTTATTATTCTATCTCTAGTTTTTTTACCTTTTTTTGTGTGTTCATAGTCAATCTTTATTTTTATTTCCAAAGTGTTATATTAGAAGGTGGAAGACTTGAAAGTCCATATTGGTATAACAGTATTTTAGTGACTTATGTAAATACATGACCAGTATTTAATGCTGTTTGTTTTAAAGTATTTTTGTGAAAGTATATATTTATTATCGGCAGCTCTACGCTGAAGTTTACAATAAATCTTTCCTTCTTTCTGTATAGTAAACTTGACAAAATGTAAATAACTGTTATGAAGCCTATTTTAGCTAAATACTATACTGTAATGTGTACTATATGTAAAGGCGGTAAGTGAGCGGTTAAACAAGCCCTAATGTTATTAAAATTTTGTGGTGTTACTAGAGAAATTAAAAATAAATAGGCGAAACTTTGTAAATGTAGCACTTGTAAATAAACGCTTTTAAGAAATTATTGAATAAATCAGTAGCCTTTGAAATAAAGACTGTCAACATAATCAAGGTAAAGTGACAGTCATTTTTAAAGATTTTTCTAAATGAATCTTAGCCCAAATTTTCAAAATGTTTTTTAGTCCCCAACAAGTTTGTTTCTTGTTAAACAAAAATAAGCTGACAAACGTTGTTGAATCGTTATACTGTTTCCAATATTTTATTTCAAAATTATTTTCAATTGATACATAATAAGATATGTTCAGGGTTGATTTGTCAGTTAGTTATAAAGTCTCATTACCGGTTGAAGTGTACAGGCACGTAATAGTGCGTCAGTAGAGAAACGTCAACACTTGGTAGCAGTGATGTGCATCGGACAAGTGTTCTTTTTTACATATTCATCGCTAGTAACTTGATAAGTGCTGTAATCTTTTTGTTATTGTGGTAAACTTTTTATTTCGATAGATAGTGCAAATATGACTTTACAAAAACAAAATAGATGTGGTACTCTTTTATCTGAGACCTACATATGTTTTTGTTTTAAAGTTTTTGTTAATGTCCCCGTATTTTAATCAGAGCTGCTGAAAAATTATATGTCGCTTTTAGATAAAAGGAAACCGCATTCTGTTTTGTTTTTGCCGAGTCTATATTTTTGCTAGTACTGAATATTGATAAAACTTGCTTATCAGTTAAAAAAGATCATCTGTGTG
>Ga0314760_1000006_pt1 | contig 14080 bp, 14 predicted proteins | sample G5R1MT_51_FD_207782 | JGI IMG/M metagenome (GOLD analysis project Ga0314760, IMG submission 207782) | Metatranscriptome of switchgrass phyllosphere microbial communities from Michigan, USA - G5R2_NF_28AUG2017_LR1 (Metagenome... | ecosystem: Host-associated > Plants > Phyllosphere >... | reverse complement strand
CCGATTTGTATTTTGTCATGTAAATCAGGCAAGTGTGAAATTGTATGATAAAAGCTCCTTTTTACGGATTATTTTTATCCTCGATAATTCTTTTCACCGAAATATATACGTTTCAGCAGTTTTTATGTTTGCTAAAAACGTTTTATAAACCGTAATTGCACATATTAAACATAGTAAAAACTTAGTTATCTGCATTTTCAGTATAGTTCATTAATAGTCTACCATTTGATAAGATATATACGTTTTCGTTTACGTAGTTTTTTTTACTTGAAATAATTACTCTTAAGTTTGACCAAGATATGATGACTATTCATCCGCTCACATTTACACTTTCTATTTATGTTTATTGCTAAGATATATCCCCCATTATACTATCCTCAAAACACTGCCGAAAGTGTTATTGTTCGAGTCCCCCACAGCAAACGTCCCTGTTAGTGACATACGACAAACACCCTCCAATACCCGCGCCAAGTCTTGACCTTATTGCTTTTTCAGCCAACCCCATTATTTGTTTCCGTTGTTTTTTCGGTTGTACTTAAAGCTAAAATAATTGAACCTAACATAGAAGTTAATAAAACTAAAGCTGCTAATAAAAATAAATAACTATAGTATTCGTATAATAAGGTTCCAAATAATAAAGTATCCACATGCTGATAAGTTAAAAAATATTGAATACTTTCGGCGTTTTTGGAAGCGAAATCATAGAAATATTTATCATATTCAACATATGTAACTACATAATCTAAAAGTATAGAATAAAACTTTCATAAAGCAAAAAAATAAAAAATGAAACTGATTGACAAGAAACTATAATCGTTAATCTCGGTTGATTGCTGCTTTAGTTCTCTTAAATTAAACATCATAATAACAAATAAGAAAAGAATTGCAATAGCACCGATATAAATTATCAAGTAAATCATAGCTAAAAAGTTGACATTCAACGAAAGTAAAAATAAGGCTGAACTAAAAAACACAAGGATTAAACAAATCAACGCGTAGACTGGATTGGTTGAAGTTACCACGAGTATACTTAAAAATATAATTGCCGCAGGTAAAAAATACGCACTTAACTTTTGTCATAAGAAAAATATACCTTGTGAACTTAGTTCTCCGATAAAGCCCAAATAAACTAACACCATAACTACAAAATATGTAAGAATCAAAGCTCCCACAAGATGTAAAAAAAGTAAAACTATTACTTTAAAAATATGGTTATTTTTATCAAATAAATTATTCAAATTTAAATTTTTTAAGTTTGTCATTTTTATGAAATTTTAGTGTGTTGTGGTTAAAGGATTAATACAAGTTGCTGTTATCAAATTTGTACATCTGAATATTCAAGGACTTCAAATAACGAATCAAACCAAAAAAAACTCAAGTATAATATAAGCTGCAAATAAGCTTTCTGTAAGAGAAGTAGTAAATTGAAAACGATTTTTTATTGGTTGTTCAAATCACATAATTTTTATAATGCGTAAATAATAATATGTAGCAATTACGCTTGTCACCATTCCAATAACAACTAACATAATATGACCAATTTCAAAACTGTGTAAAAAAAGAAAATATTTACCGAAAAATCCGCCTAAAGGTGGAATACCTGCCATAGAAAACAAAATAATAACAAATGTTACACTATATAGATAATTATTTTGGGCATAATCGTTAAAATCTGTCAAATAAGTTAAAGAACGATTTGTTTTATTTTCTCTAGTATTTAAAAATAAAATAAAAAAGCCTAAATTCATTAAAATATAAAGTAAAAGATAAATTAAGGAAGCGCGCAGACCTTCGAATGTACCACAAGCTAATCCCATAAATAAAAAACCCATTTGGTTAATTGAAGAATAAGCAATAAAACGTTTAATTATTTGTTCCCCTAAAGCACCTAAACATCCTCAAATCATAGAAAAAAATGCAGACATTCAAATAATATAAGATCAAATGAAATATAAATCCGCAAAAGTATAATTTAAAAGACGTAAAAAGATACCGAAAGTTGCAATTTTAATAGGTAAAACAAAAATAGCAGTGACTGGGTGAGGACTACCATCGTAAACTTCTGGTGCTCAAAGATGACAAGGAAATGCTGCTAATTTAAATAAAAAACCAAAAACAATAAAATATATCATTATATGAAGCAACATTGTCTTCGTTTGAAGAGTTCCAAAAACAGATCAATTATGAAGAATTCATGAAATTGAAATGAAACTTGTATTATGAAAAATAAGATATGCGAAAAAAACACCACTTATGATAAGACCCGAACTAAAGGTACTTAAATAAAAATACTTAATTCCAGCTTCTCTAGAAGCATGATTAAATGAGTCATATAACAATAATACGTAAATATTTAAACTGAATCCAATAATTGCCATAAATAAAGTCATTAAGTTGTAAGAAGAAATCAAAATTAATAAAAATATTGTCGTTAAAAGGACTAAAATCGGATATTCCATTAAATGACGTGGGTGTTTAGCTATGTATTGGCGTGATGCTGTTAATAATAATCAAGTTGTAAGAATAACAACCACTTTCAAAATTTGTGTATAAATATCGGTTATAGAATAGCCATTGAAAGTAATTAATGTTGTATTTAGAGTTACTATATTTAAAACATAAAAAAATAAAACAAATAAAAGACTGACACGTGCGAATTCATATAGAGAAAGAGTTATTTGTTTTTTTTGAAAGACCAAATTAGCAGAAGGTGTGAAATTAGCGGTTCCCACAATAATTAATCCGACAAAAACTACCAGCGATAAATACATTTCTGGTGCATTGCTGACAAAGTCTGCTCAAGATATTGTTTGTAATTGAGAAACTTTTTTCAGCGCGGATGTTATTTGAAAATTCAGGTTGATGTCCATTATTTTAGTTTGTAATAAGAAGGCAGTCATTATGTTTTAATTTTATAAAAAGTGTCATTTTTAATTTGTTTATGGGGTCACATTAATGCACCACGATGTCATTCATAAAAAAATCCAATGGTCAAAATCACTAAAAATAGTATCATTGTAAAAAAACCGAATCAGTTTGAAAATTTTAACCCTAAAACTCAAGGAAAAAGCAATGCAATTTCTACGTCAAAAATTAAAAATAAAATACCTACAACATAAAAATGAACATCAAAAGGATGTCTCGTTGCTTCATCAAAAGGTTCAAAACCACACTCGTACTGACTTAATTTCTCGCTATCTTTGATTGTACTTAAAGATAAAAAATAAGCAATTGCAAAGAGAAGTAAACTGATAGCAAAGATAATTGTAAACAAATTAAAAACTTTAAAATATTCTATCTTTTCTAAAGTTGATAAATTTGGAAATAATATTGCTGATGATAAAAAAAGTGGTTTTTCCGCATTTTTAAAAGTCTTATATTCAAGACGTAAAAAACTAAAACTAAAAATGGCTCTGAAAAAAACTGATCAAGTTGTTAAAAATTTTTTTATGTTCGAAAATAAAAAATTCATTTAAAATTTATTCAATAAGATCCAAACCTTTGATTTTTTGGTCAGATGTGATTATTTTGAAAATTCGCATAAAAAAAAGCTTTTGAAAAGATGTCGTGTTTGATAATGCGAAATGTAAAATCAAAGAAAAGTTGGGGAAATAGCTGTTTTTAGCCTGTAAAAAGGCCGTGTTTTTGGTTAAAGAAGCCATTGGTACAAGAACCATAATATTTGTTCCCTGAAAACGTCAAATACGCGTTTCATTCGGAAATTGTTTAGGGATTATTTGCGTTATAATTTCATCTAAAACTATAAATTTATTTGCCGGGCGAACAGAAACTTGTACACGATTAGCTGCCGCTTTTGCTTTTAAAAAAGCATGCGAATTCGAATTTTTTCAAGAAGGATAAAATTTTCGAGTATAAGGAAGTTGGCCTGTTAATAAAAACAAATACAATGAATATACTTTTCTACTTTTTTTTGTTTCTATATTTAATCTTAGACGTCGAACACGAAATACTTCCTGAAGACTGAAATATACAAAATGCGAAGTAAAAATGTGCGTCGAAATTGTTTTTTTATATTGTTCTAATGCTAATTTTTTTTGATATGGAAACATAAATAGAATCTCTCTTTTATTGAAGAAGGTGTTATTAAACTTAACCTTTTAATTCTTGGTAATCTTGAAATTCAATTGAAGAACCAAAGCGATATAAGACAATAAGAATACCTAAACCTACTGCAGATTCTGCAGCAGCTAGAATTAAAAGTAATATCGCATAAATTTGTCCTTTTGGATCCGCTGTCGAAATGGAAACAATAATGAAACAGACGGTTATTCCTAGGTACATCAATTCAATACAAAACATAGTTACTAAATAGTTTTTGTAATTAAAAATAATACCAGTTAATCCAATTAAAAAAAGTAAATAAAAAAGGAACAGATAATCTATTCATAAAGGTATACCTGCGATTTGACCTTTTTCTATTAAATCAAAAACGATTTCGGCAGCGTTTTTATTATTTCATGTTTCAAAAAGAATTTTATAATTTTTTCATAATAGGGTTAACATATTTTAAATTGGGGTATGAAAAAAAAAAGCTTCTGTATACAGTTTTGGTTCAATTTCTAATACTTGAGGAGTACCATCAAAAGCTACCAAAACACCTGCGATAAAAACCAAATAGCTTAAACTTAAGGGTAAAAATGTTTTTCATCCGATGTCCATCAATTGATCATATCGATATCTAGGAAATGCTGCACGAACCAAAATAAAAAGATAACAAAAAATAACAACTTTAATACTAAAAAAAACACTTCCCGGAATAAAACTTAAAAAACCGATGGGAGATAATCATCCTCCAAAAAAAAATAAGACAATAACAGTTGCCATTAATAACATGTTACTATATTCACCTAAAAAAAACATCGCAAAAATTATTGAAGAATATTCAACATTATAACCTGCAACTAATTCAGCTTCCGCTTCCGGTAAATCAAAAGGAGCACGGTTCGTTTCTGCTAGCATAGAAATAAAAAACATAATTGCACAAGGTAATAAAGGGAAAACAAATCAAACCGTTCGCTCTTGCGCGGCTACGATTTCAGTTAAATTTAAAGAACCCGCTAATAAAATTACAGGCAAAATTAAAAGACCAAGTGAAACTTCATAAGAAATCATTTGTGCGGCTGAACGTAACGCACCTAAAAAAGCATATTTTGAGTTACTGGCTCATCCAGCAATAATAATTCCATATACATTCAAACCTGAAACTGCTAATATAAATAAAACACCATAACTAATATCTGCTGTCGTAGAGGTTTCTATAAGATTATTTATGTCAAGAGTTCTAAAGTTTGATTTTATTTGAGTTAAAGTGTCGCTTGCAGCAGTTGAAGATTCAACACTAATACCTGAAGGGATAATACTTCAAGAAATCATACTTAAAATCAAAACCATTACCGGTGCAACTAAAAAAATAGTTGCATTTGCTCGTGTTGGGATTAATAATTCTTTAAATATTAGCTTGGCTCCATCAGCTAAGGGTTGTAACAAACCTCAAAATCCAACAACATTTGGTCCTTTACGGCGTTGAATTGCAGCCATTACTTTTCTTTCCGCAATGGTAAAATAAGCTACTGCAATTAAGATGCAAACAATTTTTAAAAGAGAACAAATGAAAATTTGACTAAATGACAAACTTATCATTTCTCATAATTTGGAAGATCATGTTTGAAACAATTGAAAAAAGGAAACATATTGGGTAGTAGTAAAAAAAAATACACTACCTTTACAACATGTTGAATTTTTTATTAAATTTTTAGTTTTAGTTTTTGAAAACATTAAGGTCAAAAAAAAAATTAAAAAAGGGAAAACGCAAAATTAATGTTGAACTAAAGCGTCATTAACGTAAATCGTAACTAAAACAGTAAATACATACGCTTGAAGAAAAGCAATTAAAGCTTCAAGAAACATAATTACAGTTACAATAATTCAAGGTAAAAAAGCTACTAAAACAAAAATTGATCCTTTTGTTAGAAGATCTCATGAAAAACCAATCAAAATTTTTAATAAAGCGTGACCTGACATCATATTAGCAAACAACCGAATGCTCAAACTAAAAACTTTAGCAAAATATGAAACCATTTCAATAAGAATTAAAAATGGTGCTATAGCTAAAGGTACTCCACCTGGTAAAAATAAATTAGGAGTTTTTCATTTGTTTTTAAAAACACTAATTATATTTATACCGATAAAATAAGATAAAGCTAAAAAGAAAGTTATCACAAAAGAACTTGTGGCTGTAAAAGAATAAGGAATTAATCCCACCATATTTGCAGTTAAAATGTAACAAAATAAAAAAAAGAATAAGGAAAAATATTGATTTCTTTTTAAAGACGTGTTACTACGCACAATACTTTTTACTAAATCATAAATTTCAATCATTAAAAACTCTCAAACATTAAAATTACCACGATCAAAAATAGAAGAAAATAATATACGAAAAAGAAATACATTTAACAATAAAATAACGGTTAAATTGGTAATTATAGCAGGACCTACAGGCATCGCAATACCTGATCAGTGGAAAAATAAAACAATCATTTCAAATTGATCTAACGGATGATATAAGGAATTTAAATTGTTATTTAAGAAGATTAAGTTCATATGTAATTGAACAAATACTAAAAAATTTATTGAAATATGTAAGAATGTTGACTTTCAATTGAAAAGCCAATTTTAAGCTGATTTCTGCTATTTTTTATGTCCTGAAATTATGGTCTTTAATATAATTTTTTTTAAGGGTCTTTTTTGTTAACTTCACTGGCTAAAAATAAATATAGAAAAAGTAAAGATTTAATAAATATTAAATGGTATTAAACAAAACAAAAAGAGTACAGACTTTTCTTATTTCAATAAAAAAAAAATTTTTTATATTTTATAAAAAGTAGTTAATAGCAATTTCTTAATAGGAACCGCAGTTAAATTGGTAATAAAAGCTGAATGAATTCCTAAAACTAACATTGCTAGAGTTAAAACAACAAACACATAAAATTCGACACGATTTAAATCCGCATAATTATCTACAGTTTCGGTTTCAATTTTTAATGTTCCAAAAGCGACTCGATTAAAAAGTCAAATTGAATACACTGCACTTAACACAATACCTGTTGCAGCTAAAGTCATAATAAAACTGTTTCTCTCGAAAATACCTACAAAGATTAGTAATTCACCTACAAAATTTGAAGTTCCCGGGAAACTCATATTTGCTAAGGTAAAGATAAAAAAAAATGTGCTAAACAAAGGCATTACTTGAACTAATCCGCTATACTGTTTCAAAGAACGAGTGTGGTATCGATCGTATAAAACCCCAACACAAAAAAATAACGCCGAAGAAACAACTCCATGACCAATCATTAAATAAATTGCACCATCAATACCTGGATGTGAGAAAGAAAATAATCCTAGAACTATGACATTCATATGCGCAATGGAGGAATAAGCTATAATTCTTTTTAAATCATTTTGACGTATAGTAGAAAGAGATGCGTATATCACACTAAGAACACCAAGAATATATACGACAGAACTAAAATAATAACACCCTGCGGGAAACATTGTAATTGTAAAACGTAGAAAACCATAACCTCCAAGTTTCAAAAGTAAACTTGCTAAAATAACAGATCCTATTGTTGGAGCTTCAACATGTGCTTCTGGCAATCAAATATGAAATGGAAACATTGGAATTTTTATAGCGAAAGGAATAAAAAAGAAAAATCAAAGAAATATTTGTTCCTCACGAGAAAATATTACATTTAGTAAAATTTCATATTCGAGTGATTCAACTAAAGTGTATACGTATAAAATACCAAATAGTAAAAAAAAAGAACCAAATAATGTGTACAAAAAAAAATAATAAGCTGCATTAATTTTTCTGTTTCGGGCGCCTCAAACTCCGATGATAATAAACATTGGTATTAGAACGCTTTCAAAAAATACATAAAAAAATAGTAAATTTGTTACTAAAAAACTAATCACTAAAAATAGTTCAATTAGAAAAAGATAAATAATAAATTGTTTGTAATTAACATCAATCGTTCCACAAGCAAAAATACAAATAGGCATGATAAATGCGGTTAATAATAGAAAACATAGCGCAATTCCATCTAAACCAAACGATAAATTTAAATTGTATTGCGAAATTAAGGGCAATTGGCATACAAATTGAAAACCAACTTCAGATTTGTCAAAATGATATCACAAGTCAATACATAAGAGAAGAAAAATAACTGAAATAATTAAAGACAAATACCGAACACCCTCTTCCTCATCTTGAGGAATTAGACAAATAACTGCTATTCAAAAGCTTAAATATTCTATTAAAAATATTAGTACTGGTATGTTGGGCATGATTTTAAAGTAAGAGAAAAAACAATTTAACTACCTCATCAGTAAATAGTAATAAACAAAAAAATTCAAACAACATCAACAAAATGTCAATATCAAGCTGCGGCTTCAAAACCTAAATGCTGATCTTTTGTCAAAGCGTATTTACTTAAATAATTTTGAGCGGCTTTCATTCCAGTAACTAATTTTTTTTCTTCTTGTGCATTTGTAATTTGGAAAAAACGACGCATAAAATTCATGAAAATTTGACTTTCTCCTCAAAATCTAGAAGCAGTTATTATACTTCGTAATAAACAAAATAACAAGAATATTGTACCAATGGTCACATGTAGTCCATGAAATCCTGTTGTTACAAAAAATGTTGAACCGTAAATGTTTTCTTTTCAACGAAAGGTTATTCCATATTTATACTCAATTCCTTGACAATATAAAAAAGTTACTCCTAAAATAATAGTAACTAAAAGATGTTTATCAAATTTGTCAAATCAGCTATAGTTTGTCGATTGTAAAATAGCACGATGTGCTAAAGTTATAGTTACACCAGAAGATAATAAAAGTATTGTATTTACTAAAGGTAAACCTCAAACATCTAAAGCTTGAATACTTTTTGGAGGTCACACACCACCTATAGCAATTGATGGAGAAAGACTTACATGAAAAAAAGCTCAAAAAAAAGCAAAAAAAAACATAATTTCAGAAACAATAAATAAAATCATTCCATATCTTAATCCTTGTCTGACGGTAATTGTATGATGTCCTTGTCCAGATTCAATAACCACTGTTATAAATCAAGAAAATAAAACTGTTGAGAAAATAAATCAAGCAGCCTGAAACATCATATTATCCAAAAAACGAAGTGAAGGCACATCTGAAGGGTGAAGATAAAAAACAATATTTAAAACAAGTAACATTGAAGCAAAAGCAGTGATGATTGGTAGTTGACTATTGTCGACTAAATGAAAGTGGTGTTTTTCCTTAGTTTGAAAAAAAGTTTGACTCAATTTTAAATTTTTTGTAGTAGATGACATTTGAAAATTTTTATAGGTTTAACCTTTTGGTTTTAGAACCGCCGGGTAGAAAAAAAGACAATTTTTTCTAAAATTAAAATACAACACGATTAAAAAGACCTCATGTAGAATCTGTTGAATTGGTAATTGATTGCATTTTTGTTCTCGGCATATTCAAAATAGTATTTCCATACTCGAAACCAACAACAATTGTTTGCGCATTTAAAAATTTACTTAACATTTGAAATTCTTCAAGGGAAATCGGTTTCGAACTTTGGGCCATAAAATTTGCATTTTGACGAAGAAAACTTGAAGCACTCCCCGTTTGTTTTTCATTTTTTATTCTGCGGAAATTTAATTTAAATTTTTGTAAAAACTGAATTAGAGGTCCAATTTGCTCTCTCTTTACGTGGGTTAGATAAAAATAAATTTTAAGATTTTTATTTGTTTGTATTTGTATGTTTTTCATATTTTTTATGAAATTTAATTTGAATAAAAATTATCTTTTTTAAAAAGAAGAAATAAAAATCTTGCACTTTATTGCAGCCTTACCGATCAACTTCACCGAAAACAATATCTTGTGTTCCAATAATAGTTACTACGTCCGCTAATAAATGATCTTTTGCCATCGCATTAATACCTTGCAGATGTAAAAAACCAGGTGCTTTAATTTTACATCTATAAGGTTTACTTGTATTATCGGAAATGACGAAAACACCGAATTCACCTTTTGGTGCTTCGATAGAAGTATAGATTTCATTTGCAGGTACTACAAAACCTTCCGTATATAATTTAAAATGATGTATTAAAACTTCCATAGAGTTTTTCATAACTGCTCGTGAGTTACTGATTATTTTTTGATTATCTGTTTTAACAGGCCCTGCAGGCATTTTGTTAAGAACTTGATGAATAATTTTTAAACTTTGACGCATTTCTTCGATTCGAATTTGATATCTATCAAAGCTATCACCATTTTTACCTAAAGGAACTTGAAAATCCAGTTCTTCATAAATTTCATAAGGTTGATCTTTTCTTAGATCATGATTAATACCAGAACCACGTACCATAACTCCACTAAAACCTAAACTTTCGGCTTCTTTTTTTGTCACGACACCTATATTCGTTAAACGTTGGCGTCAAATTCGATTTTTTGTCAGTAGTGCTTCAATTTCATCTAAACGAGGATCAAATTGTTGGCAAAAAAGATAAATATCGCTTAAAAGGCCTAATGGTAAGTCTAAAGCTACGCCTCCGGGTCTAATATAAGCCGCATGCATTCTTGCCCCTGAAACACGTTCATAAAATTCCATTAATTTCTCACGTTCTTCAAAAGCTCATAAAAAGGGTGTTAAAGCTCCAACATCCATCGCATGTGTCGTAACAGCCATTAAATGGTTCAAAATTCTAGTAATTTCATCAAATAAAACACGAATATATTGTGCTCTTAACGGTACTACACATTTTAATGCTTTTTCAACTGCTAAAGAATATGCATGCTCATTAGCCATCATAGATACATAATCTAGACGATCAAAATAAGGTAATGCTTGTAAAAAGGTTTTATATTCAATTAATTTTTCGGTACCTCTATGAAGTAAACCGATATGTGGAATTGCTTTTTTCACAACCTCACCATTAAGTTCAAGAATTAATCGTAAAACACCATGTGCTGAAGGGTGTTGAGGGCCAAAATTTAAATGAAAAGTTTTTAATTCTTTTTTTTTTCGGCGTAACATTATTAAAACATTGTTTAAAAAAATAGTGTTAAAAGGCGAAACCAAAAGGTATGGCGGAAGCAGGATTCGAACCCACATCTTCGGGGCATGAGCCCGATATGCTGACCATTGCACCATCCCACCAACCAAAATTGATGTTTTGTAAATTACCTTTATAAAATCATTTTAGTTTACGGTCAAATATTTAAAATTTCGCATAAAATTAAAAAAAATAAAATATCGTTGTTTTTGTCCATATTACCCTTGTGCTTTTGATGCAACCAAGTGGTTTTTATCTTAAGGTAAAGACTTCGCGGTTCTAAAAACAAAAGGTTAAAAACCTAGAGGTTAATTTAAAAACCGAATAAAATTAAAAAAGCCATCATTAAACCAAATAAAGCGATAGCTTCTGTTAAAGCAAAACCTAAAATTGCATAAATAAATAATTGTTTTCCTAAAGAAGGATTACGTGCAATAGCAGTAATTAAAGCGGCGAAAACAATTCCAATACCTACACCAGACCCTGCAAGGGCAATTGTAGCTAATCCAGCACCTATAAATTTAGCAGCTTGTAAAATCATGTTAAATGTAATATGTTTATTGTATTTATTTTGTACGTGAAACCAAGAGATAAGGTGTTTTAAGCCTTCCTCAAAAAGGGTATTATCATATGAATTTGTTTTTGTTAACAAGGGACGTGAAAAAAAACAATATTTATATTAAGAGGTTTTTACCTATTGGTTTTAGAACCTTAAGGTAAAAATCAATAGGTCGTTATGAATTATAAAGACTTAAATGGAATTTGTAGCAAATTTTTTCAAAGCGTTAATATCTGCTTTTTGTGTTACATCAAGATTTAACTCTTTTGAGTTGGCACTTGATAAAGCAATTAAATTTCTTTTCACGTCTTGAATTTTTTCTACAGGTACTTCATCTAAATAACCTTGTAATCCGGCAAAGATTAAAACGATTTGTTGTTGAACGGAAAGTGGAGAGAAACGATTTTGTTTTAAAAGTTCAACTAAACGAACTCCTCTAGCTAATGTTTGTAAAGTTGCAGAATCAAGATCGGAAGCAAAAGAAACAAAAGCTTCAACTTCACGGAATTGAGCAAGTTGTAATTTTAGAGAACCAGCAACATCTTTCATTGCACGAACTTGAGCTGCAGATCCAATACGGCTTACAGATAATCCAACATTAATTGCTGGTAAAATACCTCTGTTAAACATATTTTTTTCTAAGAAAATTTGTCCATCAGTAATCGAAATTACATTTGTAGGGATATATGCAGAAACATCTCCTTCTTGTGTTTCAATAACTGGTAATGCTGTTAAAGAACCTCCGCCTAAAGAATCGTTTAATTTTGAAGCTCTTTCTAATAAACGAGAATGTAAGTAAAACACATCTCCTGGATATGCTTCGCGACCTGGTGGACGACGAACTAAAAGAGACATTTGACGGTATGCCACGGCTTGTTTACTTAAATCATCGTAAATAATTAAAGCGTGTTTTCCATTATCGCGAAAATATTCTCCTAGTGTTGCTCCTGAATAAGGAGATAAATATTGTAAAGCTGCCGCATCAGAAGCTGTTGCTGCTACTACAGTTGTATAATCTAAGGCACCTTCTTTTCTTAGACGTTCAGAAATTTGAATAACTGTAGAACGTTTTTGTCCAATGGCAACATAAACACAATAAATACGGTTTTTCGAATCTTGGGCTGTATGAAAGCTTTTTTGATTGATAATCGCATCTACAGCAATTGCAGTTTTACCGGTTTGACGATCACCAATAATTAGTTCACGTTGTCCACGACCAATAGGAATCATAGTATCAATTGCAGTAATTCCTGTTTGAACTGGTTGATTTACAGTTTGTCTAGTAATAATTCCTGGGGCTTTTACTTCGATTGCGTAATATTGGCTTTGTGGAACATTAAGAGCACCTCGGCCATCAATAGCATTACCTAAAGCATCTACAACACGACCTAATAAAACTTCACCTGTTGGTACACTTACTAAACGACCACCACGAGAAACTTGAGTTCCTTGACTAACTAAGCGTTCGTTTCCAAAAATAGCTACTGAAACTGAATTTGTTTCAAGATTTAAGGCAATTCCAGTAACAACTTGGTTTTTTTGAGTTGTTTTAAAAATAACAAATTCTCCTGCTTGAATATTTTTTAACCCTGTAATTTTGGCGACTCCATCACCGACAGAAACTACAAGACCATATTCTTCTCATTGGATTTTTCCAGATTTTTGTTCGAAAATTTTTTTGATTTTAGTTGCGGCTTTATTTCCTTTCGCCCCTAAAGTGTCTTTAGTGTCCTTCATGATTTTTAGTTCTTGATTGTTTTTTGAATTTTTCATCTCGTTATAAATTTCTTGAAACTTTTGACCGTTTTTTATGAATAGCTTTTATTTTTCAGTCTTTTTTTTATTATTTGAATAAATAGTTTCCTAAATATTGTTCTATTGGTATAAAGAACTACTTCGTCAATTTGTTTTCTTTTTTTTTCTCCTTTTTTAACAAAACGAGAATACATATAAAAACAAATTAATTCCATAAGAAAAATTAAAGGAGATATTGCTATTGGACATGTTAACATCATTGCACCCAATACAGTTTCTCTATAATTCATATAATAAATACCTAAAAACAAATTCACAGAAAAATCTAGCAATATTAATCAAATACGTCTTTCTCAGCTCAATCAGCCTCCTCGATCAGACAATCATTTGTTATAATAATAGCCAGTTATTCAATATAATAATATTAAACCTACTAAAGAGCTTATTCATTGTTGTAACGGTCAAAGATGAAAAAATTCGCTAAATCTAGTCGTCCAATCTTTTGAAGAATTTACACTATAGACAACAAAAAAATTTGCAAACGTTCAGTCTTTGACCTGATAAACACCAATGTCATTGCTTATTTTCGATGCGGTTTTAATACCTTTTAAACCAAAAGCATCTTTTGTATCCTTCGTAATTT
>Ga0314760_1000004_pt1 | contig 14946 bp, 12 predicted proteins | sample G5R1MT_51_FD_207782 | JGI IMG/M metagenome (GOLD analysis project Ga0314760, IMG submission 207782) | Metatranscriptome of switchgrass phyllosphere microbial communities from Michigan, USA - G5R2_NF_28AUG2017_LR1 (Metagenome... | ecosystem: Host-associated > Plants > Phyllosphere >... | reverse complement strand
TTCCCAAACCAATTGCTAATGTATTAGTTATATTACACAAGGATTTTTCGTTTAATTTTAAAGTTACTTGAAATTACCCCAATAATTTCAGAAATTTAATTTATCTTACCCCAATAAGATAGGTTTTTACCCCAATGAAAACTTCTTAACCCCAATAAGAATTAATGGCTTTAATTTTAAATTAGAATGTTATTTTTAATAAGATTTTCGTCTTATTTTTTTTTGTTAAATTTAACAAGAAATTTCTCTTTTGTTAAATATTTCTAACTTAGCGATTGGTTTGGGAGATAAGAACTTTTAAGCCGTCAATTATTTTAATAATATGATAGTATTTAATTTTGGTTCTTGATTAAACTTATAAATTGAATTATATGGATTAATTTAAATTTAATATTATTCCAGTAATAAATTTTAATAAATAATCTAATGATTGATTTAGTAATTAAATTTATAATAGATAAATATTTGTGCCAGCATTCGCGGTTATACAATTTATTATAGTTTATTTAATAAGTTTTTAATTTTTTAAATTATGAAATTTTACTATAATTATTTAGGTGGAATTTATATTTATATTATTTTTCTTTAATAATTATTAAGAAATTTAAGTGTTAAACTAGGATTAGATACCCTATTATATTTTATGTAAAATTTTCAACTTGAATATGTATTAGTTAAGTTCTTTAAAGCTCAAAGAATTTGGCGGTAAAATATCTTTTTAGAGGAATCTGTAGTTTAATTGATAATCCACGATAGATTTAACTTTAAATTCTATTTGTATATCGCTATGACTAGAATGTTTTGTCAATATATTTTCTTAAACCTTTATAGTTAAATTTTAGGTCAAGGTGCAGTTTTTTTAAAGTTACTATGGATTACTATTATAATAAAAATATAAAGATAAATTTTTTATATATATATTTGAATCAGGATTTAATAGTAAATTTATTTAATTAAATAATTTGAATTTTGCTCTATTTTATGTACATATCGCCCGTCACTCCTAATTTAATGTAGGATAAGTCGTAACAAAGTAATTTTACCGGAAGGTGTAGTTAGATATTATAAAAACAAGCTGTAGCTTATTTAAAGCTTTTTATTTACATTAAAACGAAAATTTACTATTCGGTTTGATACGTATTTTTATCATTTTTCTCTTTAATTTTATTTATTATTTTAACTTTTCTTAGTATACTTAAGAATTTGATTGATTTATATATTTAACTGTGAAGGCTTAATAATTAGTGTTTATTTAATTTTTTTTAGTACCTTTTGTTTCAGGGTTAATTAATTAATTTAAATATTTTATTATCCCGAATTAGAAAGTGCAAAAATTTTAATTATTTATTTGTAGTAACAAATTTTATAATAGAGTTTTAGTAATTAAATGTTAGTCAATTTCTATATATCTGGTTTTTAAGGATAAAATTCAATTTTATATCTATTTGTTTTTTTTAGTTTTAAATTTCTTAGGTATTATATTATTAGGGATAATCTTAATAAATTTATTACAAATTTGATTTAATATAATATTTACTTGCTTTAAAATTTTGCATTTAGTTTTTATTAAATTAGTTTTATTTTATATAATTTTTTATATTTTAATTTTTTACTTAAATATGAGATTTAATTTTTTTGTTTATTTAAATAATGATTAAATTAGTATAATTTTTTTTTATATTAAAATGAACTCGACAATTTTTGTTTCCAACTGTTTAACAAAAACATTTCTTTTAGGTTTTTTTAAAAGTACTTTCTGCCCTATGGGTTTCTAAATGGCTGCAGTATTTTGACTGTGCAAAGGTAGCATAATAATTAGTTTTTTAATTGAAGGCTTGTATGAATGGAAATTTGAGATACATATTTTATTTAATTTAAATTTTTAACTTAAATTTTAGGTTAAAATGCCTAATTAATTTCTTGGGACGATAAGACCCTATAGAACTTTACATTATTTTTTATAATGTACTTTTATAATACTATTTTGTTATAAATAATATTGTTTTGCTGGGGTGGCGGATAAATTTAAACTTTATTATTAAAAATCATTATAATTGTTTTTTTTTGATCTGTTGTTAAGAATAAAGAATAAGTTACCTTAGGGATAACAGCGTAATTACAATGGAAAGTTCATATTTATATTGATTTTTGCGACCTCGATGTTGAATTAAGGTAAATTTTAAGGAGCAGAATTCTTAAATTTAAGTCTGTTCGACTTTTAAATCCTTACATGATTTGAGTTCAGACCGGTGTGAGCCAGGTTGGTTTCTATCTAAGTACAATATTTTCTTAATTAGTACGAAAGGACCATTAAGATGCACTTTTGTGTAATATTTTTAATAGTGATTTGGCAGAATAGTGTATTAAATTTAGAATTTAAAAAAGTAATTAACTTACATTCATTAATTTATTTATTAATCAATTTCTTATTAATGTTAGTTTTTGTTTTAATTTCTGTTGGTTTTTTTACTCTATTGGAGCGTAAGGTTTTAAGTTATATTCAATGTCGTAAAGGCCCTAATAAAGTTGGTTATTTAGGTTTATTACAACCTTTTAGAGACGGTATAAAGCTTTTCTTAAAGGAGCAAGTTTATTTAATAAATTCTAATCATTTTATTTATTTAGTTTGTCCTATTTTAAGTTTGATACAGTCTCTATTTCTTTGAGTGTTATTTCCTTACTACATTAATTGTTTGGATTTTAATATAGGTCTTCTTTATTTTCTATGTTGCTCTAGCTTAGGAATTTATGGTTTAATAATTTGTGGTTGGTCATCTAATAGTATTTACTCAATGTTAGGTTGTATTCGTAGAGTTTCTCAAGCTATTTCATATGAGGTCAGATTATCTCTTATTTTATTAGGTTTTTTTTTATTAGTTGATAGATATAATCTAATAGATTTTTTTTATATACAGAATTCATTTTGGTTTATATACTTATGTATTCCTTTATTTATATGCTGACTGTCTTGTTGTATGGCCGAGAGAAACCGTACTCCTTTTGATTTTTCTGAGGGTGAAAGAGAGTTAGTTTCTGGATTTAATATTGAGTATGGAGGTGGTGGTTTTGCTTTGTTATTTATTTCTGAGTATTCTAGAATTATTTTTTTATGTATATTTACTTGTATAATTTTTATAGGTTCAGATATTTTAAGTTTAATTTTCTATATAAAATTAATTTTAATATGTTTTTTGTTTATTTGGGTTCGTTCAACTTTACCTCGATTCCGTTATGATAAGTTAATATATCTTGCTTGGAAGTGTTATCTTCCATTATCTTTAAATTATATTTGTTTTTTTATTTGACTAAAGTTACTGTGTTTTTATCATTTTTTTTTGTGAAGTTATTAAATAACTCTTTCTTATATTTTCAAAATATATGCTTTATTGAGATAAGCTAAATAACTTTAGTTAATTATTTTTTCTCATGTTTTCATTAATATAGGATCAATAATAAAATATATAAAGTACATTAGAGTTAGTATTAACCCTGTATTTGTATAAGGATACTCAACAGGTCGTGCCCCAATTCATGTTAACAATATAACCGTTATAATAAATATTCAAAATATGATTTGTCTTAAAGGGTAAAATTGAATTCCTTTAAATTTAGATTTAATAGAAATAGGTAGAATTCCTAAAATAATAATTGATGCAAATAATGCTATTACCCCTCCTAATTTATTTGGGATAGATCGTAAAATTGCATATGCAAATAAGAAGTATCATTCTGGTTGAATGTGGATAGGTGTAACTATAGGGTTAGCTGGTGTAAAGTTGTCAGGATCAGATAATAAAAATGGGTTAGATATTGCTAACAAAATTAATCCTGTAATAACAATAGAAAATCCTATAATATCTTTAATTGAAAAAAATGGGTGGAAAGGGATTTTATCTAAATTAGAGTTTACTCCAATAGGGTTTCTTGACCCAGTTATGTGTAAGAAAAATAAATGGATAATTGTTAATATTAAAATAATGAATGGTAAAATAAAATGTAATCTAAAGAATCGAGATAATGTTGCGTTATCTACTCTAAAACCCCCTCAAATTCAGTTTACTAATGTTATTCCAATATAAGGTAAAGCTGATAGTAAGTTAGTAATTACTGTGGCTCCTCAGAATGATATTTGACCTCACGGTAAAACATAACCTAAAAATGCTGTTGCTATAGTTGTTAATAAAATTACAATCCCTACATTTCATGTTTTATTAAGATGAAATGACCCGTAGTAAATACCTCGTCCTACGTGTAAATATAAGCAAACAAAAAACAATGATGCTCCATTTGAGTGAATATTACGTATTAGTCACCCATAGTTTACATCCCGGGTAATATGATTAATTCTATCAAATGCTATTTCGATATTAGCTGCATAATGTATTGAGAGAAGAATTCCTGTGATTAATTGGATTGTTAAACATATACCTAAGATAGAACCAAAGTTTCATCAGGTTGAAATATTAACAGGAGCCGGTAGGTCAATTAGTGAGTAATTAATAATTGAAAAAATTTTATTTCTTTTTCGTAAAGGTTTATTCATATTTAGATCGTAATGGTCCTTTGTAAATTTTAATAATAAAATTAACTACAATTATAGTTAAGAATATATATATAAATATTAATATAGTAATTATTAGTGTTTTTTCATTGTAGATTTTAATTCTTCTAATTATTTCTTGAGTTTTAAAGTTAACTAAAAAATCATTAATTTGAAATTCTCTTAGTAATTCTTCTATAGGAATAAATAGAATAATTATTATTGCACCTATTTTTATATTAGGTTTAAATTTCTCATTGGATGCAATTCTTCTCATATAAAGAAATAATACTAATAATCTTCCCACAAATATTAAAAATATAATTATTCTTATTCAAGAAGATAATATAATTTTGTTTATGATTATTGTGGATGTAATGGTTTGAATAAGTAGTATAATTCCTATAGATATAGGGGTTTTTAGACACGTGATTATAGTTGAAATTACTATAATAATTTTAATTATTAGTATTTTGATATCAACAAATATTTTAATAAAAATATTAATTTTGGGTATTAAAGATGTGATAATTATTCATTTTGTTGAAGTTTTAAAGGTTACACCTAATTTTAGTTTACAAGACTAATATTTTATTTAAATTATTAAAACTAATTTTCTTTTGTTATTTATATATATATATAATGTCTTTGATTTCTTTATTAATTATCCGTAAACATATTTTTCTTTGTATTTTAAGTCTTGAATTTTTAATTATTTCTTTGCTGCTTGTTGTTAGATGTTATTCTTTATACTATACAGGTGGTTATTACATAATTCTATACATAATAGTTTTTTTTGTTTGTGAAGGTGTTTTGGGTTTAGGAGTTTTAGTAAATATAATTCGTTGTTACGGCAGAGACTACCTTAGATCTATAAATTTATGATAAGTTTAATTTTGATTTTTCTGTTTTTGATCCCACTTTGCTTAGGGAATTTTCATTTATTAACTCAGTTTTTTTTGATGTTGACATATATATATATGTTGTATTCCGGCAGTTTTCCTTATTTTAGCAAAATTTCATATTTGTTAGGGATTGACAGCTTATCATATACTTTAATTTTACTTACTTTATTAATTAGCTCCTTCATGATTATCTCTATAATTGGTTATGAGTGGATACCTTTATTTTTAATTGTAAATATTTCTTTAGTTTTTTTTTTATTTATTATCTTTAGTTCATTAGATTTTTTGTATATATATATTTCTTTTGAATTTATTTTAGTTCCTTTGGTTATTTTAATTTTAGGTTGAGGCTATCAACCAGAGCGTTTAATTTCAGGGTTATATCTATTTTTTTATACTTTATTAGTTTCTTTACCTTTATTTTTTATATTAGTAAATATTTACATGAGAGTTGGTTCAATATTTTTTGATTACTTAATATTTAATATGGATTTTTTTATTATTCATTTTATTTTATTAATTGTATTTATGGTTAAACTTCCTATGTGTTTTCTTCATTATTGACTTCCTAAAGCTCATGTCCAAGCACCTGTTTCAGGTTCAATAATTTTAGCTGGCTTAATGCTTAAGATTGGTGGTTATGGGTTAATTCGTTCTATGACTTTATTTGAATTTATGTATATAAATTATTCTTATATTTGATTTAGCGTTTCTCTAGTAGGTTCTTTAATAATTTCAATTGTATGTTTAATTCAATCTGACATAAAGTGTTTAGTTGCCTATTCTTCAATTTGTCACATGGGTATAGTAATTATAGGATTATGTACTATAAGATATTGAGGTTTATTAGGTTCTTTACTGTTAATACTTGGTCATGGGTTTTGTTCTTCAGGTCTTTTTTATATAAGAAATTTGTTATATATTCGTAGAGGTAGACGTAGATTTTATATTAATAAGGGTTTGAGTATTTTTATACCAAGAGGTTCAATAGTTTTTTTTATGTTGTGTTCTTTCAATATAAGATGTCCACCAAGTTTAAATTTTATTAGAGAATTAATAATCATTATAAGTATATTAGGTTTTTGATCTGTTTCTTCATTTTTTTTTATTTTTATTTCTTTCCTCTGTGCTTGTTTTAGATACTATTTATATAGTTATAGTCAGCATGGTTTATATAGAACTTTATATAGATTTTCCTCCTTAACTTTAATGGAGTTTTTATGTTTATATATACATATTTTTCCTTTAGTATTTTTTAGACTATTTATTTGTAGTATATTTTAATTATAAATCTATTAAGATATTTTAATTAAAATTTAGGTTTGTGGTTCCTAAGATATCTCTATTGATTCTTAATTTTGTTTAAATTAAATTTATATTATTCTTGGTCTCTTATTTTGCTAATAATTTCTATGGTTTTTATTCTTTCTGGATTGAAATTTTTAATTAATGATTATAGATTAATCTTAGAGTGATATTTACTTAGTTTTAATTCTATTTCAATTTCTTATATAATTTATTTAGATTGAATTTCAATAGTTTTTTCATTTGTGGTATTTTTTGTTTCATCTATAGTAATTTTATACAGAAAATTCTATATAGGAGACTATAATTATAGTTCCCTTCGTTTTTTAATATTAGTTCTTCTATTTGTTTTTAGAATACTTTTAATAATTTTAAGACCAAATTTAATTAGAATTTTATTAGGTTGAGACGGTTTAGGTTTAGTTTCTTATTGTTTAGTTATTTATTACATGTCTTTAAGGAGATATCTTGCCGGTATAATTACTTGCCTAGTTAATCGTTTAGGGGATATTGGGTTATTAATTTCAGTAGGTTGAATATTTAGATATGGTAGATGAAATTTTATATACTATTTAAATTTCTATACAGATTATTCTTTAATACTAGTTGTTATTTCATCTTTTACAAGGAGAGCCCAAATTCCTTTTTCAATGTGATTACCAGCAGCTATAGCTGCTCCCACCCCTGTTTCAGCTTTAGTTCATTCTTCAACTTTAGTTACTGCTGGGGTTTACTTACTTATTCGATTTTATAACTATAGATTTATATCAGGTAATTTGTTATTTTTATCTATTAGAATCTTTACTATATTAATGTCTTCATTTTGTGCAATTTTTGAATTTGATTTGAAAAAAATCATTGCATTTTCTACTCTTAGACAATTAGGGTTAATAATGTCTTGTTTATTTTTAGGTTTTAAAGATTTCTCTTTTTTTCATATATTATCTCATGCAATGTTTAAATCATTATTGTTTCTGTGTTCTGGTATTATAATTCATCTAATGAGTGGTTGTCAAGATATTCGTATAATAGGTTCTATTTGTTTAACTATACCAGTTACTTGTAGTTGCTTTAATATTTCTAACATAGCTTTATTTGGTTTTCCTTTCTTATCCGGTTTTTATTCTAAGGATTTAATCATTGAATTTTCTTCATTTGCAGGTTTGAATTTTTTTTTAATAGTTATACTCTATGTAAGTTTAGGTTTAACTTCTTTTTATAGAATTCGTTTAATTTATTATACTATATTAATAAAATTTAACTATTTATCTTTTCTCATATTAAGAGATGATATTTCTTTAATAAAATATAGAATTGTATTTCTTAGCCTTTTTTCTATTAGTTTTGGTTCCATTTATTTGTGATTGACAAACTTAGATATGTCATTTATAATTTTACCTCTTTATTTAAGGATTTTAACTTTAATAATAGTTTTATTAGGGTTTTGATTAGGTTATGAGTTATCTTTACTAAAATATAGTTATACTATTAGTATAATTAATGGTACAATATGATTTATAAGAAGATACCTTAATAGTTTTTATCATTATGGTTATAGTTTTGGTTTAAAATTTAATCAGGGTTTATATTGAGGTGAATTTTTTGGGGGTTTAGGTTTATCTTATTATATTCTTAAGATTTCAAGTTTTTTCCAAATATACTCTCTCGGTTCTATCAAATTATTTTTTATAAGAATAATTGTTTGACTAATTTTTTTATTATAGGTTTTTATAGCTTATTTAGAGCATTTTAGTGAAGTTAAAATTGAGATAGAATTTATCTAAGAGCAATTCAAGGGTTTCTACGTACCTTTTTTTTAATGAAAATAAAGAGTTTTAATTTAAACTACATGAATTTTAAGAGAAAAACGGAGTTTAACCGCTTTAGAAATAAGTTAGCAGCTTTTTCTATACCAATTCTCTATTAATTGGACTAATATATCAATTTCCTTATTAACATTAAGGTGCCTCTCTCCCTTTGGCTTCAATTAAAACATGAGGATAATTATCCTTAAATAATTAGGTCGAAACTAATTGTAAAATTTTTACTTCTATGTTAGAGATTAATCTAGTAGATACCTTTCAATTGCAAATTGAATATTATATTTAAATATAATCCCTAACTATCTATTAGCTTGTTCATTTGATTATACCATTTCTTCATTCGTGGAATAGTCCAACAATTAAGATTAAAGTAAATATAATTGAATTGATTATTCAGTATTTAATTATTGTTGTTTTTACTGAGACAATTATAGGTATAACTATAATAATTTCAATGTCAAAAATAAGAAAAATTACTGCAATTATAAAAAAGTGAATAGAGAATGGTATACGAGTATATGACATTGGGTTAAACCCACATTCAAAGGGAGTGGCTTTTTGGTTATTTATAGTTGCTTTTTTTCTAAGTAGGTTAATTATAATAGTTATAATTAACAGTAATATAATCAGAATCAAAAAGTAATTTAATACTAAATTTATTATTCACTTTTTTAATAAAAACCTTTAAGTTGGAAGCTTAGTATACTTCATATACTAAGTGAATTTAATTATCTACCTCATCAGTAGATTGAGATATATAAAAATAGTCATACTACATCTACAAAGTGTCAATATCATGCTGATGCTTCAAATCCTAAATGATGATTGTTAGATAAATGTAATTTCATAATTCGAATGGTTGAAATTATGATAAAAATTGTACCAATTATTACATGAATTCCGTGAAATCCTGTTCTTATAAAGAATGTAGATCCGTAGATTGAGTCAGCAATAGAAAATGATGCTTCATAGTATTCTATCCCCTGTAGTAATGTGAAATATAATCCTAGGATTACTGTAATAACCAGTCTTCACACAGTTTGTGATAAATTTATTTTAATTAGTGAGTTGTGTCTTCATGTAATGGAAATTCCTGATGATAATAAAATTATTGTATTTAGTAATGGAATTCCTATAGGGTTAAATGTTAAAATTCCTTTAGGTGGTCATTGTATCCCAATTTCAATTGTTGGTGATAGTCTACTATGGAGAAATGCCCAGAAGAATGATCTAAAAAATAGTACTTCTGAGGTGATGAATAAGATTATCCCTCACTTTATTCTTTTAATAACTTTTTTAGTATGTAAACCTTGAAATGTTGATTCTCGAATAACATCTCGTCATCATTGAAATATAGTAAGTAGTGTAATTAAGATTCCCAAAGTTATTAATCATGTTTCATTAAAGTGTATTCATATAACTGCTCCTGATGTTATTGATATAAGTCCTATTGATCCTGTAATAGGTCAAGGTCTATTATCTACTAAGTGAAATGGGTGATTTTTCATGTTAAATTTCTCTAGAGTAAAGTGTTGACAGTGTTATAAACACATACGATTGGATAAATGCTACTGCTAGTTCAAATAATATTAATCCTATAAATAATCATATTATAATAATTATAAGAGTGAAATTATTGATTAGGTTATTTCCTAACAGTGTTATTAATAAGTGTCCTGCAATTATGTTAGCTGTTAATCGAACAGCTAATGATCCTGGTCGAATAAAATTTCTAATAGTTTCAATTATTACTATAAAAGGTATTAAAACTGAGGGAGTCCCCACTGGTACTAAGTGTATAAATATTCTTGTTGTTTTATTAATTCATCCAAATAGTATCAGTGCTATTCATATAGTTAGTGCTAAAGTAAGAGAAACTGTCAGATGTGCTGTTGCTGTGAATACGTAAGGTATTAGGCCTATTACATTATTAATTAGAATAAATAAGAATATACTAACAAAAAAAATTGAAGATTCAATTTTTTTTGTATGTATAATAATTTCTTCTGCTAGTTTTCTTATTAGTGAATTTGTTAAAAGACTAATTTTTCTGTAGCAGTTTCAAAAGTTTAATGGAAATAAAATTACACAGAATATTCTTAATCAGTTTAAAGATATAATTCCTGTTGTAGGGTCAAATACTGAGAACAAGTTAGTTATCATTTTCAATTAATTATATTAATTTTTCTTTTAGAGCTTTTTCTGTCAATTTTTTTGTTAGTATTAAAGTAACTAATTGTTATGGTTGCAATTATTATACAGATAGTTAGTATTATGATAAGTGTTCATCATATTGGTGATATTTGGGGAATATAGAAGTATAATATTCTATATTTTAAATTTGACAAATTTATGTTTTAATTAAACTAACTTCTCTTAAGAGGGCCATTAAGAGTATTCGCTATTTACTATAATTTGGTTTAAGAGACCAATACTTGCATTTAAGAAACTTAATGAACTAAAATTTTTGATTCAATTTATGAAGTATTTAATATTAATTGATTCTATTATAATTGGTATAAATCTATGATTTGTTCCACAGATTTCTGAGCATTGACCATAAAAGATTCCTGGTCGTATAATAATTATTTTTCTTTGATTAATTCGTCCTGGTGACCCATCTACCTTAACCCCTAATGTGGGGATAGTTCAAGAATGAATAACATCTGATGATGTTACTAATACTCGCGTTTTAATATTATAAGGTAATATAATTTTATTATCAGTTTCTAGTAGTCGATATTCTCTGTCTTCAATATTATTTCTTTGTTTCATGTATGATTCAAATTCAATTTTTTTGAAGTCAGAATATTCATAAGATCAGTATCATTGATGACCAATTGCTTTAAAAGTAATTAACGGTTTATTAAGTTCTTCTAAAAGATATAAAATTTTAAGAGATGGTATAGCAATTATAATTAGTAATGCTGCTGGTATAATAGTTCAAATTAATTCAATCATTTGTCCTTCAAGTAATATTCGGTTCGTTAGCTTATTTGTTGTTAATATAATTAATTTAAATAGTACTGAAACTGTAATCATCGTTAGAATTATCATAGTGTGGTCATGAAATATAATTAATTGTTCCATAATAGGTGTTAGTGCATCTTGAAATCTTAACATTTTTCAGGTAGCTATTTTCAGCAAAATAAGAATATTCATATATGAATTTTAAGTTCATCGCACTAATCTGCCATACTAATACTTAGTTAGTATGGGTAGTTCTCTGTATGAATGTTCTTGAGGTGGTGTTATTTGAAGTCATTCGATTGATGAAAAGTTATTAAAGTTAAATATTGGTGTTCGCTTTGAAATTATTCTTTCTCAGATGATAAAAATTATTATTATAATTCTGATTAATGAGATAATTCTTCCAATTGAAGATATTACATTTCATGTAGTATATATGTCTGGGTAATCTGAGTATCGCCGGGGTAATCCTCTTAACCCTAAGAAGTGTTGAGGAAAAAATGTTAAGTTTACTCCTATGAATATTGTTAAGAATTGACTTTTTAATCATTTCGGGTTTAGTGTTATTCCTGTAAATAACGGGTATCATTGAATAAATCCTGCTATAATAGCAAATACAGCTCCTATTGAAAGAACATAATGGAAGTGAGCTACTACATAATAAGTATCGTGTAATATAACGTCAATTGATGAATTTGATAGAACAATTCCAGTAAGGCCTCCTAGTGTGAATAGAAATACGAATCCTATTGCTCAGATTATAGAAATTGATATTCTGTTAGAGACTCCATGTATAGTTGCTATTCAACTGAAAATTTTAATTCCTGTAGGAATTGCAATAATTATTGTTGCTGAAGTGAAATAAGCTCGTGTATCAACATCTATACCCACTGTAAATATGTGGTGAGCTCATACTACAAATCCTAAAACTCCAATAGATATTATTGCATAGATTATTCCTAAGTACCCAAATGAATCAGTTTTCCCTCTTTCTTGGGAAATGATATGTGAAATTAAACCAAACCCTGGTAAGATTAAAATGTAAACTTCCGGGTGACCAAAAAATCAAAATAAGTGTTGATATAAGATTGGGTCTCCTCCTCCAGATGGATCAAAGAATGTTGTATTAATATTACGGTCAGTAAGAAGTATAGTGATAGCTCCTGCTAGAACTGGTAAAGATAATAGTAGAAGAATTGCTGTAATTAGAACAGACCAAACAAATAAAGGTGTTTGGTGTAAAGTTATTCCAGTTGGTCGTATGTTTATCACAGTTGTAATGAAATTTACTGCTCCTAAGATTGATGAGATTCCAGCTAAGTGAAGAGAAAAGATTGACATATCCACTCTAGGCCCGGCATGTGCAATATTTCTTGATAAGGGTGGGTATACTGTTCATCCTGTACCAACTCCTATTTCAATTAAAGATCTTATAAGAAGTAGTGTAAGGGATGGAGGTAGAAGTCAAAATCTTATGTTATTAAGTCGTGGGAATGCTATGTCAGGTGCTCCGATTATCAGTGGAAGAAGTCAATTACCAAACCCACCAATTATAATTGGTATAACTATGAAGAAGATTATAATAAATGCATGTGAAGTTACAATTACGTTGTAAATTTGTCTGTTATTATAGAAAAATAGAGATCCTGGTTGTCCAAGTTCAACTCGAATAATTATTCTTAATATTATTCCAATTATACCTGATCAGATTCCAAAAATGAAATATAAGGTACCAATGTCCTTATGGTTCGTTGAGTATAGTCATTTCATCATCATATGTTTGTTTGAATTCTTATTTTGAATGAATTAAGTAATTTCCTTTGTGTTAAAATGGTCGAGTTAGGCAGTAAACTGTAAATTTACTTACGAAAGTTAATTTCTTTTAATAGTTTACTTATAAAAGTCTTATAGTTTAATAAAAACTTTAAATTGCAAGTTTAATGATGACTGTAAAGTTCTAAGACTTAATCTGTCTGCTTAGAATATTCTTAACTTTGAAGGTTAATGAGTTTGGTTAACTTAAAGTCTCCTTGTTAGGAGATTCTAACCAAACTTAAAATAAACGGAAATGTTAAAAGATTAATTGTTGTTAAGAATAAAGGAGTTTTTATTAAGCTCACTCTTCATTTTTTTTGAATGTAAAAATTCATTATAGATGAAAATGCTATTCGTATATAGAATATTGACACCAATATGGAAGTTAAAACTATAACAAATAGAATTGTGGTTTGATTATTATTAAACAGGTTTTGAACAATAATAAGTTTCAACACAAATCCTATTGTTGGAGGAAATCCTCTTAATGATAATATGTTTAACCAAAAATTAATTTTGATTCAAGGAGAAAATTCATTGAATATGATTTGATTAATAAAGTTAACTTTGTTTTTAATTAATCTTATCATTAACATACTTATTATTGTTGTGTAAATCATTATAAATATGAAGATTATATTGATTTTTCTAATCACTGTTGCTATTAATGACATATTGAATACTGAAGAGTACCCAATTGTTTTTTTGATTGAAGATTGATTGATACCTGAAATTGCTCTTAGTAATATTCTAATAATAATTGGAATTGTTAATATTCTTGAATTGATTTGGTATAAAATAACTAAAGGTGGTAATTTTAATACTGTTAAAAGAGAAAGTATAGACGTGTAGCTTATTCCTTCAATAATTATTAACACTCAATTGTGAAATGGAGCTAAGCCAAGTTTGATTAATATCGATATTGTTAAGATTATTTCATTTATAATACTAACCCCAATTAGTATATAAATTACTCTAATAACCAATATAGTTGAAGCAACTCTCTGTACAATGAAATATTTTATTATAGATTCTGATCTTACTTTTGATTTGTTTTGTATAAATGGTATAAAAGAGAGAAGTGAAACCTCTAAACCTATTCATATTGTGATTCAATTATTGGTACAAATAGTTATAATAACCCCAATTATTATAGTATTTGCCAACATTAATTTTGTTAAGTTGAAAATGATTAAAAAGAAGAATTTAATTCTATGTTTAGGGTATGAACCTAATAGCTTTATTAGCTTATCTTTCTATATAAATTAGTGTATGATGCACATAGTTCTTTGAAAACTATAGGTTAAGTTTAATTCTTAAGTTTATAGTAAGAGTATTCAACTACTTGATTTATTCTATCAAAATAACCCTTTAATCAGGCATCTTACTAAGATAAAAGTGTAAATTGTAAAAAATATCGATATCCAACAATTTTCCACGAAAATTAGTCGATAAAACACTAACAAAATTTAATCAATTATTTTTTTTCAAGGATTTTCGTTCAATTTTGTTAATTTAGAAAAAAGTGTTAATTGTAAAAAAAATATTAATGGCTTAACAATTTTCCACGAAAATTAGTCGATAAAAC
>Ga0314760_1000001_pt1 | contig 18953 bp, 32 predicted proteins | sample G5R1MT_51_FD_207782 | JGI IMG/M metagenome (GOLD analysis project Ga0314760, IMG submission 207782) | Metatranscriptome of switchgrass phyllosphere microbial communities from Michigan, USA - G5R2_NF_28AUG2017_LR1 (Metagenome... | ecosystem: Host-associated > Plants > Phyllosphere >... | reverse complement strand
TATAGATATTATCGTTTATAAAAACAAAAAACCTTATCTTCTTATTGAATGTAAATCTTCATGTATTTTTTCCCAAAAAGTATTATCTCAAATTCTGAGATATAATTTTTATATTAAAACTAATTTTTTAATAATAACTAATTGGATAAATAATATCATTTTTAAAATTGATATGAAAAATCAGATTATTATTTTTTTAAATGAAATTCCAAAATAATAATTACAAAGTATTTATATATTCTATTAAATCTAGTAATTTATTAGAATAAGCTACTTCATTATCATACCATGATATTATTTTTAAGAAAGTAGAATTTAACATAATACTTGCGTTGGCATCAAATATTGATGTTCTTTTATCTCCAATCAAATCCATTGATACTACAGGATCTTCTATATATCCTAAAATATTTTTATATTCATTTTCTGAAGCTTGTTTCATAACATACTTTACATCATCATAATTTGTTTTAGTTTTTAAACTAACTGTCAAATCTACTACTGAAACATTAACAGTAGGAACCCTAAAAGCCATTCCTGTTAATTTTCCATATAATTCAGGTATTACCTTGCCAACAGCAATAGCTGCACCTGTATATGATGGAATAATATTAACTAGTGCAGAACGGCCTCCTCTCCAATCTCTAATTGATGGAGAATCAACAACTTTCTGAGTTGCTGTAGCTGAATGAACAGTTGTCATTAATCCTTCTAAAATTCCAAAATTATCATTTAATATTTTAGCTATAGGAGCTAAACAATTAGTAGTGCATGATGCATTAGATATGATATTTTGATTTTTTTTTAAAAGAAAATTATTTACACCCATTACAAACATAGGTATCTCATCTTTAGGAGGTGCAGATAATATTACTTTTTTAGCACCAGATTTTAAATGATTATATGCTTTTTCATATGTAAGAAAAGCTCCTGTTGATTCTACTATGTAATCTGCATTTATTACTCCCCAATCAAGTTTAGATGGATTTTTTTCAGAGGTTATTCTAATTTTTTTATTATTAACTATTAGATGATCATTATCTATTTCTATCTTACCTTTAAAAAGTCCATGTGTTGAATCATATTTTAACATATAAGCTATATAATCAACATTTAATATATCATTTATAGCTACTATTTCAATATTTTCTCTCTCTATAGAAGCATTAAATAGCAACCTACCTATTCTTCCAAATCCATTTATACCAATTCTAATTTTAGACATATATTTAATTTAATAATTCTTAATACTACTTTATATAAACTTACTTATTTAAAAGAAAAATTACTTACTTATTTTTAATTTAATAATTCTTAACAAGCTATACTAGACTAATACTTATAAACTTACTTATGTATTTTTTAAAAGAAATTTTAGACAATCCTCTACATTCTATATGTAAAATTTTGAACTTAGTATTAATAGAAGCTATCTTATCTATAGATAATGCTGCAATATTAACTACTATGGTTAGTAACCTGAATAAAGAAGATAGAAAAAAAGCGCTAAAATATGGTATTATCGGGGCATCTATATTTAGAATAATTTCTTTATTTATTGCTTCTGTAATAATGAAAATGTGGTTGTTAAAGATAATTGGGGGTTCATACTTAATATATTTAGGAATTAATCATTTTCTCTCTAAAAAAAGACCATTGATGGTTTTAAATTTAAAGAAAACTCAAGTTTGGAAAACGATTATTTATATCGAAATAATAGATATTTTATTTTCAATAGATAACATTTTGGGAGTATTATCTTATTCCAATAATACATTATTAATTGTTTTAGGAATCTTTATAAGTATCTTTTTAATAAGAATTAGTACAGTAAAGATATTAAGATATCAAAAAATCTATTCGTCTTTAGAAGAATCTGCATTTATTATAATAATATTATTAGGAATAAAATTAATAATTTCTATTTATGAGATTCTATATCCAGATGATTATTTTACTTTATTTTTACAAAGCAAAATTTTAAATATTTCATTTTCTTTAATTAGTCTTAGTATCTTCATACTTCCAATTATATATTTAAAATTTGTAAAAAAAAGTAATTTAAATCATTATATTTAATGGCTCTTGTAATAAGTGTTTTAAACTTTTTAAATAATCACTACCTACGGCGCCATCTATAATTCTATGATCACATGTTAATGTAAATTTAGTAGTATGACCTATTACAATTTTATCATTATTTATAATAGGTTTTTTTTTAATACTTCCTACAGATAAAATACAAGAATTAGGTTGATTTATAATAGAAGTAAATGAATCTATACCAAACATTCCAAGATTTGAAACAGTAAAAGTACTACCTTCTAATTCATTAGATTTTATTTTTTTTTCTTTAGCTTTTATTACTTTTTCTTTTATTTCAAAAGAGATTTGTCTTAAAGATTTTTCATCTACCTGATTAATTACAGGAACAATTAAACCATCTTCTAATGCTACTGCTATACCTATATTTATATTATTATGGTATAATATACTTTTTTCTGTCCAAGAAGAATTGATTTTTGGATTTTCTTTTATAGCTAAAGCTGAAGCTTTCACAATTAAATCATTAAAAGAAATTTTATCTAAATATTTTTTTTCGTTAATCGAGTCTCTTAATTTAATTAAATTATCCATAATTACTTCTATAAATAAAGAATAATGAGGTGATTCAATTTTAGAATTAATTAATCTTTTGCTAATTATTTTTCTAATATTAGAATGGTTAACTTCATTAGAACTTTTTTTATCATCTAAATTATTATCAATATATCTTTCTATATCTTTTTTTAGAATTCGTCCATTAATTCCAGTCCCTTTAATATTATCTAATAATATGCCTTTATCAAAAGCTAATTTTTTAGCTAAAGGAGAAATAAAAATTCTTTTATAATTATTATTAATTTTATTTTGCTTTAACAAAGAACTAATATCTTCATTTTCAGAACCTAAAATAGCTAATACACTATTTACTGGGGCACTTTCTCCCTCTTTGATTCCAATATAAAGCAATGTAGAATTATATTCAGCTTCCAATTCCTGAATTGCTTTATCAGTCTCTATTTCCGCTAAAATATCTCCTTCTAAAATTTTCTCACCTATCTTTTTATGCCATTTTACAACAGTACCTACTACCATAGTATCACTTAGACGAGGCATAAATATAACTTCTGCCATATTTATTTATTTATTTTTTTCTCTAAAAATGGATAATCTTTTTGATTATAAACCACACTATACAATTTTTCTACATTTGCAGAATATGACAATTCTGCAAATTTCACACATTCATTAATTTTTTTATTAATTTCATCTTGAAATGAATTTAAAACTTTTTCTGTAACTATTTTAGTTTTTAAAATATATTGCTTTATAAGAATAATAGGGTCTCTATTTTTAGATTCATTTACTTCTTTTTTACTCCTATATGTTTCTGCATCTGACATTGAATGACCTCTATATCTATAAGTGAGAATATCTAAAAATGTAGGACCATTCCCATTTCTAGCTCTTGATATTGCATTATAAGCATGTTCATATATTTTTAACGGATCCATTCCATCTACACAAAAAGATGGCATTTTATATGAAAAACCTATTTTATATATATCTTTAATATTAGAACTTCTTTTTACAGAAGTTCCCATTGCATATCTATTATTTTCGCATATAAACACAACAGGTAATTTCCAAATCATTGCCATATTAAAAGTTTCATGAAGTGATCCTTGATTAACAGCTCCATCCCCCATAATTGTTATTGTTACACCATCACGATAAAAATATTTATCAGCAAATGCAATTCCTGCCCCTAAAGGTATTTGTCCGCCAACAATTCCATGACCTCCATAAAAACGATATTTTTTACTAAAAATATGCATAGACCCCCCCATTCCACAAGAAGTTCCAGTATTTTTACCAAATAATTCCGCCATAATATTTTTAGGGTTTACCCCCATAGCAATCGGGAAAATATGACATCTATAAGCGGTAATCATTTTATCTTTCTTAAGATCCATAGCATGAACAAGACCTGCAGGTATAGCTTCTTGCCCATTATATAAATGTAAAAATCCTCTGATTTTTTGTTTTAAGTATAAAGACCTACATTTATCTTCAAATTTTCGCCAAAATGACATATCTTTATACCATTTTAAATATATATCATTATTAATTTTTTTCATTAATTAATTTATATTATATTAACTGTAAAAAGGCCTCGTAGCTTAATTGGATAGAGCATCTTACTACGGATTAGAAGGTTGGGGGTTCAACTCCCTTCGAGGTCACTTTTGATTAATAATTTATTAATTGCGTTATTAACAACCTCAAATTTAAAATTTTTTATTAATTTTATCATTAAATATTTTAGTTTTTTATTACATAAATTTCCTATACTTCCTTCATGAGAATGTTTTATATCAGTAATAGGGGGAAAATATCCTTTTTGGATATCTAGTCCCACTTTTTTATATGCTTCTCTAAATGAAAGACCATCTTTAACTAAAGAATTAACAACTTCTACACTAAACAAATATTTATATTTATTTTCAGATATTATATTTTTATTTATAATTAGTTTTTTAAGCAGATAAGTAAATATTAATATTAAATTTTTTATTTCATCAAATACTGGTAAAAAAATTTCTTTAATAGTTTGGAAATCTCTATGATATCCTGAAGGAAGATTAGTAGTTATAATTGATATTTGATTAGGTAAAGAAATAATTTTATTACATCTAGATCTTATTAATTCAAATACATCTGGATTTTTTTTGTGTGGCATTATGCTAGATCCTGTAGTTAAATTTTCAGGTAAAGAAAAAAAATCAAAATTCTTACTCATATATAAACATATATCTTGAGATATTTTAGTAATAGTATTAGCTATTGATGAAATAGCTTGTGAAACTATACGTTCTGTTTTACCTCTACACATTTGTGCATATACTACATTATAATTTAAATCTTCAAAACCTAAAATCTCTGTTGTCAGTTTTCTATTTAATGGAAAAGATGATCCAAATCCAGCTGCTGAACCTAAAGGATTTTTATTAGAAATATTATATGCGCTTTTTAAGAAAAAAATATCGTCTATAAGACTTTCTGCATAAGAGGCAAACCATAAACCAAATGAAGAAGGCATAGCAATTTGATAATGTGTATAACCAGGAATTAATATATGTTTATAACGATTACTTAACTGTATTAAGACATTGAATAAATCTTGAATTATAAAGACTAATTCTTGGATTTTATTACGAATAAATAATTTTATATCTAATAAAACTTGATCATTTCTAGATCTTCCACTATGGATTTTCTTACCTATTTTTCCTAAACGTTTAGTTAACATTAATTCTATTTGAGAATGTATATCTTCTACATTATACTCTATTTTAAATTTTCCAGATCTGATTGTATCATAAATAATATGTAATTCTTTAATTAAAGAATTTAATTCGTTAATGTTTAATACACCTATTGTTTCTAACATTATTATATGTGCTAATGTACCTATAACATCATGAGGTGCTAAAAATAAATCTAAATATCTATCTTTTCCTACTGTAAAAAATTCTATTTCTTTATTAAGTACAAAATTTTTTTGCCAGAGTTTCACAATATTACTTACTTTATAATAAAATGGCTGATGTAATATCAATCTTAAAAGAAATTTTAGAAAATTCTATAGATGCTTATGCAGAAAATATTAAAATCATATTAAAAAATGGAGGCCAAAATAGAATACATATTATAGATGATGGAATAGGAATGAGGAAAAATGATGCCATAAAAAGTTTTGAGAGAAAAATTAAAGTATTTAGAGGGGAGGCTTTAGAAATTGAGACAAGATATATAGAATCAGATATAGGAATAAGGCTTATAATAGAAAATGGGAAATTAAAAGATCCATTGCCAATTGCAATGGAGAAAGGGTATAGCATATGTATAAATAATATTCCTGCTAAAAGAAAATATTCTAAATTAGAATTAAAAAATATTATTAATGAATTTTATAAACGTCATAATGATATAAATTTTTATTTAGAAAATGATAACAAAATTTTATTAAAATCATATAAAAAACGACAGATTTTTGGGGAAAAAATAATTAAAAAAGTGAAATTCCAAGGTGACATAACTAACAATAAATTTTTACTTAATAATTTTTTGTTAAAACAAGTAAATGTAAAAAAACTTTCTACTAGAGAGATAACCTATTTTAATAACGAATATAAAAAATTAATTAAAAAAATAAAGTGAAATATTGCAACTTTAATCCAGGAAAAAATAAAAAGACTACTTTATCGCGTTTATTTATATTTTAAATAAAATGAGGAAAGTCCGGACACCTTAAGGGAACACATCGGGTAATAACCGTCCATCGTGAGATGAGGAATTGTGCAACAGAAATAAAGTACAGTTTGGCTGTAGTGAAATATTGTAAACTCTGTGTTGTGAAATGTCATATATACCGGATACTTTTTTTTGAAAAAAAGTGTAGTTTTCCCTTTAACTATTATTCGGGGGGTGGGCAGATATAGGTAAAAGGTAACTAACTTTTATCACAGATAAATGATGATTAAATCACATAATCCGGCTTATAAGTAAGTTTTTAGATTTTTTTTTCCGCTATTCTTAATATAGCACTTCTTGATCTGTTATTTTCTTTTTTTTCTTCTTTAGAGGAAAAAATTATTCTAGGTTCTAAAAGAATTAAAGGTGATAAATTATTCCCATATTTATCATATGGAACTATTCCATTAAAATTTCCAGTTTTTAAAAATGTTTTTACTATTCTATCTTCTATAGAATGATAAGAGATCACAGCAATTCTACCTCCAGGTTTTAATATTGATAAAGAGTTTTTTAATAAATCTTTTAATGCATTTATTTCATCATTTACTTCTATTCGAAGAGATTGAAATATTTTTGATAAAAATTTATTTTTTTTTTTATAAAAAAAATTTAAACTATTGATTAGATCAAATGTATATTTGATCTGTTTTTTTTTTCTATGTTTAAGAATTAATTTTGATATATTATTTTTTACTTCTCCAAATCTAATTAATATATTAGATAATTCATTATATGAATAATTATTTATTATATGTTGGGCATTAATCTGATTATCCGGATCCATTCTCATATCTAAGAGACTATTATATCTAATTGAAAATCCTCTTTTGGGAGAATTTATTTGATGAGAAGAAATTCCTAAATCAGCTAATATACCAGATACCTTATTAATATTAAATAATTTAATTATTTTTTTTATAAATCTATAATTTGTCTTAATAAGATTAAATCTTGCATCAATAATATTATTCTTTTTTATAGAATCTATATCTTTATCAAAAGCAATTACCCTACCTTGATTACTTAATTTATTTAATAATGATAAAGAATGCCCTCCACCACCAAAAGTAGTATCTATATAAATACCATTTTTTTCTTTAACTAAGAAAGACAATATCTCATCTAATAAAACAGGAATATGATATTCATTCATTTATTTTTTTAAATAAACAAAATATGAAAATTATATTTTTTAAATATAAAGCAACAGGAAATGATTTTATTATAATTAATAATACTGAAAAATTATTTCTTTTAAGTGAAAAAATAATTAAAAACATGTGTAATAGAAATTTGGGAATTGGAGCTGATGGTCTAATTTTAATTGAGAAAATTAAAAAATATGATTTTTATATGAAATACTATAATTCTGATGGAAAAGAAGGAACTATGTGTGGAAATGGAGGAAGATGTTCTGTACATTTTGCAAAAAAAATAGGTATTATAAATAATAATAATACATTATTTAAAACAATAGATGGTTCTCATTATGCATCAATAAAAAAAAATATTGTGTCATTAAATATGAAAAATATTGAACTTGTGGAAGTATATAAAAAACATATCTGTATAAACACAGGATCTCCTCATCATATTCTATTTATAGATAATAATAAAAATTATATAAATGTATATAATAAAGGAATAAAAATACGATTTAATCAAAAAAATATAAAAAAAGGAGTAAATGTTAATTTTGTTAAAGTCAAAAAACACATTTTAAATGTTAGAACTTATGAACGTGGGGTGGAAAATGAAACTTTCTCCTGTGGAACAGGAGTAACTGCCTCTGCAATTGCAGCTTATAATATTAAAAAATTATTATATAATAAAATTATAGTCCAAACCCTAGGAGGTACTTTACAAGTTAAGTTTGAAAAACTACTTAAATCTTATCAAGAAATTTTTTTAAAGGGGGAGGTTACCTTTGTTTATAAAGGGATTTTAAAACAATGAATAATCAACTAATTCAATGATTGCAGTTTCTGAAGAATCACCTACACGAAATCCAGTTTTTATAATTCTTGTATAACCTCCAGTACGATTATATATTTTTGATGATATTTTTTCTAAAAGTTCTAAAATAGATTGCTTATTATTACGTCTATAATGAATTGTATTTTTTTTACTTTTCGTAAGTAAAGGCTCAATATAATTTCTTAATGCTTTAGCTTTTGCTAAAGTAGTCATAATTCTCTTATTCTTTAGAAGAGAAAAAGCCATATTCAATAACATTGATTTACGATGAGAACTCTTTACTCCTAAATGATTATTTTTTTTTCCGTGTCTCATATATAAACATTTTTAAATGTTGTATTAATATATTAGAGGCATTGGTTAATGCATCTCTAGGATTTAGAGACCCATCAGTTTTTATTTCTAATAACAAACTTTCATAGTTTGAATTTTTATTGAGACTACAGTTATCTATTTTATATTTTACATTCTTTATAGGAGTAAATATAGAATCCATTGGAATTGATCCTATCAAATTCTCTTTATTTTCTTCTGAAGTGACATAACCTATCCCTTTTTTTATTACAATAGTTATATCTAAAGATATTAATTTTTGTTTATTTAAAATTATTAAATCAGGATTTAATATATCAAATTTATTAATAGATTTTCCTAAATCAGCAGCAGTGATTTCTTCTTTATCATTAGATATTATCATATTAAATACTTCTGATTCAAAATTTTCTTTTTTTTTGTTCTTTTTAAAACGTACTTTTTTCAGATTTAGAATAATTTCTGTCATATCTTCTATTACCCCTTTTATCGTAGAAAATTCATGATTTACTCCTTCAATTTTAACTGACGATATTGCATATCCTTCTAAAGACGATAAAAGCACTCTCCTAAGACTATTTCCAATTGTTACTCCCCATCCAGGAAATAACGGTTCTATTTTAAATAAACCTTCTACAGGTGTTAATTTTAATATTCTTAAATTTTTTGATTGTTGAAATTTTAAAAAAAACATATTTAGATTATTTAGAATATAATTCAACTATTAATTTTTCATTAATCTTTTCAGGAATTTGTTTTCTTTTTGGAATATATTTAAATATACCTATCATTTTCTCATTATCCCAACTTAACCAATCGGAGCCCAATTTTTTCTGTTTTAAAGAGCCTAATTTTTTCTGTTTTAAAGAAATTTTATCTCCTGGTTTTAAATGAAAAGAAGGTATATTTACAATTTTCCCATTCACAGTAATATGACGATGTGATACTAATTGTCTTGCTTCAGGTCTAGAATGTGAGAGGTTTAATCTATAAACAATATTATCTAACCTAGATTCACATAATTGTAAAAGTATTTCACCTTTAATTCCTTTTTTTTTTGAAGCCTTATAAAACATTTTTCTAAATTGTCTTTCTAATATACCATAAGTATATTTACTTTTTTGTTTTTCCAACAATTGAGTTGAATAAAATGTTTTTTTTATATTTCTACTATGTTTACCAGGTGGATATTTTTTTTTTTCTATTAATTCTCCAAATTTACGATAAATTTTGGTTTTTGGTCCTATATATCTTGCCATTTTAATTTAATTTAAATTCTTCTTTTTTTTGGAGGTCTACAGCCATTATGAGGGATAGGGGTAATATCTTTTATTACTAATAAAATTAAATTTTTATTTACTAATGCACGAATAGCCGCATCTCTTCCTGCACCTGGACCCCTTACTATTACCTTTAATTTTTTTATTCCAGCATTTAAAGCTTTTTCTGCCACATCTTCTGCAGTTATTTGAGCTGCATATGGTGTATTTTTTTTAGAACCTTTAAATCCCATTTTACCTGCTGAAGACCATGCAATAACATCTCCTTTTTTATTTGTTAATGTTATTATAATATTATTATATGTTGATTTAATATGAGCTTCTCCTACGATAGAATTTCTTGATTTTTTTTTTCTAAAAGTTTTTTCCATTTATTTAATTTTTTTTTTATTGGCAACTGTTTTCTTTTTTCCTTTTCTTGTTCTACAATTATTTTTAGTTTTTTGACCTCTTACAGGTAATCCTATTCTATGACGTATTCCTCTATAACATCCTATTTCGATCATTCTTTTTATATCTAATTGTATTTCAAACCTTAATTCTCCTTCTATTCTTAAATTAGAAGAAATATATTTTCTTATTTTATTTATATCTTCATCTGACCAGTTTCTAACTTTTAGATTTTCATCAATACCTGTATCTTTAAATATTCTTTTAGATGTACTAAGTCCTATTCCAAATATATAAGTAAGAGCTATTAGTCCTATTTTATTATTTGGAATTTCTATACCCGAAACTATAGCCATTAACCTTGTTTTTGTTTAAATTTAGGATTTAATTTATTAATAATTCTTAAACAACCTTTACGTTTAACAATTTTACAATTGTCACTTCTTTTTTTTAAAGACGTTACCTTTTTCATATTAATATCTATATATTATTCTAGCTTTACTTAAATCGTAAGAAGACATTTGTAAACGAACTTTATCACCTTGTAAAATTTTAATATAATTCATTCTAATCTTACCGGTAATATTACAAGTTACAATACATTTATTTTCTAATTCTACTTTAAACATTGCATTAGGTAATGCATTTATTACTATTCCATCTACTTCAATATGTTGTTCTTTTGCCATTATAATATATAACTATTTATAGTATATTTTATATCTAATAATCCTCCTACTATAATTATTATTGGAGTCCCTCCAAAAAAGAAAGAAAAATTTTTATCTCCCCCCAGAGATATAAATATTGACGGTAATAAAGCTATTATTACTAATAATAATGATCCCACAAAATAGATTTGTGATACAATTTTTTTTAAAAAAAAACAAGTATCTTTACCTGGTTTTATATTTGTAATATATACTCCATTGATCTTTAAATCATATGAAATTTTATTAACAGAAATAGATAAAAATGTATAAAAAAATGTAATTATTATTATTAATATACTATATAATATATTATACCATATACCATATATATTATATTTAATATTAAAAATTGTTATTAATATTAATAAGATTCCTTGTGAAAATATTATAGGCATAATTCCTGGATAAACTACTTTTAAGGGAATATCATTATAGATTTCTTCTAAATTAGAAGAAGAATTATTTACATATTGTATCTGTATTTTTTTTACAAAATTAATTATGATTATAGAAATACCAATAATTAATAACCAAATGAATAATTCAAACAATAATATTGTTATACCTAATAATTGATTATTATTTTTTATACGATTGAAAATTTCATCTATTATAGAATATATAAAACGAGATAATATCCCACTCATTATTATTAATGAGTTACCATTTCCTATTCCTTTAGCATTAATTTTTTCTCCTAACCACATTGTAAAAAATGTACCTGTAGTTATACAGATTGTAATCATCAATATTTTTTTACAATTTAGAAAATTAGAAAATGTAATATACATATACACAGGAGCTTGTATTAATGATATTAATATCGTTAATACTTTAGTAATATTATTTATTTTTTTTATTCCTATTTCACCATCTTGTTGTATTTTATAGAAAAACGGAAACATATAACACATTAATTGTGTTAATATTGAGGCTGATATATAAGGCATAATTCCTAAAGATAAAATCGATACTCTATTATTTAGAAAAGGAAGAGGAATAAAAGATCCCAAACGATAGATTATTATAATCAATAATGTATAATATATTTTTGATATAAAATCTCTTTTATCTCTTTTTTTAATATTCATAATTAATAATTATATTACCACAATTCTTTTTAATACATTCATATGCTTTTTTGCTAAATTTATTAGCAGTTATATTTATTTTATATGTTAATTTTCCTCTTCCTAAGATTTTTATTTTTAATTTTTTTTTAAACAAAATATCTCTATTAATTTTTATCTTACCAATATTTATTAAATATTGTATTGTATCTATATTTAAGATATAATATTTTTTTTTTTTTCTTTTGAATCCAAATTTTGGAATTCTTCTTTGTAAGGGCATTTGACCACCTTCAAAACCTATTTTTTTAGAATTTCCTGACCGAGCTTTTGCTCCTTTATGTCCTTTAGTACACGTTCCACCTTTTCCAGACCCTTGACCTCTACCTAATCTTTTTTTTTTTTTTACATTTATCATTTCTCGCTAATTATAATTATCTGATCCATTTAGGATTTTACTTATAGGTATTCCTCTTTCTAGAGCTATAGTATTTACTGTTCTAAGTTTAGATAAAGCTAATATTGTGGCTTTTATACAATTAATTTTATTAGAAGATCCTTTTGATTTAGATAACACATTTGTTAATCCAACCGCTTCTAAAACTGATCTTACAGCACCACCAGCAATTATTCCAGTTCCTTCCGGAACTGGACAAATAAATACACGTGCTCCACAATATTTGGCTTCTTGTTCATGAGGTATTGTCCCTCCTTTAATAATATTTATTTTTAATAATTTATTTTTAGCTTTTTCAGCCGCCTTATAGATTGCATCTTGTGCTTCTTTTGCTTTTCCAAGACCATAACCTACAACTCCATTTTCATCTCCTTTTATTACTAAAGCAGTAAAACTAAAATATCTTCTACCTTTAGTAACTTTACAAACTCTATTAACCATAACTAATTTTTCTTTTAGTTCTAGTTTTCTTTTTTTGTTTAAAACGGTCATAAATAATACAATTTAAAATTGCAATCCTACATTTCTTAAGCCTTTGGCTAAAGCTTTTACTCTTCCATGATAGATATATCCATTTCTATCAAATAGAATTTTAGATATTCCATAAGATTTAATTATCTTCCCTAAGAGGTTTCCTATTTTATAAGATAATTCTTTTTTTGTTATTTTTTTTTCTCTTCTTTTTTTATAAAACTTTAAAAGTTTTTTTGATGATGCAGAAATTAAAGTATTACCCTTATAATCATCTATTACTTGAGCATATATATGTTTATTACTTCTAAATATTGAAACTCTTGGTTTTTCTAAAAAACCAAATATTTTTTTTCTAATTGTAGATTTTTTTTTCATTTATTTAGCAGATTTACCAGGTTTTTTAATAACATATTCATTGATATAACGAATTCCCTTTCCTTTATAGGGTTCAGGTTTTCTTAAAGATCTTATTTTTGCCGCTACTATCCCTAATAATTGTTTATCATAAGATTTTAAAATAATCTGAGTATTTTTTTCCATTTTGACTTCTAAAGTAATAGATTGAGGTAATTTTATCATGATATTATGAGAATATCCTATATTTAAATTTAAAATTTGGTTATTATTAATATTTGCTCTAAATCCTACCCCTATTAATTCTAATTTCTTTTTAAATCCATTAGATACACCTTTTATCATATTATAAATCAACATACGATATAATCCATGTAAAGCCCTATTTTTTTTATCGTTATGTTTTCTTTTAACAATAATATTATTATGATTAATTATAATATTAATATCACCAATAATTTTTTGATTTAATTTACCTAAAGGTCCCTTTATATAAATGATATTATCTTGTTTTTTAACAAAAACATTATTAGGTATTAAGACTGGGATATTACCAATTCTAGACATAGTTTTTTTTAATTTAAGAAATATAACAGATTATTTCTCCTCCTATTTTTTTTTTACGTGCTATTTTATCAGTCATAAGACCTTTAGAAGTAGATATAATTGCAATTCCTAATCCATTAAGAACACGAGGAATATTGGTAGAATTACAATATTTTCTTAAACTCGGTTTACTTATTCTTTTAATACATTTTATTACAGATGTACCTGTATATTTATTATATTTTAAAGCTACTTTTATAACTAATTTATATTTATTAATTTTTTCTATTTTATAACTTGATATAAAACCTTGATTATATAATATTTTAATTATGTTTTTTTTTATATTTGAATATGGAATTTCTATTATCAGAATATTTGATAAATATCCATTTCTAATTCTAGTTAAACAATCAGCTATTGGATCTGTCATCATAATTACCAACTTGCTTTAACAATACCTGGTATAAAACCTTGAGAAGCTAATCGTCTAAATTCAATACGTGATATTCCAAATTTTCTCATATATCCTTTTGTTCTTCCAGTTAAAGAACATAAATTATGTAAACGTATCGGAGATGAATTTCTTGGTAATTTTTGTAACCCTTCATGATCTCTATTTAATTTTAGAATTTGACGTTTTTTTGCATATTTTAACACCATCATTTGACGCTTTTTTTGTCTTGCTTTTATAGATTCTTTAGACATTTTTTTTTGTTTTAAAAGGTAACCCAAATAAATATAATAAATATTTAGCTTCTTTATTATTCTTAGATGAAGTAACAAATGTTATATTCATCCCAAAATGATTTTTGAGAGAATCAGTATTTATTTCTGGAAAGATAATTTGCTCAGAAATACCTAAATTATAGTTTCCTTTTCCATCAAAACTATTTTTATTTACTCCTACAAAATCTCGAACTCTAGGTAAAGCGATGTTAATTAACCTATCTAAAAATTCATACATAATATCTCTTCTTAAAGTTACTTTAATACTTATAGGTATTCCTTTTCTTAATTTAAAACCATATTCATCACGTTTTGATAAACAATAAACCGCTTTTTGACCAGTTATTGCAGTAATATTATTTATAGCATTATTTATAGTTTTATTATCAGAAATTAAGACATTAATTCCTTGATTAATTACTATTTTTTTAAGTTTAGGAACTTGCATAACACTTTTATAATTAAATTTTTCTATTAATTTATTAATTATTTTTTTTTTATATAAAAATTTAGGTCTTGGGCAATAATTCATTGTTATATTCATAATACTTCTGTAGCTAATGATACAATTTTAGTATATTCTTTATCTCTTAATTCTCTAGAAACTGGTCCCAAAATACGGGTTCCTTTCATTTCTCCTGTATTAGTTAATAATACACATGCATTATCATCAAATCTAATATAAGATCCATCTTTACGTCTTATTGTTTTTTTTGTTCTTACGACAACTGCTTTATATAATTGTCCTTTTTTTACACTAGATCCTGCTATTGCTTCTTTTATAGAAACTATTATTGTGTCTCCTATATAGGCATATTTTTTACCTCCCAAAACTCTTATTAATAAAACTTCTTTAGCTCCAGAATTATCTGCTACTCTAATTCTTGATTCTTGTTGTAACATATTTTTTTACAATTTTTAATAATCTCCAAGATTTTTGCTTACTTAAAGGTCTAGTCTCAATAATTTTGACTAAATCACCTTCATTTGAAATATTATATTCATCATGAACATAATATTTTTTTCTTTTTAAAATTACTTTTTTATAATAAGGATGTTTTATTCTCTTTGTTTCAGATATAATTATTGTTTTTTTCATCTTATTGCTAACAACAATTCCTATTTTTTCTTTTTTTTTTTTATATTTCCGCATTTTTAATTATAAATTTTGTTCTGACTGGTAATTTTTGAGAAGCCAATCTAAGCGCTTCTTTCCCAATAAATAGATCAACACCATCTACTTCAATTAATACTCTTCCTGGTTTTACTACTGATACCCAATGATCTCTTCCACCTTTACCTTTACCCATACGAACTTCTTGAGGTTTTTTAGTTACAGGTTTATCAGGAAATATATTTAACCATAATTTACCTTGTCTTTTCATATAACGTGTTGCTGCAACACGTGCAGACTCTATTTGTCTATCTGTAATCCATCCTGGATCTAATGATTTTATACCATATTTTCCAAAACATAATTTTGTTCCTCTTGTAGCATTACCTTTTATACGACCTTTATGTCGTTTGTCATATTTAGTTTTTTTAGGTTGTAACATAACATTAAAATTTTACATCTGAATATAATAATTCATAATCAGAATCTTTTTTAAAGTTAAAAATATTAAATATATTCTTTTTTCCATAAATTTCTCCTTTCATAATCCATACTTTTATACCTATTATTCCATAATTTGTATGAGCTTCCGTCATATGATAATCTATATCCGCCCTAAAAGTTGATAAAGGAATTCTACCTTCTTTATAAGTTTCCTTACGTGCCATTTCTGCTCCATTAAGACGCCCTGATATTTTTATTTTTATCCCTTCCACATTAACCTGCAAGGCAGCAGATATGCAGATTTTGATTGCTTTTTTATAAGAACCTCTATTTTCTAATTGATTAGCTATACTTTTAGAAACTAAAACAGCATCTAATTCTGGTTTTTTAATTTCAAAAATCTTTATTAAAATATTTTTATATGTAAAAAGATTTAATTCTTTTTTTAATTTATATATTTCAGACCCACCTTTACCTATTATAATCGACGGACGGGAACTAGATATAGTTATAATAACTTTATTTAAGGATCTTTCAATATAGATTCTAGATATATTAGCTTTTGATAAACGATTTTCTAAATATTTTCTTATCTGAAAATCTTCTTTTATTCTTTCTGGATAATGACTATACCATAACGATTGCCATCCAACAATTAATCCTAATCGAGTAGATAATGTGTTTACTTTATGTCCCATAATTCTTAAATTTAAATTTACTATTTAGAATAATTTTGATATTACTATATCTTTTTCTAACTTGATTACATCGTCCTTGAGGAGCAGGACGAATTTTTTTCAATTGATATCCTTGGTTTATTAATACTTTTTCTATATAAAGATTATAATTATTTATATTTTTTTCATAATTTTCATTTTTCCAATTATAAATTAATGATAATAATATTTTATATATTATATCTCCCCCCTTATTTTTTAAATTTTTAAGTATAAATAAAGAATATTCTACTTTTTTATTACGAATAAGATCTGCAACTAAACGTAATTTACGTGGAGAACAATAAAGATTGCTAACATCAGCTACTGATCTAGTAGTCCTTTTTTTTTTAAAAAAAAAATTATTTGATTCCATTATATTATATTATTTTATTTAATTTAATTAATTTAATTTTTATTTTTTGTTTTTGTTTTTGTTTTTTTTTTTTGATCCTGAATGGCCTCTAAAAATTCTAGTAGGGGCAAATTCTCCTAATTTATGACCCACCATATTTTCAGATATATATATTGGAATAAAAATTTTACCATTATGAACTGCTATTGTGTTTCCAATAAACTCAGGAGTAATAGTAGATGATCTAGACCAAGTCTTTATAATTTTTTTTTTTAAGTTCAAATTATTCAAAATTATTTTTTTTATTAATTTATAATTAACATATGGACCTTTTTTTAAGGAACGTGGCATAATATTTTATTTTTTTATAATATATTTATTTGTAATTTTTTTTTTATTTCGTGTTTTAAATCCATTAGAAGGAATCCCATTTCTGTTTCTGGGATGTCCTCCAGATGATTTTCCTTCACCACCGCCCATCGGATGGTCTATTGGATTCATGGCTACTCCTCTAGTTCTTGGTTTTCTACCTAACCAACGTTTTCTTCCTGCTTTACCATCCATTTCTAATTTATGATCGGAATTAGAAATAGATCCTATAGTTGCCATACATGTTGATAATACCAGACGTTTTTCTCCAGAAGGTAATTTAATTGTAGCAAATCTTTTTGATTTTGCAATTAATTGTGCATATGAACCAGCACTACGTGCTAATATTGCTCCTTTACCTGGAATCAGTTCTACACAAGAAATTATAGTCCCTAAAGGGATATTCATTATATACATAGCATTTCCTAATTCTGGAGTAGTTTTTTTATCTGATAAAATTTTATTACCTATATTTAAACCATTAATTGAAGGTATATATCTTTTTTCTCCATCTATATAAAAAAGAAGATAAATAAAACATGATCTATTAGGATCATATTCAATATGTTTTATAATAGCAGGTATCCCAAATTTATTCCTTTTATAATCTATAATTCTATATTTTTTTTTATGTCCCCCACCTAAATATCTTATAGTTATTCTTCCAGAATAATTTCTACCTCCGGTTTTTTTTTTACCTCTAGAAAGAGTTTTTTCAGGATTTTTTTTTGTTATTTCTTTAAATGTATTTATAACTTTAAATCTTTGACTAGAAGTTATAGGTTTAGTTTTTTTTATTGACATATTACAGATTTATTTTTATATAATCTTAAAAAGACTTTTTTAAGTCGTCTATTCTTTTTTTTATACAAAATCTGAGTCTTTACTTCAGAAACAGGAATTTTATATATTTTATTTATATAATTAATAATTTCTTTTTTAGAAAAAAAGACAGAAAATAGAAAATAATCATTTTTATTAGAAATAAAATATAAATTTGATATATTGGTTTTAACAAACATCTTTACAATTTTAATATTTTTTTTATAGCACTTTCGAAAAAAACTAAATAGTCGGAATTTGCTAATTCATAACTATTTAATTCATTAATTGACAAAATATTAGTAAATTTTAAATTTCTAGATGAAAAAAAAAAAAATATCATTTCTTTTATTATAAATAATTAATGATTTTTTAAAATTAAAATTTAATCTATTAAAAATTTTAAATACTAATTTAGTTTTTATAATATTAATTTTAAAATCTTCTATCACTTTTATTTTTTTGGTT